>Ga0308168_1002780_pt1 | contig 14014 bp, 11 predicted proteins | sample PhyCR2_FD_202133 | JGI IMG/M metagenome (GOLD analysis project Ga0308168, IMG submission 202133) | Phyllosphere microbial communities from UC Gill Tract Community Farm, Albany, California, United States - DLSLRC.R2 | ecosystem: Host-associated > Plants > Phyllosphere > Unclassified | place: USA... | reverse complement strand
CCAGAGCTGTGCTCGACTATACGGGAGCTGATGCTCTGATGATAGGACGTGCGGCTCAGGGAAGACCCTGGATCTTTCGGGAAATCCAGCATTATCTGGACACTGGGGAGCTGCTTGCCCCGCTGCCGCTGGCAGAGGTTAAGCGCTTGCTTTGTTCGCACGTTCGGGAATTGCATGACTTTTATGGTCAGACAAAAGGGTACCGAATTGCGCGTAAACACGTCTCCTGGTATCTCCAGGAGCACGCTCCAAATGACCAGTTTCGGCGCACATTCAACGCCATAGAGGATGCCAGCGATCAGCTGGAGGCGTTGGAGGCATACTTCGAAAATCTTGCGTAATGAAATAAAGAGCTGACAGAACTATGTTCGAACAACGCGTAAATTCTGACGTACTGACCGTTTCCACCGTTAACTCTCAGGATCAAGTAACTCAAAAGCCCCTGCGTGACTCGGTTAAACAGGCACTGAAGAACTATTTTGCTCAACTGAATGGTCAGGACGTTAACGACCTGTATGAGCTGGTACTGGCTGAAGTTGAACAGCCCCTGTTGGACATGGTGATGCAATACACCCGCGGTAACCAGACCCGTGCTGCCCTGATGATGGGCATCAACCGTGGTACGCTGCGTAAGAAATTGAAAAAGTACGGCATGAACTAATTTCGATTAGCTAAATGCTTGTTTAAAAAGGCGCGAACCGGCATGGGGAAGCGCCTTTTTTTATGCCCCCTCTCCCCCCGTTTTGCTCCCCTCATCACGCTGCTGACAGCCGAAACGTAAACATCGGTCTGCCCACTTCTCAGCCGCTATTTTTCGTGTATATTTCCTGCACTCTTTTCCTTTGTTCCCGGAAACTCCGAATGATCCGTAAGTATGGGTGGTTAGTCGTCTTCGCGATTAGCGTTTTCCTTTTCGATGCGCTGATAATGCAGTGGATTGAGTTGATGTCTACGGAAACGGACAAATGCCGCAACATGAATTCGGTGAATCCCCTTAAGCTAATTAACTGCTCCGAACTGGATTAACCCCCTGCTTTCCCTCGAAAATTGTGCGGGCTTAAAAGCCTTTGAGGCATCCCTGTTGGATGATAATGTCTCAGCCCGTCTCACCCGGTATCACGTAATACCTCCCTGCGTCTGAGTTGATGAGATCATGCTGGTTAGCCAATACGACCAACTTCTTGTGGTTATCTCTTTTGTTGTCGCCATTCTTGCCTCCTACACCGCCCTGAATATGGCTGGCCGGGTTGTCGGCAGTACGGGCATCGCGGCACGTGTCTGGCTGACGGGCGGCGGTATCGCCATGGGCATCGGCATCTGGGCCATGCATTTTATCGGCATGCTGGCGATGGATATCTCCATGCGGCTGAACTACAACCTGCTGCAGACGGCTCTCTCGATGTTCATCGCCATCGGCGCCTCGCTGTTCGCCCTCTGGCTGGTGAGCCGGGATCATTTGCGCAGGCGTCGCCTCTCCACCGGTGCCGTTATTCTGGGTACCGGCATTGTCGCGATGCACTACACCGGGATGGCGGCATTGCAGGTTGAGCCCGCTATCGTCTGGGATATGCGCTGGGTTGCGCTGTCGGTGGTGATTGCCCTGCTCGCCTCGCTGGCCGCCCTGTGGCTCACGTTTCGCCTGCGTCGCGATGCCGCCCAGGTCGCGCTGATGCGTGCGGGCGCCGCCGTACTGATGGGCGTTGCCATTGCCGGCATGCACTACACGGGGATGAAAGCCGCCCAGTTCCCGATGCAGGTCCATATGCATCACCAGGGCGTAAACGGCAGCTGGCTGGCGGTGCTGGTGAGCGTCGTTGCTCTGTCCATTCTGGGCATTACGCTGCTGGTGTCGATGTTTGACGCCAGGCTGCAGGCCCGCACCGCCCTGCTGGCCTCGTCGCTGGCGGAAGCCAACCGCGAGCTGGCGCAGCTGGCGCTGCACGACACGCTGACGCGCCTGCCAAACCGCGTGCTGCTCGAGGACCGTCTCGATCAGGCGATCAACAAAGCCGATCGCGAAGGGAAACTCTTCGCGCTGCTGTTTATGGATCTGGACGGCTTCAAAGCCGTCAACGATGCCTACGGGCATGACACCGGTGATAAGCTGCTGGTTGCCGTTACCGAGCGTCTGGAACAGCCGCTGAAAGGCCAGTACACCCTCGCCCGTATTGGCGGCGACGAGTTTGTGCTGCTGGCCGAGATCGATACCCCGAACGATGCCGCGTCGCTGGCCAGCGCCCTGGTACATGCGATTGACCAGCCCTTCAGCCTTGAGCTGTACGACCTGGTGGTGACCCTCAGCGTGGGGGTTGCTATCTATCCGCACGATGGCAAAAACCAGCGCGAGCTGATGTTTAACGCCGATGCGGCGATGTACCACACCAAGCATATGGGGCGTAACGGCTACCACTTCTTCCAGCCTTCGATGAACACCCTGGCGCAGAAACAGCTGCAGCTGATGAACGATCTGTGGCTGGCGCTGGATCGTCAGGAGCTGCATCTGGTTTATCAGCCGAAGTTCCAGGCCCCGGTGGGCCCCATCGTCGGCTTCGAAGCCCTGCTGCGCTGGCAACACCCGTCGCAAGGGTTGTTATCCCCTGACCAGTTCCTGCCGCTGGCAGAGAAGAGCGGGCTGATTATTCCTATCGGCAACTGGGTAATTGATGAGGCCTGCCGCCAGCTTCGCGTCTGGCATCTCGAAGGGCATACCGAGTGGTCGATGGCGGTGAATCTCTCCACGCTGCAGTTTGAGCAACCCCAGCTGGTGGAGACGGTGATGAGTAGCCTGGCGCGCCATCGAATTCCGCCCCATACCCTGATCCTGGAAGTAACCGAAACGACGGCCATGAATAACCCGGATGAGAGCGTACGGGTACTGACTGAACTGACGCAGGCGGGGGTGAAAGCCTCCATCGATGATTTTGGGACGGGCTATTCCAGCCTGCTGTACCTGAAAAAGCTGCCGGCCTGCGAGCTGAAAATCGATCGGGCGTTTGTCAAAGATCTTAACGGCGCGGGCGACGATGCCACCATCGTTTCGGCTATCGTTGCGCTGGCAAAGACCCTCAACCTGAAAGTGGTTGCCGAAGGGGTGGAAACCCAGGAGCAGCAGACGTTTTTGACCGAGCTGGGGTGTAATACCTTACAAGGCTATCTGCTGGGTAAACCCGTTTCGGCGCAGACCATCAAGGCCCTGAGCCACGATCCGCAAGCCATGCTGGCGCAGCAAATCTGACCGGGCCGATGCCGCTATGAGGCGGCGTCGTAAAACCGGCGTGCCGCCGGGGCCGCCGGTAACGTCGAAAGGATGTTATCCACCAGCTCCGGGGCCTGTTGATACAGGTCCAGCCTTTCCGGGCTCATTAACCAGTTTTTAATCAGGCCGCAAAAAAAGCCATGAAAAACAATTAGCGTGGTGTCGATATTGATCTGCGCGGAAATACGGCCTGCCGTAATGCAGCTTTGCAGAATTTGACGAACGTTTTCATAATTGAAGCCGATCCGCTCCCGAATTTCATATTCTGAAATCATGCCCTGTTCAAATTCACATTTGTGATAAAGGATCTGCAAAAGCGTGCGCTGGCGGCGATCCCGGGCAATATATTGCAAAGCGGTAACAAACAGTTCACGTAAAATGAATAACGGATCGTTTTCTGTCATCTGGGATAATTGACTGCGAATAATCTCGCGCAGCGGGCATTGCTCCTGCCAGATGGCATTAAATATCTCCGCTTTACTGCTGAAATGCCAGTAAACGGCCCCCCGGGTCAGGCTGGCGGCCTCAGCAATATCGGTCAGCGTGGTGTTTGCCACACCCCGTGCGGCGAACTGCTCTATCGCTGCCTCAATCAACAACTGGCGTGTCTTCTGCGCCTCGGCCTTCGTTTTACGCGCCATAGGGAGTCACTCTTTTAACGGATTAATTACATTTATCAAACATCGGTGATAAACGTCAGAGCGTGAATTATCCATCACTGCAAAAAATAATTTTGAACAAAAAACGTCAACCCGCTTAATTTATAAACCTCGATGATATTTAAACATCATTTTATTCACTAAACACATATGTACACCTAAAGCATAATGGCCTGAAATATATGACCTGAAATGCTATCCCGTTGTTTAATCACATTCAGACTCGTTTTTTTTCTCTTGAATTGTTTCTCCGCACTTATAAATCAAAAACCCATCCGGCCATTCTTTATTATGGCGCCCGCCGTTTTCTGTTTACCTCTCCTTAACGCTTAACCACTGGCGGTTAATGCGGGTTGATGATTTTGAAGGAATAGCCATGACGCCTCATTTCAGGTTTTTACCCTTATCCGGTTTTATCATCGGTGCCGCATTACTCGTGGGGTGTGATGACCACAGTGAACAAGCCCAGCAGCCGCCGTCCCCGCAGGTGGTGGTTCATGTGGTGAAAAGCGCGCCGCTGGTTGTCACCACCGAACTGCCGGGCCGTACCGATGCGTATCGCGTTGCCGAGGTTCGCCCCCAGGTGAGCGGCATTGTCCTGAAGCGCAACTTTGCCGAGGGCAGCGATGTAAAAGCAGGGGAATCGCTGTATCAGATCGATCCGGCCACCTATCAGGCGGCATTTGACAGCGCCTCGGGCGAGCTGGCCAAAGCCCAGGCTGCAGCCAACATCGCCCACCTGACCGTAAAACGCTATTTACCGCTGATGGGCACCCAGTACGTCAGTAAGCAGGAGTACGATCAGGCCGTTGCCACTGCCCGTCAGGCCGATGCTTCGGTGATTGCGGCTCGGGCGGACGTCGAGACCGCGCGCATTAATCTGGCTTACACCAAAGTGACGTCCCCTATCAGCGGACGCATCGGCAAATCCAGCGTCACCGAGGGGGCGCTGGTCGCGAACGGCCAGGCCTCGGCGCTGGCCACGGTGCAGCAGCTGGATCCGATTTATGTCGATGTCACCCAGTCCAGCAACGACTTTATGCGTCTTAAGCAATCCAGCCTGCAGACGGGCGATGGCGCCAGCAGCGTACAGCTGCTGATGGAGAATGGTCAGCCGTACCCGCTGAAAGGCTCGCTGCAGTTCTCCGATGTCACCGTGGACGAGAGCACCGGCTCCATTACCCTGCGGGCGATCTTCCCTAACCCGCAGCATGTCCTGCTGCCCGGCATGTTTGTCCGGGCGCGCATTGATGAGGGTACCCAGCCCCATGCCATCCTGGTGCCGCAGCAGGGGGTTACACGTACTCCACGCGGTGAGGCCAGCGTAATGGTGGTGAATGCGAAGGATCAGGCTGAAGCACGAAACGTCGTCGCACCTCAGGCAATTGGCGATCAATGGCTCATCACCGACGGCCTGCAGGAAGGCGATCGGGTGATCGTCAGCGGGCTGCAAAAAGTGCGCCCTGGCGTCGCGGTTGTCGCCACGCCAGACACCGCCGCGCAGAAAGCGGGATAAGGAACAGAGCATGGCTAACTTCTTTATTCAGCGCCCGGTTTTTGCGTGGGTACTTGCCATCATCCTGATGATTGCGGGCGGGCTGGCGATCCTGAAGCTGCCGATCGCCCAGTATCCCACCATTGCCCCGCCTGCCGTGGCGATCTCCGCGACCTACCCCGGCGCCGATGCGCAGACGGTGCAGGATACGGTGACCCAGGTGATCGAGCAGAATATGAACGGCATCGATAACCTGATGTACATGTCCTCCACCAGCGATTCGGCAGGCAGCGTGACCATCACCCTGACCTTCCAGTCGGGTACCGACCCGGATATCGCCCAGGTGCAGGTGCAGAACAAACTGCAGCTGGCGATGCCGCTGCTGCCGCAGGAAGTGCAGCAGCAGGGGATCGGCGTGGAGAAGTCGAGCAGCAGTTTCCTGCTGGTAGCGGGCTTCGTCTCCGACAATAAGAGCCTGAGCCAGGACGATATCTCTGACTATGTCGCCTCTAACGTCAAGGATGCCATCAGCCGCACCTCCGGAGTGGGCGATGTGCAGCTGTTTGGCGCCCAGTATGCGATGCGTATCTGGCTGGATGCGAATAAGCTGAACGCCTATCAGCTGACGCCGCTGGACGTGATCAATCAGCTCAAAACCCAGAATAACCAGATTGCCGCCGGCCAGCTTGGCGGCACGCCGTCGGTGCCGGGCCAGCAGCTCAACGCCTCGATCATTGCCCAGACGCGCCTGAAAACCGCCGAAGAGTTTGGCAACATCACCCTGAAGGTCAATCAGGACGGGTCGATGGTGCATCTGAAGGATGTGGCCCGGATAGCACCCGGCGGCGAAAACTACAATATGGTGACCAAAATCAACGGCCAGGCCGCGACCGGGCTGGGGATCAAGCTCGCCACCGGGGCTAACGCGCTGGATACCGCCGCGGCGATCAAAAGCAAACTGGCGCAGCTGCAGAACTTCTTCCCGCAGGGGCTGAAGGTGGTTTACCCCTATGACACCACGCCGTTTGTGAAGATCTCCATTCATGAAGTGGTGAAGACGCTATTTGAAGCCATTATCCTCGTCTTCCTGGTGATGTACCTGTTCCTGCAAAACCTGCGCGCCACGTTGATCCCGACCATCGCCGTGCCGGTGGTGCTGCTGGGTACCTTCGCGGTACTGGCGGCGTTTGGCTTCTCCATTAACACCCTGACCATGTTTGGTATGGTGCTGGCGATAGGCTTGCTGGTGGATGATGCCATCGTGGTGGTGGAGAACGTTGAGCGCGTCATGGTTGAGGAGAAGCTGCCGCCAAAAGAGGCGACGCAGAAATCGATGTCGCAGATCCAGGGGGCACTGGTCGGCATCGCCATGGTGCTGTCGGCGGTGTTTATTCCGATGGCCTTTTTTGGCGGTTCCACCGGGGCGATTTATCGCCAGTTCTCCCTGACGATTGTCTCGGCGATGGCGCTTTCCGTGCTGGTGGCGCTGATCCTGACTCCTGCCCTGTGCGCCACCCTGCTTAAAGCGCCGGACGAGCATCATGAGCACAAAGGCGGGTTCTTCGGCTGGTTCAATGCCCTGTTCGACAGAAGCGTGGCGCACTACAGCAACAGCGTCAGCCATATTCTGCGTAAGACCGGTCGCTACCTGGTGGTCTATGTCCTGATTGTCGGCGGCATGGCGGTGCTGTTCCTGCGCCTGCCAACCTCGTTCCTGCCGGAAGAGGACCAGGGCGTCTTTATGACCATGGTGCAGCTCCCGGCGGGGGCCACCCAAACCCGCACCCAAAAGGTGCTTGATCAGGTTGAGCACTATTACCTCACCACGGAAAAAGCCAACGTGGCGTCGGTCTTTACCGTTAACGGCTTCAGCTTCAGCGGCCAGGGGCAAAATGCCGGGGTGGCGTTTATCAGCCTGAAGCCCTGGGAGGAGCGCCCCGGTGCCGCCAACAGCGTCGGGGCTATCGTCAGCCGGGCCACCCGGGCCTTCAGCCAGATCAAAGATGGGCTGGTGTTCCCGTTTAACCTGCCCGCCATTATTGAGCTGGGCACCGCAACAGGGTTCGATTTTGAGCTGATAGACCAGGCCAACCTGGGCCATAACCAGCTGACGCAGGCCCGAAACCAACTGCTGGGGATGATCAAAGCCCATCCGGATCTGCTGGTTCGCGTGCGGCCTAATGGTCTGGAAGATACGCCGCAGTTCAAGCTGGATATCGATCAGGAAAAAGCCCAGGCGCTGGGCGTCAGCGTGTCGGACATCAACCAGACCATCTCCACCGCCCTGGGGGGCACCTATGTCAACGACTACATTGACCGTGGCCGGGTGAAAAAAGTCTATGTCCAGGCGGATGCGCGCTTCAGGATGCTGCCCGAGGATATCAATCGCCTGTACGTGCGCAGCGCCAACGGCGAAATGGTGCCGCTTTCAGCGTTCAGCGAGTCGCACTGGATCTATGGTTCACCACGCCTCGAACGCTATAACGGCACCCCTTCCATGGAGATCCTCGGCGAGGCCGCGCCAGGAAAAAGTACCGGCGAAGCGATGGTGTTAATGGAGCAACTGGCGGCGAAGCTCCCTACGGGTATCGGTTTCGACTGGACGGGCATGTCATACCAGGAGCGGCTGTCAGGCAACCAGGCGCCCGCCCTGTATGCTATCTCGCTGGTGGTGGTGTTCCTCTGTCTTGCGGCCCTCTATGAGAGCTGGTCAATCCCGTTCTCGGTGATGCTGGTGGTGCCGCTAGGGGTGGTCGGCGCCCTGCTCGCCGCCTCCCTGCGTGGGCTAAACAACGATGTCTATTTCCAGGTGGGGCTGCTCACCACCATCGGCCTGTCGGCAAAAAATGCCATTCTGATTGTCGAGTTTGCCAAGGATCTGATGGAGAAAGAGGGGAAAGGCATTGTTGAAGCCACGCTGGAGGCATCCCGCATGCGCCTGCGTCCGATCCTGATGACCTCGCTGGCCTTTATCCTCGGCGTTATGCCGCTGGTCATCAGCCACGGAGCCGGCAGTGGTGCACAAAATGCTGTGGGCACCGGGGTGATGGGCGGCATGCTGTCGGCGACGCTACTGGCCATCTTCTTTGTGCCGGTCTTCTTTGTGGTGGTGCGCAGACGTTTTACGCGTCATCACGAACAGTAATAAATAAAGGCGCTTCGGCGCCTTTAATCATGATAATAAACAAAAAATTATTCTAATCCATTTCATTTTCTTATTAATTAGCGTGCCAATGAATTGTTTGCTTGCGATTTTTAGCTTGCGAATTTAATCAATGCGCCTACCTAATTTCTCCATTATTGGGGTGCAGGAAGAAGGATTTCTCCATCTTTTTTACAATCCAAATAATTTGAGATTATTCACTCTTCATGGCTGTTTTTAAGCGGTGGTAATATAACCATCAGCTTTGCAGAAGACCGTACTGACTATATCGCAAAGTTAGATTTCATTTTGAGGTAACACCATGAAAAGACTCATTTCGGTTGCACTCCTTACCGCGCTGCTTGCGGGCTGCGCGCACGACTCTCCGTGCGTACCGACATACGACGATCAGGGCCGACTGGTTCATACCAATACCTGTATGAAAGGGACCACGCAGGATAACTGGGAAACTGCAGGGGCGATAGCAGGTGGCGCAGCAGCCGTTGCCGGCCTGACGCTGGGCATCATTGCCGTGTCTAAGTAATCCAGAAAGCGCGAATTCGTTCGCGCTTTTGCTTTCCCGATTTAGGTTAATAATTAAACCTGAATTTGCTCACATCTTTTTGCTGTCTTATTTTCCTTTCATTCTGGCGACGTGATGTTATTCACACCTTGCTGGCTTTCAATATTCACGCCATTACCCACCCCTTAATTTCCTCTTTTGTTAATCAGACTTTTGCTCTGATTTGTGGCGCAGGTTGTAATTTCGCACCATTTCAGGGCGCTCGATTTAATTATCACTGTCTACACTCTGCTTTACGCGTTGCGTAATCGTTTATTACGTCAAATGCAAAAACTGGCATCGCGTTTGCTTTATTAACGTCGGCCACAGCCACAGACAGGTTAAAGCGTTTTATAAGCGCTTCACTATAACGATAATTTTTCGCCACACAGGATGCATTATGAAAAAGATGATGATGGCCAGCCTCGCCGCTGCAGGTGTGCTTGTTGCAATTACCGGCCAGGCTCAGGCGGGGGCGACTCTGGATGCCGTTAAGCAGAAAGGTTTCGTGCAATGTGGGATCAGCGACGGTCTGCCGGGTTTCTCCTACGCAGATGCCAACGGTAAATTCTCCGGTATCGATGTCGACGTGTGCCGTGGCGTTGCTGCCGCGGTATTAGGCGACGACACCAAAGTGAAATATACCCCGCTGACGGCGAAAGAGCGTTTTACCGCCCTGCAATCCGGCGAAGTGGATATGCTTTCGCGTAATACCACCTGGACCTCGTCACGTGATACCGGCATGGGCATGTCCTTTACCGGCGTGACCTATTACGACGGCATTGGTTTCCTGACCCACAATAAAGCGGGCCTGAAGAGTGCAAAAGAGCTGGATGGCGCAACGGTCTGTATTCAGGCGGGGACTGATACCGAGCTGAACGTCGCGGATTATTTCAAAGCCAACAACATGAAATATACGCCGGTCACCTTCGACCGCTCTGACGAATCCGCCAAAGCGCTGGAATCGGGCCGCTGCGACACCCTGGCATCGGATCAGTCCCAGCTGTACGCCCTGCGGATCAAGCTGAGTAATCCGGCGGAGTGGCTTGTTCTGCCGGAAGTGATCTCCAAAGAGCCACTTGGCCCGGTGGTACGCCGCGGGGACGATGAATGGAACTCGATTGTGCGCTGGACGCTGTTCGCCATGCTCAACGCAGAAGAGATGGGCGTTAACTCGAAGAACGTCGATGAGAAAGCTGCCAATCCAACCACGCCGGATATGGCCCACCTGCTGGGTAAAGAGGGTGATTACGGCAAGGATCTGAAGCTGGATAACAAATGGGCGTACAACATCATTAAAAAGGTGGGTAACTACGCTGAGATCTTCGAGCGTAACGTCGGCTCTGAAAGCGCGCTGAAGATCAGCCGTGGTCAGAATAACCTCTGGAACAATGGCGGCATCCAGTACGCTCCGCCAGTTCGCTAAGCAACATGCTGTAACGGGCACTGCCGGTGCGGTGCCCAGTCCAGATTCATGGTTACCCGAGGTTTTTTATGTCCCATCGCCGCTTAGCCCTGAAAGGAGCCCTCTCCTTTTCCAATCCTGCGGTTCGCGCCTGGCTGTTTCAGATCCTCGCTGTTCTCGCTGTCCTGGCCGTCGCGATCTACCTTATCCATAACACCATTATCAACCTGAGCACACGCGGCATTACTTCGGGCTTTGCCTTCCTTGATCGCAGTGCGGGATTTGGCATCGTTCAGCATCTCATTGATTACGATGAAGGAGATACTTACGGTCGCGTCTTCCTGGTCGGCCTGATGAATACTCTGCTGGTCTCCGGGTTATGCATTGTCTTTGCTTCGCTGCTGGGCTTTTTCCTCGGACTTGCGCGTCTGTCTGATAACTGGCTGCTGCGTAAGCTCTCCACCTTTTATATCGAGACCTTTCGTAATATTCCGCCTCTGCTGCAGATCTTCTTCTGGTATTTCGCCGTACTGCGCAACCTGCCCGGCCCTCGCCAGGCGGTGGATGCGTTCGATCTGGCCTTCTTAAGCAATCGCGGCTTGTATATCCCGGCGCCGCAGATCGCCGAAGGGATGCTGGCGCTGCTGGCGGCTCTGGCGTGCGTGGCGGCGATCTCAGTCGGTCTGTTCCGCTATAACCGCAAGCATCAGATTAAAACCGGGCAACTGCGGCGTACATGGCCTGTCACGCTGGCGTTGCTGGTAATCCTGCCGTGGCTGGCACATGCCACCGTCGGCCCGGCGATGCACTGGGATGTGCCGCATCTACAGGGGTTTAACTTCCGCGGCGGCATGGTGTTGATCCCGGAGCTGGCAGCGCTGACGCTGGCACTCTCGATCTATACCTCGGCCTTTATCGCAGAGATTATTCGCGCCGGGATCCAGGCCGTTCCGCACGGGCAGCATGAAGCCGCCCGCTCGCTCGGCCTGCCGAACCCGGTCACGCTGCGTCAGGTCATCATTCCCCAGGCCCTGCGGGTCATCATTCCCCCGCTGACCAGCCAGTATCTTAATATCGTGAAGAACTCATCCCTTGCGGCCGCGATTGGCTATCCCGATATGGTTTCCCTGTTTGCCGGCACCGTCCTCAACCAGACCGGCCAGGCCATCGAGACTATCGCCATCACGATGTCGGTCTACCTGATTATCAGCCTGACCATTTCCCTGTTGATGAATATCTATAACCGCCGCATCGCGCTGGTTGAACGCTAAGGAACCATGATGACAAAAGCCGTCTTGTCTCACCCTGCGCGTCCGGCCATGACTGGCAACGGACGCATTATTAGCTGGGCACGTAAAAATCTGTTCTCCAGCTGGAGCAACAGCTTGCTCACCCTGTTCTGCTTCTGGCTGATGTGGGAGCTGATCCCGCCGCTGCTCAACTGGGCGTTTTTGCAGGCCAACTGGGTCGGTACCACCCGCGCCGATTGTACGAAAGAGGGAGCCTGCTGGGTCTTTATTCATCAGCGCTTCGGCCAGTTCATGTATGGGCTCTACCCGCACGATCAGCGCTGGCGCATCAACCTTGCGCTGCTGGTCGGGCTGCTTTCCATTATCCCTATGTTCTGGAAAGGATTGCCGCAGCGGGGACGGTATATCGCCGCCTGGGCGGTGATCTATCCCCTTATCGTCTGGTTGTTACTCTATGGCGGCGTGCCAGGGCTGGAGCGCGTCGAAACGCGCCAGTGGGGTGGTCTGACGCTGACGCTGATTATCGCCTCCGTGGGGATCGCTGGCGCCTTACCGTTAGGCATTCTGCTGGCTTTGGGTCGCCGCTCAACCATGCCGGTCGTGCGCGTCCTCTCGGTGATTTTTATTGAGTTCTGGCGCGGCGTTCCGCTGATCACCGTGCTGTTTATGTCTTCCGTAATGCTGCCGCTGTTTATGGCGGAGGGCACGACCATCGACAAACTGATCCGCGCCCTGGTGGGCGTGATTCTGTTTCAGTCTGCCTATGTGGCGGAGGTCGTGCGCGGTGGGTTACAGGCGCTACCAAAGGGCCAGTACGAAGCCGCCGAATCACTGGCGCTGGGATACTGGAAAACGCAGGGATTAGTGATCCTGCCGCAGGCGTTGAAGCTGGTGATCCCGGGCCTGGTGAACACCATTATCGCGCTGTTCAAAGACACCAGTCTGGTGATCATCATTGGATTATTCGATCTTTTCAGTAGCGTGCAGCAGGCTACCGTCGACCCGGCGTGGCTGGGTATGTCGACAGAAGGCTATGTTTTTGCAGCACTTATCTACTGGATTTTCTGTTTTAGCATGTCGCGCTACAGCCAGCATCTGGAAAAGCGCTTTAACACCGGGCGTACACTGCACTGAGGAACCTATGAGCCAGATAACTATGACCCCCGCTGACGCGATGATTACCCTGGATAATGTGAATAAGTGGTATGGGCAATTTCACGTTCTGAAAGATATCAACCTGAAGGTGAAACAGGGGGAACGCATTGTCCTTTGTGGGCCTTCAGGCTCAGGTAAATCAACCACTATCCGCTGCATTAACCATCTGGAAGAGCATCAGCAGGGACGGATCGTTGTGGATGGTATCGAGCTGAACGATGACATCCGTAACGTGGAGCGTGTTCGCCAGGAGGTCGGGATGGTCTTCCAGCATTTCAATTTATTCCCGCACCTGACCGTGCTGCAGAACTGCACCCTGGCACCCATCTGGGTGCGTAAGATGCCAAAAAAGGAAGCGGAGGCGCTGGCCATGCACTATCTGGAACGCGTGCGCATTGCAGAGCATGCCCATAAATTTCCGGGACAGATCTCGGGTGGGCAGCAGCAGCGCGTGGCGATTGCCCGCTCTCTATGCATGAAACCTAAAATTATGCTGTTCGATGAACCCACCTCAGCACTGGATCCGGAGATGGTGAAAGAGGTTCTGGATACCATGATAGGGCTGGCAGAATCGGGAATGACGATGCTGTGCGTGACGCATGAGATGGGTTTCGCCAGAACCGTAGCGGACCGGGTGATCTTTATGGATCGCGGGGAAATCGTCGAGCAGGCACCGCCGGAAGAGTTCTTCTCCCAGCCGAAATCAGAACGCACGCGCGCATTTTTATCTCAGGTTATTCACTGAGTTTGCTCTGCCCGGTGCGCTTTGCGCCCGGGTCAGGCATTTTTATGCCACGCAAACGCAAAAAGGCCATCCTTTCGGATGGCCTTTTCACTTGTTTGATGTCTGGCAGTTCCCTACTCTCGCATGGGGAGACCCCACACTACCATCGGCGCTACGGCGTTTCACTTCTGAGTTCGGCATGGGGTCAGGTGGGACCACCGCGCTACAGCCGCCAGACAAATTCTTTTCTACGTGCCGAACTTTAACCTAAAAACTGGTGCTGATACCCAGAGTCGAACTGGGGACCTCACCCTTACCAAGGGTGCGCTCTACCAACTGAGCCATATCAGCACACTTAATTTGATG
>Ga0308168_1002777_pt1 | contig 14027 bp, 15 predicted proteins | sample PhyCR2_FD_202133 | JGI IMG/M metagenome (GOLD analysis project Ga0308168, IMG submission 202133) | Phyllosphere microbial communities from UC Gill Tract Community Farm, Albany, California, United States - DLSLRC.R2 | ecosystem: Host-associated > Plants > Phyllosphere > Unclassified | place: USA... | reverse complement strand
GGGCCGCTTCGGCACGCTGGGCACGATCAAGCCGAATCCGGGCCAGACCGAGATCGGCGACATCCTGCTCAAGGACATCGACCTGCAACTGGCCAGCGAAGGATTCGAGGTCAGCGGCGCCGGCAAGCTGCGCCTGGAGAACGTGGTCGTGAACGGCAAGCCGTTCTCGGTCTGATGGCGCCGCCGCCGAGGCGGTAAAATGCCGCCTCCAGCAGCGAGGCGACCATGACCCAGGCAGCACCCGGCATTACTATCTCCAGAATCCTCCACGCGGGCTATGTGATGGCCTGCGAAGGCACGCGCATCGCCTTCGACACCATCTTCGAGAACCCGTTCAGCCGCAACTGCCACGCCTTTCCGGACCTGCGTTTCGACCATGACGCGATCCGCCGGCAGCGCTTCGACGCCGTGTTCATCTCGCACTTCCACGACGACCACTGCTCGCTCGAGAGCCTCGACCTGCTGGACCGTGCCACGCCGATCCATATCTACTGCATCTTCGACGAACTGTTCGACATGGTGCGCCGGCTGGGTTTCACGCAGGTCCACCCGCTGCGGCTGAACGTGCCGGTGACGGTCGGCCCGTTCCAGGTGATCCCGCGCGAGGCGATGGATGCCGACGTCGATTCGATGTTCCAGGTGAAGGCGGCCGGGCTGAACCTGCTGAACGTGGTCGATTCCTGGATCGACGACGGCACCCTTGCCCAGCTGGTGGGGGAAGGGCCGTGGGACATGGTGCTGTGGCCGTTCCAGACCATGCGCGAGATCGAGGTGCTGGCGCCGTCGCGCGCGATCCCCGCGCCGCCGACCTTGCCGGAAGAATGGATCCCGCAGCTGCAGGCGCTGGCGCCGCGTTACGTGGTGCCGAGTTCCTGCCAGTTCCTGCAGGAGCCGTGGTCCTGGTACAACCGCGCCTTCTTCCCGATCACCTATGCGCAGTTCGCGCGCGAGGTCGGCGCGGCGCTGCCGGCGGCGCAGGTGGTGCGGCTCGATCCGTCGGTATCGGTGCAGCTGGACGCCACCTCGCTGCGGCCGGCGCCGCCGCTGGACTGGGTGATCCCGGTCGGCCCGCAGGACGTCGATTACGTCTACGAAGGCAACGCCGCGCCGCCGCTGACCGCGGCCATCGCGCGCCACTTCGCGGCGCTGGCGCCCGAGCAGTTCGCGCGCGTGCTGGATTACTGCCGCACCACGCTGCCGGCAAAATACGGCGAGATCGACGCCGCCTCGGACTACTTCGATCAGCCGCGCATCTGGCGCCTGTCGCTGCTCGACCATGCGGGGCAGGCCACCCACTTCCGCTACCGTCTCGAACCCGGCGGGCCGGCCCGGCTCGACGACAGCGATGCGCCGCTCGGCTGGACCACCGAGATCCCCGCCACCAAGCTGCACGGCGCGCTGGAAGAAGGCGAGTCGCTGACCACGATGTACCTGCGCATCAACGACACGGTGTTCGACGCCGCCACCGAGCGCGACCTCGGCGACGCCGACGTGGTCGACGACCCGCTGATCCGCTGCCTGTTCAGCGACACCTTCGGCGCCTACCAGGCGGCCCAGCTGCGGCGCCTGCTGGCGCGTTCACTTTCCGAGTAAAGCCAGCGACTGCTCCCAGTCGCCTTCCCAGGCTTGCAGGAAGCCGTGCGTCTTGAAGGCGCGCTTCAGGGCACCCAGCGGGGCGCGGTAGACGTCGTGCAGGCCCAGCGCCAGCGTCACCGGGTTCCAGACCGCGTTGCGCTTCGACTTGCGCGCGCTCGCCTTCACCCGCGCGCCGTCGTCGCCGAAGATGCCGATGGCCTCGTCCAGCGCCTTGTCCAGGTCGATGCGCACGATGCGGCCGAAGGCTTCCAGCACCTCAGCCTTGCCGATGCCGTACTGCGATTCGGCCGGCGGGGCTGGCGTCTTCTGCGCCGCCGTGCCCTCGTGCTTCAGCTTGCCCGCCAGCTTTTCCAGGTCCTTCTTCTGGAAGCGCAGCGCCTCGAGCGGATAGCGCAAACCCGGTGGCGGCAGGTGCACCGCAATCTTGTACGCGTCCTTGGTCATCGTGATCAGCACGTCGTCGCTGCCGGCCAGCAGGCGGGCGACGTCGCCTTCGAAAAACACCGGCGCTGCATAGCCGCCATTGGCCTCGCCGAACAGTTCGGGCATGGCGGCGTCATAGTCCAGCCAGACGTAGGGCGTCAGGCCATGCCCGAGCAGATCCGCCAGGGTCCAGGGCGTGCCGGTCTGCAGTGTCAGCCAGGCGCATGCTTCGCCGGTGGTGGCGCGGAAGGGAAGGTCGGTCGTGCTCATGGCTTCTCGAATACGGTAACGGACGGCCATTGTAGTGCAAACGCTTGACAGTAAAATATGATGACAATAATATGATAGCCATCATATTTTGAATGCCGCCGCCATGTCCACGGACCTCAAGCAGACCCGCCGCGAACAATCGCACGAACGCATCCTCGACGCCGCCGCCCGTGCCATCTGCCGCGACGGCTATGCCGGCCTCGGCGTCGCCAACGTGATGAAGGAAGCGGGGCTGACCCACGGCGGCTTCTATGCCCACTTCGGATCGCGCGACGCCTTGCTGGCTGCCGCCGTCGAGCACGCCGGCGAGCAGAGCGCGGCGCGCATGCGCGAGCGCCTCCAGGCCCGTATCGCCGAGGGGGCCAGTGCGCTGCGCGCGCTAATCGAAGAGTACCTGTCGGCGCGGCATGTCGAGGCGCTCGACCAGGGGTGCCCGGTGGCCGCGCTCGGCGCCGACCTGGCGCGCGGCGAGCCGGCCCTGCGCCAGGTGGCCGAACGGCGGGTGCTGCATTTGGCCGGCGCGGTGGAACGGACGCTGCCCCCAGGCAGTGCCGCCGGCACCGGCATGGTGATCGCCAGCACGCTGGTCGGCGCCGTACAGATCGCCCGGGTGCTGCAGGGCGAACCACGCACTGCCGTACTGCGCAGTTGCAGGGATGCGCTGCTGGCCCAATACGACCGTCCTGCCAAGGCGGGATGATTTCACGCGTGCCGCCGGCGAAGGCCGCGGCATTTTTTTTCACATTCGAATATGACGAACATCATATTTCGATCATCAGGAGAGCCAGCATGAAACTCGACAATGCCACCGTCCTCGTCACCGGCGCCAACCGCGGCCTGGGCCTGGAATTCGCCCGCCAGGCACTCGCTGCCGGTGCGCGCAAGGTCTACGCCGGCGCGCGCGATCCAGCCAGCGTCACGCTGCCGGGCGTGATACCGGTACGGCTGGACGTCAACGACCCGGCCCAGGTAGAGGCGGCGGCTGCCGCCTGCGGCGACGCCACCCTGGTCGTCAACAACGCCGGCATCGCCACCATGGGCGGCCTGCTGGATCCAGGCAGCATCGACGCCTTGCGTGCGATGTTCGACACCAATGTGTCCGGCCTGCTGCGCGTCAGCCAGGCTTTTGCCCCAGTCCTGGCGCGCAACGGCGGCGGCGCCTTCCTCAACGTACTGTCGGTAGCCAGCTGGATCAGCACGCCGGGCCTGGGCGCCTACGCGGCTACCAAGTCGGCCGCGTGGAGCGTCACCAACGGCCTGCGCATCGCATTGCAGGGGCAGGGCACCCAGGTGCTGGGACTGCATGTCGGCTTCATCGATACCGATCTGACGCGTGGCATCGACCTGCCCAAGCTCGCGCCGGTGGATGTCGTCGCCAAGGCGTATGCGGCGCTGGAAGACGGTGCGAAGGAGGTGCTGATCGACGAGTTGTCGCAGCGGGTGCGGCAGGGATTAGCCGCGGATCCCGGGATCTACCTCGACAGCGTGGCGCGCGAGGCTTGATTCAGGCCTGAGATCCGGTGGCTCTGCTGTCGCCGGATTTTACATAGTTCCTTGCAGGAACATTGAATGAAAAGATATTCTGTTTAGAATCAAGGACATACAACCCGACAAATGTTAGGCACGAGTGTTGCTTAACTTGTAAGCTCTTACTACGAGGAGGTTGCTATGTCGTTGAGGTCTGTCAGTAAACTGCTGGTCAGCCTGTCGGTCTTCGCTTGTTCATCCTTGTTCGCCGCGCCGCTGGTGGTCAATCTTACCAATGTCCAGAGCTATGGACTGTTTGCCGATCCCGGGAATACGGTGCTGACCTTCGACGTGGGCGCGAATTCGACCATCACCAGCTTTTCGTTCACGTCCAGCCTGACGGCGTTTCCGCCGAGCTGGCTGTCCGAGCTTGGACTGGCAGTGTCCGACTCGAGCGTGAGCACCGGTTTCTCCCTCAACCCAGGCATCCAGGATGACAATCCCGGCACCGGCGGCTATGCTGGCGCCTACGATCTCGTCGACCTCGGCATCGACTTCAATGTCGGCGCCGACGGCATCCTGCGCCTCGAGTTCTACGAGGATGTGGACGACCTGGCGGGGGCCGATGGCCAGTGGAACGCAGGCACCCTGACCTTCAACGTGGAAGCGGCAGGTGGACCGGACCAGCCAGGCGAGGTGCCGGAGCCGGCCTCGTTGCTGCTGCTGGGTGCCGGTCTCGGCGCGCTCGGTTACGCCGGCCGCCGCCGCCGCGCCGCCGTGCGCAAGCCTTCCTAACGTCCTTCGCGTCCGCGATCGGTTTCTGCCGCAGCGGCGTCGGCCTCGCCGCTGCGCGCCACCGGCAGGTGCCAGTCGTAGCGGATCGCGGCCAATCGCAGCACGAAGCACAGCGCCGCCCCGGCACAGGCCATCGTGGCGCTGTGCCAGCCCAGCGCATCGCCGGCAACTACCACCGTGGCGCCGGCCAGCGCTGCCACCGCGTACACCTCGGCGCGCATCACGGCCGGGATTTCGGACAGCAGCACGTCGCGTGCGATGCCGCCGCCGATACCGGTCAGCATGCCGAGCAGCGCCGCCATGTACGGCTGCACGCCGAACACCAGCGCCTTCTGGGCGCCGGCCACGCAGAACAAGCCCAGTCCGGCCGCGTCCAGCACCAGCACGGTGTTGCGCAGGTGGCGCAGGCCCGGATGCCAGAAGAAGATCAGCACGCCGGCCATGATCGACGCCGCCAGGTAGCGCCAGTCGCCGATCGCGGCCGGCGGCGTGGCGCCGATCAGCAGGTCGCGCACGATGCCGCCCGAGTTGGCGGCAACAAACGAGAGCACCAGCACGCCGAACAGGTCGAGGCGGCGGCGCACGCCGGCCACCGCGCCGCTGAGCGCGAACACGAAGGTGCCGAGCAGGTCGAGCGTCAGGACCAGGGTCCGCAGCGCGGTGCCTACATCCAGTGAAACAGCGTCAAGTGAAACAGCGGGAAACATGTCGTCAAGCCTGGATGTGGTCGAACCGGACATTATGAGGCTTGCATGCCTGGTGCGGAAGAGCGGCTGCTACACTGCGCGCATCGCCATTCGACCGCAAGTCCGCCGTCCTCATGTCCCGTATCGATTTCAACCACCTGCAAGCCTTCATCCTGGTCGCGCGCGAGCGCAGTTTCACCCGTGCGGCGGCCCAGTTGGGCGTGACGCAGTCGGCGCTCAGCCACACGATCCGCGGCCTGGAAGCGAAACTGGATGTGCGCCTGCTGACCCGCACCACGCGCGGCGTGGCGCCGACCGAGGCCGGCGAACGCCTGTATGCGGCCCTCGAGCCGCACTACGAAGGCATCGCCGGCGGCCTGGCCGTGCTGGGCGACCTGCGCGGCAAGCCGGCCGGCACCATCCGCATCACGGCGCACGACCACGCCGCGTCCACCATACTGTGGCCGCGCCTGGCGCCCCTGCTGCCGGCCAATCCGGATTTGAAGATCGAGATCGACATCAACTACGGCCTGATCGACATCGTCGCCGAACGCTTCGACGCCGGCGTGCGCCTCGGCGACCAGGTGGCCCGCGACATGATCGCGCTGCGCATCTCGCCGGACGTGCGGATGGCCGTGGTGGCGTCGCCGGCTTACCTGGCCGGCCGCAGCGCGCCGCGCGTGCCCCAGGATCTGACGGCGCACGGCTGCATCAACATGCGCCTGCCGACCCATGGCGGCATGTATGCCTGGGAGTTCGCGCGCGCCGGCGAGGAACTGCAGGTGCACGTCGAGGGGCAGGCCATCTTCAACACCACGCCGCAAGCCCTGCAGGGGGCACTCGACGGCGCCGGGCTGGCCTACGTGCCGGACGACCTGGTCGGCGCGCACGTCGCGGCGGGGCGCCTGCAGCGCGTGCTCGAGGACTGGTGCCCGGTGTTTCCCGGTTATCACCTGTACTACCCGAGCCGGCGCCAGGCGTCGCCGGCGTTTGCGCTGGTGCTGGATGCGCTGCGCATGCAGGATCGCCGCGATTCATGAGAAGCGCTCATATCGGTATTGAGCATTTGCCAGCTTCTCTCATGCGATAGCAGCCTATAAAGTCGTCTTTTTCGAAAGGACGACACATGAGAAACACCGCCATCGCCGGCCTGGCGTTTTCGCTGGCCGTTTCGGTTTCCGTTTCCGCCTCCGCAGCCGTCGACCCCGCCCCGGACATGCTCATCACACGCGCCGGCACCCAGCCTTCCGGCAAGGGGCCGGTGCAGAACTTCAGCGGCGGCGTGCGGGTCGACCCGCTGTTCGGCGCCCATGCGCCCTCGGCCACCTCGGGCGCCGGCGTCACCTTCGAACCCGGCGCACGCTCGGCCTGGCACACGCATCCGCAAGGCCAGGTCCTGATCGTCACCGCCGGCGCCGGGCGGGTGCAGCGATGGGGCGGAAAGGTCGAAGCGATCCGTCCCGGCGACGTGATCTGGACGCCGCCCGGCGTCAAGCACTGGCACGGGGCGGCGCCCACCACCGCGCTGACCCATATCGCCATCCAGGAAGCCGCCGGCGGCAAGAACGTCGAGTGGATGGAGAAGGTGAGCGATGAACAGTACGACAAATAGTCGCGGCAGGCGTGCAGCCGCTGTGGCCTTAGTGCTGTGCTGCGCCGTCGTCCATGCCGCCCGGGCCACCCGGCCCAAACCGATCGACAAGGAGAAACACATGGCTTCCCCCGCATTCGAACATTACACCCAGGATCTCGTGCTGGGCCAGGTCTGGCAACGTCCCGGCCTGTCGCCACGCGACCGCAGCATCGTCACCGTGGCGGTGCTGGTGGCGCGCAACCAGGGCGGCGAACTGCCGTTTCACTTCCGCCGCGCGCTCGACAACGGCGTCCAGCCGGCCGAACTGTCGGAGATCGTCACGCACCTGGCCTTTTATTCGGGCTGGGGCAACGCGACGGCGGCCGACCGTCTCCTGGGTGAGGTCTTCGTCGAGCGCAGGATCGATGCCGCCCGGCTGCCGGGCGCGAAAGTGGCGCCGCTGCCGCTCGACCATGCGGCGGAAGCGGCACGCGCACAATCGGTCGAAGAGAACTTCGGCAAGACCGCGCCGGGCGTGGTCCAGTACACCACCGACGCGCTGTTCCGCGACCTGTGGCTGCGGCCCGGCCTGGCGCCGCGCGACCGCAGCCTGGTCACCGTCAGCGCCCTGGTCGCGGGCGGGCAGGTGGCCCAGGTCACCTATCACCTGAACCGCGCGATGGACAACGGCTTGACCGAAGCGCAGGCGTCGGAAGCCCTGACCCAGCTTGCCTTTTACGCCGGCTGGCCGAACGTGTTCTCGGCGATGCCGGTGTTCAAGGAAGTGTTCGCCAAGCGGCACACTCAATAAATACCCATTCGAAAGGAAGAAACCATGGAATTGAAACGTGCAGGTTCGCAGCCCTCGATGAAAGGCCCCGAGGATTATTTCACCGGTACCGTGCGCATCGATCCACTCGGCGCCGCGCACGAGCCCTCGCGCGTGTCGGTGGCCAGCGTGACCTTCGAGCCGGGCGCGCGCTCGGCCTGGCATACCCACCCGCTGGGGCAGACGCTGGTCGTCACCGCAGGCTGCGGCTGGACCCAGTGCGAGGGCGGGCCGATCGTCGAGATCCGCGCCGGCGACGTGGTCTGGTGCCCGCCGGGCCACAAGCACTGGCACGGGGCATCGAGGACGACGGCGATGACCCACCTGGCGATCCAGGAAGCGCTGGACGGCGTCAACGTGGTGTGGCTGGACAAGGTGACCGACGAGGAATACGACGTCGGCCCGACGGCCGCCGGGCATACGCTCGATTGATACCATTGCTCATGAATCGACGCGAGGATTCATGAGCGCGAATCATAAGGGCATGCAGCAATCATGTGTCCGCCAGTGCGCATTTGCCATTATCATGCGCACTGGGTCGGGGACGCACCGCCGACCACCATGACATCTTCAAAGGACAACAATGACTGTTAAAGCGTATGGCGCCCTGGCCGCCGACAAGCCGCTCGAATCCCTCGACATCGACCGCCGCGCACCGGGTGCGCACGACGTCCAGATCGACGTCGCCTTCTGTGGCGTGTGCCACTCCGACCTGCACACCGTGCGCGCCGAATGGGCCGGCACCCTGTTCCCGTGCGTGCCGGGCCACGAGATCGTCGGCCGCGTGTCCGCGATCGGCGGCCACGTGCACGGCGTCAAGGTCGGCGACCTGGTCGGCGTCGGCTGCATGGTCGACAGCTGCCAGCACTGTGGCGATTGCGAGGACGGCCTGGAAAACTACTGCGACGGGATGGTCGGCACCTACAACGGCGCGACCCAGGACGCCCCCGGCCACACGCTGGGCGGCTACTCGGAACAGATCGTGGTGCACGAGCGTTTCGTGCTGCGCGTGAGCCATCCGGAAGAACAGCTGGCCGCCGTGGCGCCGCTGCTGTGCGCCGGCATCACTACCTACTCGCCGCTGCGCCACTGGGGCGCGGGCCCGGGCAAGACCGTCGGCGTCGTCGGCATCGGCGGCCTGGGCCATATGGGCATCAAGCTGGCGCGCGCGATGGGCGCCCACGTGGTCGCCTTCACCACCTCGGAATCGAAGATCAAGGATGCCGAAGCGCTGGGCGCCCACGAAGTGGTGGTGTCGCGCGATCCGGCAGCGATGGCGGCCCGCGCCAAGACCCTGGACCTGATCGTCAACACCGTGGCCGCACCGCACGACCTGGACGCCTTCCTGAACCTGCTCAAGCGCGACGGCACCATGGTGCTGGTCGGCGCCCCGGCCACGCCGCACCCGTCGCCGCAGGTGTTCAACCTGATCACCAAGCGCCGCGCGATCGCCGGCTCGATGATCGGCGGGATTCCGGAAACCCAGGAGATGCTGGACTTCTGCGCCGAGCACAATATCGTCGCCGACATCGAAATGATCCGCGCCGACGAAATCAACGAGGCCTACGAGCGCATGCTCAAGGGCGACGTCAAGTACCGCTTCGTGATCGATAACGCGACCCTCGCAGCGTAACTCCCTTAGTTTTCAAGCCGTCGCCGTGCGCTGCGCGGGGGCGGCTTTTTCTTTTCCTGTCGATGAATCCAAATATTTCCATGGTTCCCGGCGCACGCCTGGAGCAGCCCGCGGCATGGGGCGCCGTGTTCGCCCTGTCGCTGGCCGCGTTCGCGCTGGTCGCGTCCGAATTCATGCCGGTCAGCCTGCTGACGCCGGTGGCCGCCGAGCTGCACATCAGCGAAGGCCAGGCCGGCCAGGCGATCGCCATCTCCGGCGCCTTTGCGCTGGCCACCAGTTTGCTGATCCCGGTGCTGGCCGGACGGCTCGACCGCAAGGTGCTGCTGCTGGCGCTGACCGGCCTCATGATCAGCTCGGGCACGGTGGCGGCCTACGCCCCCGACTACACGATGTTCATGGTCGGGCGGGCGCTGATCGGCATCGCGATCGGCGGCTTCTGGTCGCTGTCGGCGGCCACCGCGATGCGCCTGGTGCCGCCGGCGCAGGTGCCGCGCGCGCTGGCGATCCTGAACGGCGGCAACGCCCTGGCGACGGTGGTCGCGGCGCCGCTGGGCAGCTACCTGGGCGGCGTGATCGGCTGGCGCGGCGCCTTCTTCTGTGTGGTGCCGGTGGCGGCGCTGGCCTTTGCCTGGAAGGTGGTCAGCCTGCCGCCGATGCGGCGCGGACCGGCTCCGGGCTCCGCCAACGTGCTGAAACTGTTGAAGCGGCCGGCCGTGGCGCTGGGCATGGCCGCGAGCGGCCTGTTCTTCATGGGGCAGTTCACGCTGTTTACTTACCTGCGCCCCTTCCTGGAATCGGTGACGCATGCCGGCGTCCAGACGCTGTCGCTGCTCCTGCTGCTGGTCGGCGTGGCGGGCGTGGTCGGCACCACCTTCATCGGCCGCTTCCTGGAGAACGGCATGTACCGCACGCTGGTCGTGATTCCGGTGCTGATGGCGGCGATCGGCGTGCTGCTGGCCGCATTTGGCGGTTCGGTGCCGGTGGCGGCGGTGCTGCTGGCATTCTGGGGCCTGGTGGCGACGGCAGCCCCGGTAGGCTGGTGGACCTGGCTTGCCCGGACCCTCCCGCACGACGCGGAAGCCGGCGGCGGCCTGATCGTGGCCGTGGTGCAATTGTCGATCATGCTCGGCGCCAGCCTCGGCGGCCTGCTGTTCGACGCCATCGGCTATGGCGCGACCTTCGGCGCCAGCGCCCTGATGCTGCTGGCGGGCGCCGCGATGGCGGTGCTGGCCGCGCGGGCGGCGCGGCGCGAAGCAGGAGCATGAGCGTGGACGCGGGTGGTGAGGGCGCTCGCACGCCGCTGGCAGAGCGCCTGCGTCCGCGTATGCTGGATGAGGTGGCCGGCCGGCGCCGCCTGCCGGGTCCGCGGAGGCCCTGCGCGCGGCGATCGAGGTGTATCGTAGTAAACCTGGTCTCGACTTGCCTTGGGGGCAACACAGCCGTACACTGAGCGTTACCGTTCGGCCGCAACGTGCCAGAAGCGGCGACTGCGCAACGAAACACCTCGACTGCTCGCCTTACCATCCGTATATGAGAAATCTGCGAGAATTTTCAATTCTGCTTTTCCTATCGATGATCTTGTCTGGCTGTGACCCCTGTGAAAACGAAACGTCGCAGACAGTCAGCTCCCCTTCAGGCAAACTCAAGGCGGTTGTGTTCAACCGCAGTTGTGGCGCTACGACAGGTTTTAGCACCCAGGTTTCCGTGATGCCGGCGTCAGCGTCACTGCCCGATGAGGGAGGCAATACCCTCGTCCTTGGCGGCACTGCCCCGCTGACAGTCGAATGGCGCTCCGATGCTTCTTTGAACCTGAGCGGCCTCGGTGCAGCCAGGGTGTTTAATCAGTCGAGTTCGGTTGCAGGCGTTTCGGTCAGCTACCGAGACTGAGTCACCAGTGCCGTGAGCCGACGCTTATCTTCTTTTTATACGCTCATGCGCGCCCTCTATTTTTTCGCCTTTTTGTGTTTTTCCGCCTTTTATGCAGCAGCAGGCGCTGATCCTCTGGATGATCTGAAGAAAGACCAACCCGAAGATGTGATTGAACTCATCGATCGCCTGGCCGGTTGCAATCACTGGAGTGGCGAAGAGGCCTACGACGCTGAACGAAGGCAGGAAATTGCCGAGGCGGTGGCGGACCTGAAGTGCGAGCGACTGCAGAAAGACGTGGCGGCGGCACGCAAGCGCTATGCGAAAAGGCCGGGTACGCTCAAAGTCTTGCAAATGGCGGAAGACACAAGTTATTGATCACAGCGTCAAGGGATCGCCAAGATCCGCTTCGTGGCGGAAGCAGACGCGGCAATGGGGCCGCCGTCGGCCAAGCGCAGCCCCCGGCCTCAACCCTTGTGCCGAATCGCATCGATCACCAGCGCCAGCGCGCGCGAGGCCTGGCGCCGGCTCGGATAGTAGGCGTGCAGGCCGGGAAACACCGCGCACCAGTCCGGCATCACGCTCACCAGCCGGCCAGAGCGCACGTAAGGCCCGACCAGGCTTTCCGGCAGGTAGGTTACGCCGACGCCGCTCAGCGCCGCGTTCAGCATGTGGTAGACATTGGTGAACACGGTCTGCCCGCGCACCTGTACTTCGAGGTCGCGTCCCCCGTGGCGCAGCTCCCAGGCATACAGGCCGCCGCTGCTGGCCAGGCGCAGGTTGATGCAGTTGTGCTTCATGAGTTCCTGGGCCGTCGTCGGCACCGCATGCCACTCGAAGTAGGCCGGCGCGGCGACGATCGTCATCTGCACGTCGGGCGTCAGGCGCACCGCGATCATGTCCTTGTCGACCTGGTCGCCGTGGCGCACGCCGATGTCGTAGCGCTCGGCGGCGATGTCGACGATGCGGTAGTCCGAGCTCATCTCGACATGCAGGTCGGGATATTGCGGCAGGATAGGGGCCAGGCGCGGCCACAGCACGCTGTCGATCACGTGGTCGATGGCGGTGATGCGGATGGTGCCCGCCGGCTTGTCGCCGAGGTCGCTGACGGCGGCGATCTCGGCTTCGATTTCTTCGAGCCGCGGCGCCACGTTCTGCATCAGGCGCTCGCCGGCCTCGGTGGGCGAGACGCTGCGCGTGGTGCGCGTGAGCAGGCGTACGCCGAGGCGTTCTTCGAGTGCGCGCACGGTGTGGCTCAGCGCCGATTGGGTCATGCCGAGCTTGGCGGCAGCGCGGGTGAAGCTGCGTTCACGGGCGACGGCGAGGAAGACGAGGATGTCGTTGATGTTGTCACGGGCCATTCCGGCATTTTACACGCGACAACACTAAGGCCCGGCCAGGAAATCCTCGATTAGCTTGCCCGTGGCTTCCGGACTCTCTTCCATCAACCAATGCCCGGCCCCCGGCACCACGGCTTCCTGGACGTCCGTCGCCGCATTGCGCATCACCTCCGCCACCTTCGGCCCAAAGGATTTCTCGCCGCCGATCGCCAGTACCGGCATCGCCAGCTTCACCTGCGCGCTGGCGCGGTTGTCGGCCACGTCGCGGGTGGCAATCGTGTTGAATTGTGCGAATGCGGCCTTCATCGCACCGGGCTGGGCGTACAGCCGCGCGTAGTGGGCGCGCGTGGCCTCGTCGACCTTGGCCGGATTGGCGGCGAAATCGTTCCACAAACGGTCGAGGTAGAGGCGTTCCCGGCCTGCGACCAGGCGCTCGGCCATCTCGCCGCCGAAGTTGAAGTGCCAGAGGGCGGGGCTGAGGATGATCTGGTCCCAGGGCGGCACGCCGGGGACGGGCGCATCCATCACCACCAGCCGCGTCACCTTGTCCGGGTAGCGCGCGGCGTAGGCGTAGGCAACCATGGTGCCGATGTCGTGGCCGACCACGGCGGTGCGGTCCTGGCCGAGTTTTTCGACCACGGCGCGGATGTCGGCCGCCTGCGACTTTTTATCGTAGCCGCCGGCCGCCTTCGACGAGCGCCCCATGCCGCGCAGGTCGGGCACGATGACGGTATGGGTGCGCGCCAGCCGCGTTGCCAGCGGACCCCACATGTCGCCGGTGTCGCCGAAGCCGTGGATCAGGACGACCCCTGGCCCGCTCCCGCCGCTGCGCACCCAGATGGTGGCGCCGTCCGCGAGCTGGACGGTGCTGGTCTTGAAGCCGGGCGGCAGCGAGGGTTCCCTGGCGCGCGCCGGCAGGAGCAGGCAAAGGGCGAGGGCGGTGAGCAGCAGCAGGCGCAGCGGTGTCGTCATGATCGTGGTTCCCGGAGAGGATCACGATTGGACAGGGCCCCTCGACCCAGGTTGCCTCACCCGCGCCGCAAGCTGAAATGGATCAAATGCCGTCGACGAGCGAGCGCGCCTGCACCACCTGGCCGCGGTAGGCGTCGAAGATGTGGCGCAGCGCATCGGCCATCGTCACCTTCGGCGACCAGCCCAGCTCGGCGCAGGTGTTCTCGATCTTCGGCACGCGGTTCTGCACGTCCTGGTAGCCGTTGCCGTAGTAGGCGCCCGAGGTGGTGTCGACCAGCGCCACGCGGCGCGCACCCTCGGCGTATTCCGGATATTCAGAGGCCAGGTCGAGCATCATGCCGGCCAGTTCGCGGATCGAGTAATTGTTGACCGGGTTGCCGATGTTGTAGATCTTGCCGGTCGCGGCGCCGTCCTTGTTCTCGATGATGCGCATCAGGGCGTCGACGCCGTCATCGATGTAGGTGAAGGCGCGTTTCTGCTGGCCGCCGTCGACCAGCTGGATGTTCTCGCCGCGCACGATATGGCCGAAGAACTGGGTCAGCACGCGCGAGGAGCCTTCCTTCGGCGTGTGGATCGA
>Ga0308168_1002776_pt1 | contig 14032 bp, 14 predicted proteins | sample PhyCR2_FD_202133 | JGI IMG/M metagenome (GOLD analysis project Ga0308168, IMG submission 202133) | Phyllosphere microbial communities from UC Gill Tract Community Farm, Albany, California, United States - DLSLRC.R2 | ecosystem: Host-associated > Plants > Phyllosphere > Unclassified | place: USA... | reverse complement strand
GACAATTATGGCAGAAAACCTATCGCCTTAGTCGGGCTAGGCCTCTACTTATTGGGTAGCGCCCTCGCAGCCCTCGCCATCAATTGGCCGGTATTTCTTATCGCCCGTATTATTCAAGGTATGGCGGTATGTTGCACCGCGGTGGTGGCGTTTAGTGGCGTACGCGATCGACTCGAGGGCGATGATGCGGCACGTGCCTACAGTTTTCTTAATGGATCGTTAAATATCGTTCCTGCTCTGGCCCCCCTGCTCGGCGGAATCCTAGCGCATTATTGGGGATGGCGTGCACCATTTGGCTTTCTGTTTCTTTATGGTCTCGTACTGATGATCATTGTCTATAAGTGGCTACCCGAGACGCGTCCACACTCGACCCAACATAGTGCGATCTTTCCCGCCGGTACTTACCTGTCGATTATCAAACAACCTGCGTTTTTGGCTTTTACCTTTTCAATTGCCAGTGCGCTAGGAATGGTCTTGACCTACGTGTCTCTAGCGCCCACGGTACTAATGGAGCACGACGCCTTATCTCCTTTTAGCTTTTCAGTGATTTTCGGTGTCAATGGATTATGGATAATGGCGGTGAGTGCGCTGGCCAATCGTATTATTCCAAAATGTGGTCGCCCATTCTGTTTATTGCTCGGCACGTTATCAATGACCTTGGCAGGAATTATCCTTTTTTTAGAGCCTTACTTACTGGCGCCAGCTATTCTTGCGCACTGGTTAAGCTACATGATTCCAGTGGCAATATCCGTGGCAGGATTAGCATTTATTATGGGTCCCGCAACCAGTTACGCCTTGGCGCCTTTTCAGCAGAATGCTGGTGTCGCGTCAGCGTTACTCGGTTTTATTCAAATGGCCGGTGGTGCAGGAGGAAGTTTAGTGATATTGCTACTTCCACTCTCTCCCTATGTTGCACTGGCGGTTATGATGTTATTAGGTGGGTTGCTGGCCGCCATTGCTTGGTTGACCAGCTTAAAAATCAAAGGGTCTCTCACCTCAGTAAAGTGAATTAGGCGATTACCGTAAAAGGGACGCGCTGGGTGACCGCGGTTAATAGTTCATAACCTACCGTCCCCGCAGCTTGTGCGATAGTATCAACAGGCAGTTGGGTGCCCCATAATTCGACGTGGCTGCCAATGGCGGCCTCAGGACACTCGGTTAAATCGACCATAAGCATATCCATTGAGACGGTGCCGACCGTTTTGCACAATTTACCCGCGACCCAAACGGGTGTGCCGGAAGGTGCATGCCGAGGATAGCCATCCGCATAGCCACATGCAACGATTCCGATGCGCTGGGATGCCGTCGTCATGTAACGGTGCCCATAGCCAACCCCCTCACCCGCTGCAACCTGTTGTACCGCAATAATCTCACTGCTTAATGTCATCGCTGGGCGGAGATCGAATGGCGCGATATCCTCCGCGCAGCTTGTCGGTGATGCGCCATATAAGACGACCCCGGGTCGTATCCATTGATGATGAGTCTCGGGATGCCAGAGGCTAGCTGCTGAGTTGGCGTAACAACGTGGTGCTTGAAGCATCCCCGTTGCCTGCTCTAGACGCTGTAAGGGTTCACGGATAAACGCGGGGCCTTCATCTGCTCGTGCAAAGTGTGACATAAGCGTGGTCTCTCCGACCGCAGGTAGTGTTTTCAACGTCTGCCATACGGCCGAAATGCGATTAGGCGAAAAGCCTAAACGGTTCATACCGTTATTAATCTTTACGTACACGCCGATTGGCTTTTTCGCCGCATAGTCGGCTAGCGCTTTAAGTTGCCAATCACTGTGTATCGCCGTAGTCAGCTGATAGGCTTCAATTAACGCTAAATCCTCAGGTTTGAAAAAGCCTTCTAACAGCAAGATCGGCTGAGTCACCCCTGCCTCTCGTAGCAGAATAGCTTCTTCATAATTGAGCAATGCATAGCCGTCTGTCGAGGCGAACGCTTGATAGCAGCGCGCAAGGCCATGCCCGTAGGCATTCGCTTTGACCACACTCCACACTTTTGATGCCGGTGCGAGCGCTTTTACCCTGCCTAGGTTATGGCTCAATGCGGTGGTATTGACAGTTGCCTTTATCGGCCTAGACATCGTTAACTCACTCCTTAACTCAGCCGTTTTGCGACTGTAAATGTAACGTTCGTGCTTCAAAACCCGGTAGATAACGATATACGGATAAATCATCCGCAGCGATATCCGGCGTACGGCCAGAGATAATATCCGCTATCAATCGTCCAGACCCACAGGCCATCGTCCAACCTAGCGTGCCATGGCCGGTATTCAAATAAAGATTACTTATCGGTGTTCTGCCCACAATTGGCGTGCCATCTGGCGTCATCGGCCGTAACCCCGTCCAGTAGTTGGCTTCGGCCAGCGACGCTGAATTAGGATAGAGATCATTGACGACCATCTCCAGTGTTTCTCGTCTTACGCTGGGGAGTTCGCTGTTAAAACCAACAATTTCCGCCATGCCACCCACCCGAATACGCTGGTCGAAACGCGTGACCGCAACTTTATAAGTTTCATCGAGTACTGTTGACACCGGTGCGCGGGTTTCGTCGGTGATCGGTAAGGTAATGGAATAGCCCTTTAGCGGATAGACAGGAATATCGACTAATCCCTTAAGTAACGATGTGGACCAACTCCCCGCCGTCACTAAAATTGCATCGGCGTCTAGTGAAAGACCATTCGCCACCACTGATGTAATGCGATTGTTGTCGACCGTTAAGCGTTCAACATTTTGATTAAATAGAAACTTAACGTTCGCTTGTTCAGCAAGCTGCGCTAAACGTTGCGTAAAGAGCTTACAGTCACCTGTTTCATCATTTGGCAGTTGTAGCCCACCCGTTAATTTATCAAGGCTATTGGCCAGCCCAGGTTCTACCGACGTGAGTTGGTGTGATTCGAGTAAATTAAATGGCACGCCTGCTTCTTGGAGAACTGCGATATCTTTAGCGGCATTATCAAATTGTTGCGCAGTACGAAAAAGCTGGAGAGTGCCCCCTTGCCGTCCTTCGTACACGATGCCCGTTTCTTGACGTAACGCTCGTAAACTATCGCGACTGTATTCGGCGATCCTTACCATTCTCGCTTTGTTTTCTTGATAATGATCTAACGTACAGTTTCGCAGCATCGACCACATCCATGACAGTTGGAAACGACTACCGTCTGGCCGAATCGCCAAGGGTGCATGTTTTTGAAACATCCACTTGATCGCTTTAAGTGGAATGCCTGGTGCCGCCCAAGGCGCAGCGTAACCGGGGGAAATTTGCCCCGCATTACCCGCACTGGTCTCCATTGCTACCCCAGACTGTTTTTCCAACACAGTGACCTCATGACCCGCAGCAGCGAGATACCAAGCACTTGTCACCCCTACCACACCACCACCGATAATCAGTACTCGCATAAAATCCTCACAGAATATTAACCCTAAAAACACCCCACCATCTAGTGAAATCACCTATAGCAGACCGGTGAATCACAGCGGTTTATTTCACGTTATTTTTAGAGAAAAAAACAATAATTTATACGCATATTTAAAAACATAGTTTTTTATGCTTACTTTTCGATTAAAAATGCTGAGGAAATAGCAGATTGGTTAATTTATGAGCGATTGATTATATTAAATTTGGCATTTCAACCAAAAAATAGAATGGATTTTAATTCTGACCATTTGAATTTAATCAGCATCAACAACTAATCTTTAATAAAATCCAGTGAGGCTTGGTCAACGAGGGGAGAATGGTAGTGTCGGGTACACGCGGCAAAGATGACCATTAGGATCCCATCACGTTCTTTGCTACTATCTTCGGCGGTATTTCCCTTTTCGACTACAGGAACGTTATGTTACGGAAATTAAAACACTTCTCCCAACACCGAGGCGCATGGTTATTGCTCGCGGCTGGTGTATTAGTATTAGAGCTTACCGCGTTAGGCTTTCAGTTCTTCTTAGGGCAAAAGCCTTGTGTACTCTGTGTCTATCAGCGGGCAGCGTTGGCTGGGCTACTCTTAGCGGCTTTGCTTGGCGCCATTGCGCCGAAAACGCCTTTGCGTTATGTCGCGATTATTGGCTGGCTAGTGGCTGCGGCAAAAACTTTCGCCTTAGCCTGGGAGCAAACTCAGCTTCAGCTTCATCCCCCCCTGTTCGCAACCTGTGATTTCTTTACAAGATTTCCACAATGGCTGCCCTTGAATCAATGGTTCCCCACTATTTTCACACCAACAGGAAATTGTACCGATAAAGGTTGGGAATGGTTATCGATGACGATGCCACAATGGTTAGTGGGAATAAGCGGTGTATTGTTTGTAATAGGCTTGATCGTACTTGCGTGTCAGCTTACGTGCCCTAAGAAAAATCGTTCATAACTTAATACGGCCACGTGCGTTAAACGTGGCCAGTGTCTTTATTCTGGGTTAGGAATGATATGGTCCTCCCAATTCCTAACTTCACTTTCTCTCACTGCAATATGCCTGACCGAAATACGCTGCGCATGCATGGCTTTCGCTGATCCAACTTTCAGAGGGTGCCAAGCGGGTAAATCGTGGCCTTCTGCTAACAGCCGATAACTACAGGTCCTCGGTAACCATGAGAAAGTAGGAAGGTTGTCGCGCGTTAATTTTATGCAATCTGGCTCGTAGGCGAAGCGATTGTCATAATGCCGACATTGGCAGGTTTTAATATTGAGAAGGTTACAGGCGACATTGGTGAAGTAGATTTCATCGGTGTCAGCATCTTGTAACTTATTCAAGCAACATTGACCACAGCCGTCACAAACCGACTCCCACTCACTATCACTCATTTGCTCAAGACTTTTTGTTTGCCAAAAAGGAAGCATTGTCATAAATCAATCCAAATAACAGGTTCACATTACTTATATCTTTCATTATCCATCTTAATGCCTAATTGGGCATTTACAGATGAATCTTAGCCAGCCTTAGAGTCGGTCGCTAAATGTTCCGTCAGCAGATTCTCAACCGGAGGTGGGATCTGCAGATAATAACCTTGCTCTACAAGCTGTTGTTTTACTTTAGTAATATCTGCTGAAGCCAGACGCTCTCTACCTTCTAGCGAAATAACCATCGATAATTGTGGTTTACCAAAACCTTTCATTAATGCCTCGGGAACACAGCCAAAATCATCTTTCTTTCCCAAATATAAGTATGTCTGGTCCCGTAAAGAACTACGATATATTGCACAAATCATAAATTTCTCCGAATAATGTAACTCGGTTGCTTGCCTGATGAATACGAGGATTATAACATGCTTAGGGTTAACAAAATATTAGCCTTATGCAGGACTTTACTCTTTCGGAAAGTCAGGTAAGGTGTATAAAAATCACAGGACTGAATAAGTATAGATGTCACAGACGCCCATTGAACTCAAAGGCAGCAACTTCACACTTTCTGTTGTCCATATAAATCATCCACAGCCTGACGTGGTGTTAAAAGCCCTTCAGGAAAAAATCGCCCAAGCGCCAGCATTTTTGGCGAATGCGCCTGTTGTGGTTAACGTTGCATCGTTAAACAGCACTGTTGATTGGAAAAGTATGCATCATGCCGTGTCACAATCTGGACTAAAGATTGTCGGCATTAGCGGCTGCAAAGACGAACAACTCAAGGTTCAAATTGCTTCGATAGGAACGCCTTTACTCAATGAAGGTAAAGCCGCTATTCAGAAAGCCCCACCCACTAATCCTGAGCCAATTGAACCGGTCAAAGCTCAAGAAGACGAAAAAACCTCTCGCACGCGTATCATCGATACCCCTATTCGCTCAGGCCAACAGATTTATGCCCGCAATGCTGACCTTATCGTGACCAGTAGCGTTAGCGCTGGGGCTGAACTGGTGGCAGATGGCAATATTCATATCTATGGCAATATGCGTGGGCGTGCGCTGGCGGGTGCCAGTGGTGATCAGCAAGCACAAATATTTTGTACTCATCTCGCGGCGGAGCTGGTATCCATCGCGGGTGAATATTGGATCATGGATCAGATTCCTAGTGAATTTTTTACCAAAGCAGCTCGTTTAGCCTTACGTGAAGGTACACTGGCTATTGAATCTCTAAATTAGACCCCTTTTCTTAAGTTAAGGAAATCAAGAAATATGGCACGCATAATTGTAGTTACATCAGGTAAAGGGGGCGTTGGCAAAACCACGTCAAGCGCAGCCATCGCAACGGGTCTCGCCCGTAAAGGAAAAAAAACAGTCGTTATCGATTTCGATATCGGTCTTCGTAATCTTGACCTTATCATGGGCTGTGAACGCCGTGTGGTCTATGATTTCGTCAATGTTATTCAAGGTGATGCAACCTTGAATCAAGCACTTATCAAAGATAAGCGCACTGACACATTGTATATCCTCCCCGCTTCGCAAACGCGCGATAAAGACGCTTTAAACTACGAAGGCGTTGAAAAAGTTCTGAATGAATTAAAGAAAATGAACTTTGACTTTATCGTCTGCGATTCGCCAGCAGGGATTGAGACGGGGGCCTTAATGGCGTTGTATTTCGCTGACGAAGCGATCATTACGACTAATCCTGAAGTATCCTCTGTACGTGACTCAGACCGTATCTTGGGTATCATTGCCTCCAAGTCTCGCCGTGCTGAGAAAGGTGAAACGCCTGTCAAAGAACATCTGTTATTAACCCGTTATAACGCGGGCCGAGTTAACCGTGGCGACATGTTAAGCATGGAAGATGTATTAGAGATTTTACATATTCCTCTGGTCGGCGTGATCCCAGAAGACCAATCTGTACTGCGTGCCTCTAACCAAGGTGAGCCAGTGATTCTTGATGAAGAGTCTGATGCGGGTCGTGCATACAGTGATACGGTCGAACGCTTGCTCGGCGAAGAACGCCCCTTCCGCTTTATTGAAGAAGAGAAGAAGGGTTTCCTAAAACGCCTGTTTGGGGGATAAACCATGGCGCTGTTAGATTTCTTTTTATCCCGAAAAAAAAATACCGCGAATATCGCGAAAGAACGCTTACAAATCATCGTTGCTGAACGTCGCCGTGGCGATAGCGAACCGCATTATCTGCCACAGTTAAAGCGCGATATTTTAGAAGTTATCTGTAAATACGTGAAAATCGATCCTGATATGGTAACGGTACAACTCGATCAGAAAGGAGAAGATATCTCCATTCTCGAGCTTAATGTCACCTTACCTGAAGCGGAAGAAGCGGAAAAATAGTGGTTAAGGAAGAGCGGTTATCCACCGCCCTTCCTCACTTAATATTGCGCTAATATCTTATTAAGAGGGGTCGCTAATAACTCCCCACGCCATCCATAAAGTAATTCCGGTTGCGTTTCGCTTGGCTTTAATTTCCAATGAGCGCTGATCAGTTGATTGATCTGACGACGGGAAGCTAACATCTCTTGGCTATACCCACTGCTTGCGCTGACCTGCTTTACCGCCTCTTTTAACTGTGCAAAAAGCTGGCGATAATGGGGGATTTCAATAATATTTTTTAATGGTCGAGGTAAGTCTTTCTCGTCAACGGCTTCACCTTGCTTGACCAACTTTAATAAAGTATCGCCGTGAAAACGTATTTCAGGCCCTATCGCCCCTAGCTCCCTTAGCTCTGCTAAAGATGATGGGCTAAAGCGCGCCGTCTTCCACAGTAGCTCTTCTTTCACCACGAAATTCACCGCCATATTATGCTGCCGCGCATAGTCTAATCGCCATTCAGCTAAAGATTGCAGTATGGCTAGCTGCCGAGGCGTTAATTGCCAAGCTTGTGAAATATCTATATAGGCTAAGCGTGGCTCAACGGTAATCTGACGTCTAAGAATTTGTAATGCGCACTCGCTTTCAATATAGGCGAGTTGCCCTTCTGACACAGCTTGTTGATGGAGCTGTTGGGCGATAGGCAGTAAATACTCGACGTCTGCTGCCGCATATTGACACTGTTTTTCGGTTAACGGACGGGCTAACCAATCCGTTCTGGATTCACTCTTATCCAGCTGGATCCCGGTATACTGTGCAACCATTGCGGCGAAACCCCAGGAAGAAGGATTACCTAGAAAGGCTGCCATAATTTGTGTGTCGAGCATAGGTGTTGGCACCACCCCAAAGCGGTTTAAAAACACCTCAAGATCTTCACCCCCAGCGTGCAGGTATTTGGTCACATTTTTATCGGTTAGCACCTCTACAAAGGGTTGCCAATCAGTAATCTGCAACGGATCTATTAAACTTACGTGCTGACCATCATAAAGCTGAATTAATCCCAATAATGGGAAATAAGTACGTGTACGGACAAATTCAGTGTCCAAAGCGATCGCGTCGACTTTACGTGCCTCTTCGCAACAGTCACTCAATTGACGATCGGTCTCTATATAACGATAACTTAGCATAATTTCTCTCTGTAACAGGATTCCACCGTCGCCAGCTGTCATTTCTCAGGCTGAACGACTGTGGTGAGCGCATGGCGTATAACTTTACCTAAAGGGTTCTTAGGTAACGTATCGCGAAATTCAATAATTTTAGGGACTTTATACCCTGTCAGCTGCTCACGGCAGTGACGAATAATCTGGGCCTCGGTCAAACTTACTTCCTTGCGTACCACAAATACTTTCACCGCTTCGCCACTGACTTCGCTAGCAACCCCCACCGCTACCGCTTCGCTAATAAGGGGGTGTTCGTCAAGGACTGCTTCGATTTCACTGGGATAAACGTTGAATCCCGAAACAATAATAATATCTTTCTTTCGATCCACCAGTTTCAGTAGACCTTGCTCGGTAATGAGGGCGATATCACCGGTATGGAACCATCCCTCGATATCGATAACCGAAGACGTCTCCTGCGAATGCCGCCAATAACCTTTCATCACCTGCGGCCCCTTGACACAAAGCTCCCCCGGTTGCCCCACGGGCACCGGAGAACCCTGTTCATCAAGGAGGACGATCTCGGTCGAAGCGATAGGTAATCCGATGGTGCCGATGTGTTGCTGTATTGATAGAGGGTTGACCGCCACCAGCGGCGAGCATTCGGTTAGCCCATACCCTTCAATGATCGGGACACCCGTCAAACTCTGCCACTGCTCGGCAACATGACTCTGAATCGGCATACCGCCGGCCACACTGATCTTAAGCGCAGAGAAATCCAATTGGCGAAAGCCCGAGTGATTCAGTAACCGCGCATACAGCGTATTGACCCCGGAGAGCACAGAAAAGTTTATCTTTTTCAGCGAGGCTACCCAGCTATCCATATCAAGAGGATTGGTAATTAATAGATTACTTGCTCCCTGTTCGACAAATAATAAGCAGTTAATCATCAACGCAAAAATATGGTACAGCGGCAGAACGCTAACAATTTTCTCTTGGCCGGGTACTAATAAGCCGCCGTATACCGCTTTAATCTGCTCAATGTTGGCGAGTAGATTCCCATGAGTCAGCATCGCGCCTTTTGCTACACCAGTGGTACCGCCGGTATATTGCAGAAGGGCAATATCGTCCAAACCGATAACCGGGCGTTGATAAGGCAGGTCTTGACCGTGTTTCAGACAATCACGATAGGATTGATGGGCGATCTGCCACTTCGGCACCTTTTTCTTGATGTAGTGCAGCGTAAAATGAATCACCTTACGCCGTAGTAGGGAGTGTTCATCGCCCAGCTCACTGACAATAACATGCTTAACCGGGCTATCTGTCATCACTTGCTGCACGGTGTGTGCAAAATTACTCAGAATAACGAGGGTATCGATGTCACTATCGTGCAGTTGATGGCGTAACTCACGCGCGGTATAGAGAGGATTGATATTCACCACAATGGCACCACAACGGATAATGGCGAACAGCGCGATAGGATATTGCAAACAATTAGGTAACATGAGGCCGATTCGTTGACCAGCAACAATCCCGACTTGATGTTGAAAGTAGGCAGCTAATGCCCTGCTCCGCTTATCCAGCTCGCGATAGCTTAACGACGCTCCAAGGTTAGTGAAAGCTGTATGCTCGGGATAACGCGCGACCGCCGTCTCGAACATATCCAGGAGTGAATCGTAACGCTGAGTAAAAGTGTTTTCAGCATTAAGTCGAGAAACGCCTCGGGGTGAAGCCATTCCTCGACTTACTGCTGGAGATTGCTGACTATTCATCAAAAATGAAACTCCTTATTGTTAAGCTCGGTGAAGTTACCTTCAGCCCCACCATTCTTCCATAAAAAAAACCGGCCACCTTCGGGGACCGGCTGAGACAGTATATCCTATTCGGACAGGAAAGTTTGCACAGGCATTGGCCCCTGCATTGAGTAGCCCCACCATGGGTCAATGAACCCCCGGCGGCCATAGCGCGGACCGTACCACAGCCATGGATCCATCGGCATCGGTGGCGTCATGACTTGCTGAGTGAGGTGCCATCGTTGGTAACCCGTCACGCTGATAACTAAAAAGGTATAGCTTTGATCACCAATTTTACCGGGAGTGACGCGCTGTATAGTTCCAAGAACGGTCACGTATTGATTAGAAAGCTCTGCCGGATCGACGAAGCTGGGGATATCAGCATATAAACGCCCCAGAGACGCTGCCCCAAGTATTGGCCGAGCGCCATCATCAAGCGGTTGTACCATCAACTCGACACGGGTGACATTATCATGATTGGTCACCTTAACGACTTTGCCGCCAAAGCGCGATTCTTGGCCCATATAGAGGCTTGGCGCATTCATTACGCGTGTAAAATCTTGTTGGGGTAACGGTGCGTTACCTTGAATCGATTTTGGAATAGAGACGCAACCCGTTAAGAAAACGAGGGGCAAAAGACAAGCCAATACAGCACGGTGATAATATTTCATAACGCACTCCCAATCAGACTGAGACAATAGACAGATTGATGGCTAAATAGTTTCCAAAACAACTCAACGCCCAGGTAACTTTTTCCACGTCACTTCATTACGCAGATAAATAGGCTCAATTTCCGCGGGATGAATAAGGTGACCAGCCTGTAACTGACGATAAGCTAAGGGTAGCATATCTTCCGCTTGAGGTAGCAGGCTCTCACTTTGCTGTAACGTCAGCGTATGTCCCGCGAGTAACTCTGGGTAAGCCTGCCAACCGGTTCCCGCCGTCATCCATTCACCCGTTAGGCTGTGCATTTTTTCCACTGCAGCCCGAGGCGAAAGCACCTGTTCAGTCTCTTTACCTTGCCAAACTCCTTGCTCATCCCGCTGGTAAATAGCCCAGTAGACTTCCCCCATTCGCGCATCAATTGCAACCAAGACTTTCTCTGCTTGATGCCGACGCCAAGCCCCCTCGGCTAGCGCTTCAAGGCTAGAAATACCGATCAGCGACAGTTGCGCACCATAGGCTAAACCTTGGGCAATACCAATTCCAATCCGCACGCCAGTAAAGCTACCCGGGCCTAGGCAACAGACCAGAGCATCCAACTGCTGTAAAGTGAGTTGCTGGTCTCGCAGTGCGTGTTCGACCATGGGGAGAATACGCTGGGTGTGCTCACGAGGCGTTAGCGCAAATTGGGCCTCGATCTGCCCCTGATTTAATAAAGCGACTGAACAGGCTTCAGTGGCCGTGTCCAAGGCTAAAAGTCGAGTGTCGAGAGAATAATCAGTCATTAAATTTGTCTTCATCATATACCGTATTGCTTGGCCGCAAGTGTACACAGAGTTGGCGGAGAGTGAAAGCCAGCTTACTGCCGCTGGATAAAATCGAGTACCACATCAAGATCACGGGTGCGGGGACATTCCGGCAGACTCTTCACAAAAACCTCACCATAAGGCCGCGTGACTAAGCGACTGTCACAGATAATCAGTACCCCTCGATCCTGCTCATCACGGATCAACCGACCCACCCCCTGTTTAAGGGCGATGACGGCATCGGGAAGTTGCACATGGTAAAAGGGATCATTGCCTTTAAGCTGTGCATCTTCCATTCGGGCCTTTAATAATGGGTCTTCAGGCGATGCAAAAGGTAACTTATCGATAATCACCATGGAGAGCGCCTCGCCCCGTACATCCACCCCTTCCCAAAAACTACTGGTAGCAATCAATAACGCATTACCCGCGGCCAGAAACTGTTCAAGTAGCTGGCCTTTGCTGGTTTCACCTTGGAGCAGTACCGGGCGTTCAATAGTTTCGCGAAAAAGGACGGCCAGCTCACGCATCATCTGGTATGAGGTACACAAAAAGAAGCATCGTCCATCGTTCGCTTCTATCAGCGGTGTTAAGCGTGATACTAATTGCTGGGCAGTGCGTGACTGACGCGTTTCGGCCACGTAGCGCGGTACGCACAATAACGTCTGCTGCGCGTAATTGAACGGGCTTTCCAACATTAGCTGTTGGGCTTGTTGTACCCCTAACCGTTCAGCGAAGTGATTCATCTCACCATTAACGGCCAGTGTCGCCGAAGTGAATACCCAACTGGTCTTACGGGCCTTAATGATCTCTTGAAAACGTTCAGCCACGCTCAAGGGGGTCAAGGCTAGTGTAAAGTGATAACGGCTGCATTCATACCAATAGCTAAAACCCGGCTCCTGGGTATTATTCAGCCGCTTTAGCCGATTGCGATATTGCCCGGCACGATCAAAGGCTGCATCGAGTAGTGCACTGCGCCCAAGGTTAAGCTTACTAACGTCGTAACATAACCCCAAGGCATCGTCGAGAAGACGTAGCATCCGCTGTTGCGAGGGATCCGCGAGTAAGGTACGTAGGTTTCCCCTAAATCCCGGCTCTCCTAAAACGAGCCTAAAGTCTTGAGTGGCTTGGGCCAATCGATCCGCCGCTTTTTGTAACTGGGTGACTTCACGCACTTCGGTGCGGTAAGCGATGGTGATATCACGCGCTAAATCTTGTAATTGCCGACTCGTCAGCTGCTGTCCAAAATACTGACTGGCGATATCGGGTAGCTGATGGGCTTCATCGAATACCATAACGTCAGCCTCAGGGATCAGTTCGCCAAACCCCCCCTCTTTCACCACAAGATCCGCTAAAAAGAGATGGTGGTTAACGACGACAATATCCGCATCTAGTGCGCGTTTACGCGCCTTCACCACATAGCACTGCTCATATTGCGGGCAGTCGCTCCCTAAACAGTTATCGTTGGTACTCGTCACCAGCGGCCATAATGGGCTATCTTCAGGCACTGCCGCACACTGGCTGGTGTCGCCCTCTTGCGTCATGCTGGCCCATGCTCGCACATTGACCAGTTCAGAGAGCTGTTGGACCGGAAGATCCCCCCCTGCACTATTTTGGGCATCGAGCCGTTCTAGGCAAAGGTAGTTACTGCGCCCTTTGAGGATGGCGGTTTTACCACGAAACTTCAGCGCATTGACGATGGTCGGCAGGTCACGATGATAAAGTTGATCCTGAAGCGCTCGCGAGCCAGTGGATATGATGGCCTTCTTTCCCGAGCGCAGCGCGGGAACCAAATAAGCATAGGTTTTTCCTGTCCCCGTACCGGCTTCAACTAATAACGTCGAGTTATCTTTTACGGCATCACTGATCGCCTTAGCCATACTCTGCTGCGCATGACGCGCGCGAAAACCGGGGATAGCCTGCGCTAAATTGCCCTCTTGTGTAAAATCGTCGGTCAAACTAACTCCTTCGACGAGGTTGTCCTGATGGGATTGAGGATTAGAGATGACATTTTTACTCGCTTATGTCAGGCTGACCCCAAAAAAGGAGACACTCATGACTATTCAACGCCTCGATCCTGAACATCGTATGTCCGAAGCCGTAATCTATAATCAAACTGTATATTACACCAGTGTACCGGAAAATCTTGACGCTGATGCGTTTGCTCAAACTGAAAATGCATTAGCGGTTATCGACAGAATCTTGGCTCGGGTGGGCAGTGATAAATCAAAAGTCCTCGACGCGACAATTTTTCTCACTGACCATGCTGACTTTGAAGCGATGAACCAAGCATGGGATGCATGGGTCTCGCCTGGCAATGCCCCTGTGCGCTGTACCGTATTGGCTGGACTGGTCGATCCCCGTTATAAAGTTGAGATAAAAATTATCGCCGCTTTATAACCGATACCTTATTCATCATCATCTTCTTCAAAGCGGGCCAGTTGAGGCTCGCCTTGGT
>Ga0308168_1002772_pt1 | contig 14041 bp, 11 predicted proteins | sample PhyCR2_FD_202133 | JGI IMG/M metagenome (GOLD analysis project Ga0308168, IMG submission 202133) | Phyllosphere microbial communities from UC Gill Tract Community Farm, Albany, California, United States - DLSLRC.R2 | ecosystem: Host-associated > Plants > Phyllosphere > Unclassified | place: USA... | reverse complement strand
TACATTCATCTCACCTCGAGCATTGCCTCTAAAATCTGGGCGTTTTCGATCCGGCGTGGCTTACCGGTGTTAATGTCGTTAACACGTTAACTATCTCCCGCGCCGCGATGACTCCCGAATCTTCAACCGCGACCCACGCGATCCCGACCGCCAACGGCGCTTTTCTTGCCGCCACCCTGTTCCCGGCAAGCGAACCGAAGGCCCTCGTCCTGATCCACCCGGCCACCGCCGTCACGCAAGCTTTCTATGAACACTTCGCCCGCCACCTGGCCGAGATCGGCCTCACGGCCCTGACCTACGACTACCGCGGCACCGGCGCCTCGCGCGGCCCCAGCCTGCGCGGCGGAGCGGTCACCATGGCCGACTGGATGCTGGAAGACGTCCCCGCCGTCACGCGCTGGGCCGCGCAGCGCTTCCCGAGCCTGCCGCTGCTCGCCGTCGGCCACAGCGTCGGCGGCCATGCACTGGTGCTCTCCGGCGACGATCATCCGCTGCGCGCGGGCGTGCTGGTTGCCTCGCATGCCGGCATTACGCGCACAATTCGCGGCCGGGCGGAGCAGGCCCGTGTCTGGTTCGTGATGCGCGTGCTCGGGCCGCTGCTGTGCGCCCTCAACGGCTACATGCCGGGCCGGCGCATAGGCCTGGGCGAGGACCTGCCGCGCGGCGTGATGCTGCAATGGAGCCGCTGGACCGCGCTGCCGCGCTACTTCTACGACGATCCGGCGCTCGATGCCGTACGGCGCGCTTCAGCGGTACGGATGCCCTTGCTGGCGCTCGGCTTCGACGACGATCCCTGGGCCAATCCGCACGCGATGGACATCCTTCTCGAGCAGGTAACCGGCGCGCCCGTCGAGCGGCGCCAGTTCGATCCGCGCGGACTCGGCCTGGGAGGCATCGGCCACATGGGCTTCTTCCGCAAGCGCTGCGGCCCTGCGCTCTGGCCCGGGGTTGGCGACTGGCTGCTGGCGCGGGCGACGGCGCCGGAGAAGGCATGAGCGCGGTGAAAAGCGCCCCGCGCTTCGTTTTCCTCGTCAACCGCGCCCAGCGCGCGATCATGCGCTGGATCGAGGGCCGGCCCGCCGCCTGGGAAGGGGCCAGCGCCGCCCAGGCCGGGCTGCTGTTTCTGCTGGCCGGACGGAGGTCTGCTGCGGATGCGGCGTCGATCGGCGAGATCGCCGCGGCACTGGAGGTGGCGCCGGCAGCGGTGACGAATCTGTCGAAGCGCATGGAAGCGGCGCAGCTGGTTGAGCGCCTCGCCGACCCGATCGATGCCCGCATGACGCGCCTGCGCCTGACAGAGGAGGGGAGGGCGACCAGCGCCCAGGCCAAGACGGTACTGGCGCAACTGAACGCACAGCTGTGCCGCGGCTTCAGCACCGAGGAATTGCAGGTCGTCGCGCGCTGGCTCGAGCACTCGGTTACCGTCTTGAGCGAACCGGACGATTCCTAGTTCGTGCTGCGCTTGAAGCGCGGCGCGGCCTACTCTATGCTGAACCCATTCCAAGGTCATGAGAGGCCGATATGTTGCAGGGTGGCTGTTATTGCGGCGCGGTGCGCTATGTCGTCGAAGGCAAGATCTTCCACAACACGCTCTGTCACTGCAGCGACTGCCGGCGCATTGCCGGCGCGCCGGCCGTGGCCTGGTTCAGCGCACGCATGAACGCCCTGCGTTTTACCAAGGGCAATCCCGCCACCTTCCGCTCGAGCGCGCACGTGCTGCGCGGCTTTTGCGCCACCTGCGGCACCACGCTGACTTATCAGGACGACCGCCAGCCCGACGAGATCGACATCGCCACGGCCAGCCTCGACGATCCGGAAGCGGCGCCGCCGCAAGACCATACCTTCGCCGGCGAGCGCTTGAGCTGGATGCGCATCGAAGACGGCTTGCCGGCCTATCCGCGCACCCGGTCGGAAGGCGCGGGATGAACTCGTTTTGTCCCGCTATTGCAGTGGTCAGCGTGAAGCCGTTCACAGACGGGAAGGCGGCAGACTTTTAGTGTCGTTCCATTGCCAACCACCGAGGAAACCGACATGGATTCGATCAACCGCAACCAGCCCGAAGTCAACCGCCGCGACCTGAGCGGCGAAGAAGCGCGCAAGCGCATCCGCGAAACGGCCGAGGAGGCCAAGACCTGTTTCTTCTGTACCGCCAACGGCACCGGCGCGGACGGCGGCGTGCGTCCGATGAGCGTGCTGCAGGCCGACGAGGCCGGCCATCTGTGGTTCCTGAGCGCCATCGACAGCCACAAGGACGCGGAGTTGGTCACCAACCCGCAGGTCAAACTGTATTTCCAGCGCAGCACCCATGCCGGTTTCATGGAACTCGACGGCATCGCGACCGTGTCGCAAGACCGGGCCAAGATCAAGGAGTTGTGGGACTTCACCCTGAAGACCTGGTTCACCGAAGGCGAGGACGACCCGCGCATCAGCGTCATCGAGTTCGTGCCGAAAAGCGGCTACTACTGGGACAACAAGCACGGGCAGGCCGTCGCCGGCGCCAAGATGCTGGTCGGCGCGGCGATCGGCAAGACGCTCGACGATTCGATCGAAGGCACGCTGACGCCGTAAACCATCGCAAGTGCGAGGAGGGAGGAATGATCGAGCTCGACCATGTAATCGTGTCGGCACGCGACCGGGTGGCATCGGCCCGGCTGCTGGCCTCCCTGTTCGACGTGCCCTGGGACGAGACGGCGCTCGGCATCTTCTCCGCCGTCTACGTCAATCCCGGGCTGACGCTGGACTTCATCACCACCGACGAGGCCTTCCCCGTCGAGCACTTCTGTTTTCGCGTCAGCGATGCCGAGTTCGACGCGATCCTCGACCGTCTGGAAGCGGCCGGCATCGGCTGGCGCGGGGACGTGCGCGGCCGCAACGACGGCCAGGTCGGCACCGCCCACGGCGGCCGCAACATCTACTGGGACGAGCCCGACAATCACCGCTGGGAAATCCTCACCAAGAGCTATGCGCGCCGGCCCGGATGAGCCCGTTTTCATTGCTGCGCACGCCATTCCCGGCTTGCCCTTAGAATGGGCCTCACTGAAAAACGCAGGAGTAGCACATGCAACGAAGGGCTTTGGTAGTAGGCATCACCGGTATCGGCGGCAATCACGTCGCGCGCGAATTGCTGGCGAATGGCTGGGACGTCGTCGGTTTGTCGCGCCGCGCGCCTCGGGATTTGCCGGGCGTGCGCCATGTCGCCGCCGACCTGCTGGATGCAAGCGGATTGCAGGCCGCACTGGCCGGAGTGGAGCCGACCCACGTCTTCATCACCACCTGGATGCGCCAGGACACCGAGCAGGAAAACATCCGCGTCAACGCCGCATTGGTGCGCAACCTGCTCGACGCGCTGTCGCCGCAGAAGAGCGTGCGCCACGTGGCGCTGGTCACTGGCTTGAAGCACTACCTCGGCCCCTTCGAGGCTTATGCCAGCTCGGGCACGCTGCCCGACACGCCGCTGCGCGAAAGCCAGCCGCGCCTGCCGCTGGATAATTTTTACTATGCCCAGGAAGACGAAGTCTATGCCGCCGCCGCGCGCGACCGCTTCACCTGGAGCGTGCACCGTCCGCACACCATCATCGGCCTCGCGGTCGGCAATGCGATGAACCTGGGCACCACGCTGGCCGTCTACGCGACCATCTGCAAGGAGACCGGGCGTCCCTTCCAGTTCCCGGGCTCGGAAGCGCAGTGGAAAGGCCTGTCCGACGTGACCGACGCGCGCATGCTGGCCAAACAGCTGGTCTGGGCCGCCGACACCGATGCGGCCAAGAACGAAGCCTTCAACATCGTCAATGGCGACGTGTTCCGCTGGAGCTGGCTGTGGCCGAAACTGGCGAGCTGGTTCGGCGTCGAGGCGGCCGGCTACAGCGGCCAGATTCAGCCATTGGAAGCGGCGATGGCCCAGGACGCGCCGCTGTGGCGCGAGATCGCCACCCGCCACGGCCTGGCCGAGCCGGATCTCGATCGCCTGGCATCGGCCTGGCACACCGACCTCGATCTCGGCCGTCCACTGGAAGTCATGACCGACATGGCCAACAGCCGCCGCCTTGGCTTCACCGCTTACCAGGCCACCGACGCTTCCTTCTTCGACCTGTTCGAGCGGCTGCGTGCCGAGCGCCTGATTCCTTGAACGGGGCAGGTGACCGGCATGGAAGGAAAGGCCACGCCGCCACGCCATATTGTCCTGGTGACGATCGGCTCGGCCGGCGACCTGTTTCCCTTCCTGCGCATCGCGCTGGCGCTGCGCGCAGCCGGTCACCGGATCAGCTTTCTCGGCCCTGTCCAGCACGAACCCTTCGTGCGCGAGGCCGGCTTGCCCTTTCACGGCTTGCCGGCCGACCCGGCCGTGCTCGACCATCCCGACCTGTGGCACCCGACGCGCGGCTTTGGCGTGGTCTGGGAAGCAACCCGTCCGGCAATGGCCGCCGTGCCGGCCTTCATGGCCGCGCTGCCGCCTGACGAAAAATGCACCATGTTGGTGCATCCGCTGGCCTTGCCGGAAGCGGACCTGTGCCGCGCCGCGCGTCCCGGCCTGCGCATCGCCGCCGTCTTCCTCGCGCCGTCGAATCTGCCGACGGTCCACGATCCGCTGATGCTGGGTCCCTGGCGCGTGCCGCGCTGGGTGCCGATCGGCGTGCGCCGGCGCCTGTGGCGGGCGGCGGGCAAGCGCTTCATCGATCCGGTCGCGCTGCCCGACGTGAACGCGGCGCGCGCGTCGTCCGGCCTGGCGCCGATCGACACGCTGGTCGACGGCATCGTCGGCATTGCCGACCTGTCGATTGCGCTGTTCCCAGACTGGTTCGCGCCCACGCAACCGGACTGGCCGCGTCCGCTGGTACGGAGCGGTTTTCCCCTGTTCGACCCGCAGCCGCACGCCGTCCTGTCCGACGAGCTGCAGCATTTCCTCGGGCAGGGCGGGCGCCCGCTCGTGTTCACGCCCGGCACCGGCAACCGCCAGGCGCGCGCTTATTTTGGCCACGCCATCGAGGCCACGCGCCTGCTGGGCGAACGCGCCATCTTCCTCACGCCGCACCGCGACCAGCTGCCGGCCGAGCTGCCGCACCACGTGCTGTGGCAGGACTACGTGCCGCTGCGCGCCTTGCTGCCGCAGGTGGCGCTGCTGGTGCACCACGGCGGCATCGGCACCACCGCCGAAGCCTTGTACGCGGGGACGCCGCAGCTGGTGGTGCCGCTGGCGCACGACCAGTTCGACAACGGGGCGCGGGTCGAGGCGCTCGGGGTAGGGCTGTCGCTGCCGGCGACGCGCCTGACTACGCGCAAGCTGGTGGCGGGCTTGGAGGCCTTATTGGATGACGATGGCTTGCGCGGCAGGTGCCGGGCCGTGGCGGCCCACTTCGATCACGATGCTGGAATCGAAGAAGTGGTGACAGCGCTCGAAGGCTTGACGCGGTAAATGTACCGACGTAGGGTGGACTCCCGAGTCCACGCATTCCGCCGGATGCGTGCCCGCGCCGTCTCTCACAACCTGCGGCGCGGCTGTTCTGCTGCTGCCTGAACGCGTGGACGGCGGCCCAGTCGCAGGCTCGCATCGGGAGGGTGGAGCCGTCCACCCTACGGCAGCCAGTGACCACGCCGCTGCGCCACCCGCATCAACACCACGGCCGCAATCCCCCACGCGAAGTGCATCCCGATCGGCAGCCACAGGCGGCGCGTCGCCAGCCAGGCGCCGGCCAGCGCGGCCGAGGCGACGCCGGTCAAGAGCGCGCCTCGGTGTGTCAACGCACCGTCAATGTTCCCTGGGCACGGTTACAGTCAAGCCATCGACAGCACACAGATGGACAGGGCGATGCGACGCAAAGCGGAAGGGCAGGGTGAGGCAGGGGGGAAGAACGACACCACGGCGGGCGGCACGCGCCCCGGCTACGTGCGCGTGCGCGGCGCGCGCGAGCACAACCTGAAGAACGTCAGCCTCGACATCCCGCGCGACGCCCTGGTCGTGTTCACCGGCGTCTCCGGCTCCGGCAAATCCTCGCTCGCCTTCGGCACCCTGTACGCGGAAGCCCAGCGGCGCTACCTGGAATCGGTCTCGCCCTATGCGCGCCGCCTGTTCCACCAGATGCCGGTGCCGGAGGTCGACGAGATCGACGGCCTGCCGCCGGCGGTCGCCCTGCAGCAGCAGCGCGGTTCGCCGACCACGCGCTCCTCGGTCGGCAGCGTCAGCACGCTCTCGAATTCCCTGCGCATGCTGTATTCGCGCGCCGGCGACTATCCCGACGGCCAGGAACTGCTCTACGCCGAATCGTTTTCGCCGAACACGCCCGAAGGCGCCTGTCCGGAGTGCTCGGGCCTGGGCCGCGTGTACGAGGTGACGGAGCAGTCGATGGTGCCGGACGACTCGCTCACCATCCGCGAACGCGCGGTGGCGGCCTGGCCGCCGGCCTGGCACGGCCAGAACCTGCGCGACATCCTGGTCACCATGGGCTTTGATGTCGACACGCCCTGGCGCGAGCTGCCGAAGAAGGACCGCGACTGGATTTTGTATACCGACGAGACGCCGACCGTGCCGGTGTATGCCGGCCTGACGCCCGAGGAAACCAGGCGCGCCCTGAAACGCAAGGACACGCCGAGCTACCAGGGCACCTTTACCGGCGCGCGCCGCTATGTGCTGCAGACCTTCGCCACCACCGAAAGCGCTTCGATGAAGAAGCGCGTGGCGCGCTACATGGTCAGTACCGAGTGCCCCCTGTGCCGCGGCAAGCGCCTGCGCCAGGAAGCCCTGTCGGTGACTTTCGGCGGCGTCGACATCGCCGATATTTCGCGCATGCCGCTGGCGCGCCTGCACGCCATGCTGCTGCCGTATGCTTCCGGCAAGGCCGCCGACGACAAGCGCCGCGCCAGACTGCATCCGGAACAGCTGATCGTGACCCAGCGCATCGCCGAAGATCTGGTCGCGCGCCTCGACGTGCTGCTCGCCCTGGGCCTGGGCTACCTGGCGCTCGAGCGCAGCACCCCGACGCTGTCGCCCGGCGAATTGCAGCGCCTGCGCCTGGCGACCCAGGTGCGTTCGAACCTGTTCGGCGTCGTGTACGTGCTGGACGAGCCCTCGGCCGGCCTGCATCCGGCCGACACCGAGGCCCTGCTCACGGCGCTGGACCAGCTGAAAGCCTCGGGCAATTCGCTGTTCGTGGTCGAGCACGCGCTGGACGTGATCCGGCGCGCCGACTGGATCGTGGACGTCGGCCCGGCCGCCGGCGAGAAGGGCGGCGAGGTGCTGTACAGCGGCGAACCGAACGGCCTGAAGAAGATCGACGCGTCGCAGACGCGGCGTTACCTGTTCGACGAGGCGCCCTTGCAGGTGCGCGAACGGCGCGAACCCGCCGGCTGGCTGCGCCTGGAAGGCGTCACCCGCAACAACCTGAACAAGCTGACGGTCGAGTTCCCGCTCGGCGTGCTGACCGCCGTCTGCGGCGTGTCGGGCTCCGGCAAGTCGAGCCTGGTCAGCCAGGTGCTGGTCGACCTGGTCGGGCGCGAGCTGGGGCAGGGCGGTGCGCCGGCCGAGGTCGAGGAAACCGACGACCTGGAACAGGAAGCCGCCACGCCGCTGGAGGGACGCATCGTCAAAGGCATGGAGGCGATCCGGCGCATGGTGCGGGTCGACCAGAAGCCGATCGGCCGCACGCCGCGCTCGAACCTGGCCACCTATACGGGCCTGTTCGACCAGGTGCGTAAACTCTTCGCCGCCACCAAGATGGCGAAGTCGCGCCGCTACGACGCCGGCCGCTTCTCCTTCAACGTCGCCAAGGGCCGCTGCGAGAACTGTCTGGGGGAGGGCTCGGTGATGGTCGAGCTGCTGTTCCTGCCCAGCGTGTACGCGCCTTGCCCGGTCTGCGAAGGGGCGCGCTACAACGCCCAGACGCTGGAAGTGACCTACAAGGACAAGAACATCGCCGAGGTGCTGGGCATGACCGTCGATGCGGCGGCCGAATTCTTTGCCGGCGAACCCCTGGTCGAACGCTCGCTGGAAGTGCTGCGCGAAGTCGGGCTGGGCTACCTGCGCCTGGGCCAGCCGGCCACCGAACTGTCCGGTGGCGAAGCCCAGCGCATCAAGCTGGCCACCGAACTGCAGCGCACCGGGCGCGGCAATACTTTATATGTACTGGACGAGCCGACCACAGGCCTGCATCCCTCGGATGTGGACCGCTTGATCGTCCAGCTCGAGCGCCTGGTCGACGCCGGCAACACGGTGGTCGTGGTCGAGCACACGATGCGCGTGGTGGCCGCCTGCGACTGGGTGATCGACATCGGCCCGGGCGCCGGCGACGAGGGCGGCACCGTGGTCGCGGCGGGCACGCCGGAAACGGTGGCGGGCGCCGCGAGGAGCCGCACCGCGCCGTATTTACGTCCGTGTTTGACCCGGTAAAGACGGGGAGGAGCGCACGGTTGAAGTGACCAGAAAGGTGTCATTTGCGTTACACTTAAGAACTTTTTTCTTAAAATAAACGCAATACATGACCGGCACCTCGCTCGATAACTCCCAGTTCCGCCGTATTCTCGCGCGTAACGTCGCCCTTCCGCTCGGCCTCTCGGTCCTGAGTGCGATTGTTTTCGTCGCGATCATCGCCTACCTGGTCAGCGTGCTGAACTGGGTCGAGCACTCGCAGGAAGTCATCGGCAAGGCCAACGAGGTCAACAAGCTGGTGTCCGACATGGAAGCCGGCATGCGCGGCTACGTGATTTCGGGCGACGAGAGTTTTCTTGCTCCGTATACGGTCGCCAAACCCAAGGTCGCGGTCGAGATGGATTCCCTGCTGCGCCTGGTCGGCGACAACAACGCCCAGGCCGACCGCCTGAATCGGGTACGCGGCGCGCATGCCGAGTGGGTCAAGTTCACCGAGGACATGATCGATCGCCGCCGCGACAAGCAGGACGTGGTGCAATCGATCGTGAGCGGCCGCGGCAAAAGCCTGACTGACGACATGCGCGCGCAGTTCGCCGCCTTCGTGAATAACGAAAACGCGCTGCTGGTCGAGCGCAACCAGGACGCGCGCTCGGTGATCACCTGGTCGGTCGGCTCCTTCCTGTTGTTTACCTTGATCGTGGGCGGCTTGCTGGCCGCCTTCGGACGGCGCGAACTGCTGCGCCTGTCGACCAGCTACGACGACATCCTGCGCCACGAGAACGAACACAATGCCGAGCTGCGCCACCTGAGCTGGCTGCGCAGCGGCCAGACCGAGCTGGCAGGGAAGAGCATCGGCTTGAACTCGCTTGAAACCCTGGCCGAGGCGGTGCTGGATCACGTGGTGCGCTACCTCGGCGGTTCTGTCGCGTCCATGTATTTCCGCAATGAAGAGGGCATGCTGCGCCGGATCGGCGCCTTTGGTTTCTCGAAAGACGACGAGCGCGCGAAAATCATCCAGCGCGGCGCCTCGCTGGCCAGCCAGGCTGCCGAGGAAAACCGCCTGGTGCGCATCAAGGAATTGCCCGAGGATTACCTGAAGGTGATGTCGAGCCTGGGCGAGACGGCCCCACGCGAAATCGTGATCGCGCCCTTCAACAATTTCGGCAAGGTCAAGGGTGTGATGGAAATCGGTTTCCTGCACCCGGTGCGCGACCGCGACATCGAATTCCTGAAACTGGTCGGCGACGCCATCGGCGCCTCGGTCGGTGCGGTGGTGTACCGTCAGCGCCTGCAGGATGCGCTCGACGAAAGCCAGGCCCTGAACGAGGAACTGCAGGTCCAGCAGGAAGAACTGCGCACCGCCAACGAGGAACTGGAAGAGCAGTCGCGCGCCCTGGAAGAATCGCAGACCAGCCTGGAAAACCAGCAGGCCGAACTGGAACAGACCAACGACCAGCTGGCCGAGCAGGCCCTGAACCTGGACATGAAGAACGCGGCCCTGACCGAAGCCCAGGAGCAATTGCGTGCCCGCGCCATGGACCTGGAACGCGCCAGCCGCTACAAGTCGGAATTCCTGGCGAATATGTCGCACGAACTGCGCACGCCATTGAACAGCTCGCTGATCCTCGCCAAGCTGCTGGCCGACAATGTGCCGGGCAACCTGAACGAGGAGCAGGTGCGTTTCGCCCAGACGATTTATTCGGCCGGCAACGACCTGCTGCACCTGATCAACGACATCCTCGACATCTCGAAGGTCGAGGCCGGCAAGCTGGAACTGCTGCCGGAAGACCTGCCGATCCGCCGCACCGTCGAGGGCCTGGGCCGCACCTTCGAACCGCTGGCCAAGCAGAAAGACCTGCGCTTCAGCCTGACGGTTGAGCCGAACGTGCCGCCGACCCTGCATACCGACCGCCAGCGCCTGGAGCAGGTACTGAAAAACCTGCTGTCGAACGCCGTGAAATTCACGGAAGCAGGCGAAGTCAGCCTGACAGTCAGCGCGACAAGCGAGGGCTGGGTCCAGTTCACGGTTGTCGATTCGGGCATCGGCATCGCCCCGGACCAGCAGGAACGCATTTTCGAGGCCTTCCACCAGGCCGACGGCACCGCGAACCGCCGCTTCGGCGGCACCGGGCTCGGCCTGTCGATCTCGCGCGATCTGACCAGCCTGCTGGGCGGCACTCTGGTGGTGTCGAGCACGCCGGGCGAGGGCAGTACCTTTACCCTGAGCATGCCGAGGAACGGCATGGTCTCGGCCGCGCCGCCGGCCCCGCGCGCGGCCGCGCCCGCTCCCCGTCCGGCGCGTCCGCTGCCGGCCCCGGCACCCGAGGCAGTCGAAGCGGCCGAGGACGTACCAGGCCGTTCTTCCTTCCCGGACGACCGCGCCCAGAGCGCCGAAGGCGTGCGCACCGTGCTCGTGATCGAGGACGAACCCGACTTCGCGCGCATCCTGTTCGACCTCGCGCACGACATGGAGTACCGCTGCCTGGTCGCGCTCACCGCGGGCGAGGGCCTGGAGCTGGCCGCCGGCGAAGGCCCGGACGCGATCCTGCTCGACATCCGCCTGCCGGACAGTTCCGGCCTGTCGGTGCTGCAGCAGCTGAAGGACAACCCGGCCACGCGCCACATTCCGGTGCACGTGGTGTCGAGCATGGAAAACGGCGGCGAGGCCCTGCACCTGGGTGCGATCGGCTATGCGCTGAAACCGACCAGCCGCGAGCAGCTGGAAGACGTGTTCCGCAAGTTGCAGGAAAAGAGCGCGCAGCAGATCAAGCGCGTGCTGCTGGTCGAGGACGACGTGCGCCAGCGCGAGAGCGTGGTGCAGCTGATCGCCGACGAGGACGTCAGGATCGACGCCGTCGGTTCCGGCGAAGAGGCCCTGGCCTTGCTGCGCAGCGAGATCTTCGACTGCATGATCATCGACCTCAAATTGCCCGACATGCAGGGCAAGGAATTGCTCGAGCATATGTCGCACGAAGAACTGGTGTCTTTCCCGCCGGTCATCGTGTACACGGGGCGCAACCTGACGCGCGACGAAGAAGCCGAGCTGATGAAGTATTCGCGCTCGATCATCATCAAGGGCGCGCGTTCGCCGGAGCGCCTGCTGGACGAGGTGACGCTGTTCCTGCACAAGGTGGAATCGCAGCTCTCGACTGAGCGCCAGCACATGCTGAAAACCGTGCGCGGCCGCGACCGCGTGTTCGAGGGCCGCACCATCCTGCTGGTGGACGACGACGTGCGCAACGTGTTCGCCTTGACGAGCGCGCTGGAGCAGCGCGGCGCCAACGTGGAAGTCGGCAGGAACGGCTTCGAGGCGATTTCGAAACTCGATGAGGTGCCGGGCATCGACCTGGTGCTGATGGACGTGATGATGCCGGGCATGGACGGCCTGGAAGCGACGCGTCGCATCCGCGCCGACGGCCGCTTCAACCGCCTGCCGATCATCGCGATCACGGCGAAAGCGATGAAGGACGACCAGGAACAGTGCCTGGCTGCCGGCGCCAACGACTACCTGGCGAAACCGATCGACCTGGCCCGCCTGTACTCGCTGCTGCGGGTCTGGATGCCGACGATGGAGCGTATCGGCTGATGAAGCATCCTCCGGACAACATCGACATCGAACTGCGGATGCTGGTCGAGGCGGTCTACCTCAAGTACAACTACGACTTTCGCGACTACACTGGCGCCTCGCAAAAGCGCCGCGTGCTGGTCGCGCTGCGCGAAATGGAGTGCGAGACCGTCTCCGAGCTGCAGGCCAAGGTGCTGCACCAGCCGGAAGCGTTTGCCCGGCTGCTGCAATACCTCACCATTCCCGTGACCGAAATGTTCCGCGACCCCGAATATCACGCGGCGCTGCGCAGCCAGGTCGTGCCGCACCTCTCCACTTATCCGTCGCTGAAGCTGTGGGTAGCCGGCTGCTCGACGGGCGAGGAGGTGTATTCGCTGGCGATCCTGCTGCACGAAGAGGGCCTGCTCGAACGCAGCATCATCTACGCGACCGACATCAACCCCGAATCGCTCGATGCGGCGCGGCGCGGCGTGTTTGCGCTCGACCGGATGCGCCTGTACACCGAGAACTACCAGAAGGCGGGCGGCAAGCGCGCGTTCTCCGACTATTACACGGCGGCCTACGGCGGCGCGCTGTTCGAGCGCTTCCTGGTCGAGAACGTGACCTTCGCCGACCACAGCCTGGCAACCGACAGCGTGTTCTCGGAAACCCACTTCGTCAGCTGCCGCAACGTGATGATCTACTTTAACCGGCGCCTGCAGAACCGCGTGCTGGGCCTGTTCCACGAGTCGCTCTGCCACCGCGGTTTCATGGCGCTGGGCAGCAAGGAAAGCATCGATTTTTCGAGTTATGCGAACAAGTTCGAATCCGTCGCGCGGCGCGAGCGCATCTTCCGCAAGGCGGCGGAATGAAGCCGGTCCTCGCATCGGACGCGCAGGCGGTTGACGCTGCGCTTGCAGGGCGTAAGATCGAGGCGCTCGTGATCGGCGCCTCGGCCGGCGGCGTCGATGCGCTGGTCGAGCTGCTGCCGTCCCTGCCGCCGGATTTCAAGCCGGCCACGGTCTGCATCCTGCACCTGCCTGCCGACCGCGAGAGCCGCCTGGCCGAACTGTTCGCCGCGCGCCTGCCCCTGCCGGTGCGCGAAGCGGTCGACAAGGCGCCGGTGGAGGAGAACACGGTGTATTTCGCCGGCGCGGGCTACCATCTGTCGATCGAACGGGACCGCGTCTTTTCCCTCAGCTGCGAACCGGCCGTGCACTATGCCCGTCCGGCCATCGACGTGCTGATGGAGTCGGCCGCCGACGCCTATGGCGACGGCCTGGCCGGCATCTTGCTAACCGGCGCCAACATCGACGGCGCCGAAGGCATGCAAAGGATCAGGCAGCGCGGCGGCCTGACCATCGTCCAGGACCCGGCAGGCGCGCAGGCCAGCGCGATGCCGGAAGGGGCCATCCGGCTGTGTACCCCGCACCTGGTTTTGCCGCTGGCCGCGATCCGCGCGCTGCTGCCACAGCTGGAGACAACATGAGCCTACAAGAACCAAGCAAACTCCTCATCGTCGACGACCTGCCGGACAACCTGCGCGCCCTCGACGCCTTGATCCGCGACGAGCAGCGTCTCGTCTTCCACGCCCATTCGGGCGAGGAGGCGCTGGCGCTGCTGCTCGAGCACGAGTTCGCGCTGGCCATCCTCGACGTCCAGATGCCGGGCATGGACGGTTTCGAACTGGCCGAACTCATGCGTGGCACGGAACGCACGCGCAATATCCCGATCGTCTTCGTCTCCGCCGCCGGACGCGAGCTGAACTATGCTTTCAAGGGCTACGAGACGGGCGCCGTCGATTTCCTCTACAAGCCGCTCGACCCGGATGCCGTGCGCGGCAAGGTGAACGTCTTCGTGGCGCTCGACCAGCAGCGGCGCGAGACGCGGCGCCAGATGGACGCGCTGGAAAAGAGCCGGCGCGAGCAGGAAATCCTGCTCCAGGAGTTGAACGCGACCCAGCTGGAGCTTCAACGTTCCCTTCGCATGCGCGACGAATTCATGTCCCTGGTCGCCCACGAGCTGCGCACGCCCCTGAACACCCTTTTCCTGGAAACGCAGATGCGCACGCTGCATTTAAAACGCGGCAACCTGCAGGCCTTTGCCGGCGAGCAGATGGGGGCGATGATCAAGCGCGACGA
>Ga0308168_1002770_pt1 | contig 14045 bp, 14 predicted proteins | sample PhyCR2_FD_202133 | JGI IMG/M metagenome (GOLD analysis project Ga0308168, IMG submission 202133) | Phyllosphere microbial communities from UC Gill Tract Community Farm, Albany, California, United States - DLSLRC.R2 | ecosystem: Host-associated > Plants > Phyllosphere > Unclassified | place: USA... | reverse complement strand
GTGACCGGGGTATGGTGCAGAGCATGTCACGCAAGGGAAACTGCCACGATAACGCGGCAATGGAGAGCTTCTTCGGGACATTGAAGTCTGAGTTCTTTTACCTGAACAAATTTGCCGGTGTTGAAGACTTGAAGAGCGGGTTGGTCGAGTACATCCGCTACTATAATCAGGACAGGATCAAACTAAGTCTGGGAGGCCTCACACCTGTTCAATTCAGATTGCGAGCATCCCAGGCTTAGACAACAACCATCCAACAAAACGGGGTCAGTTCACGTAGGCAGGGGCGACGGGCATACTGACGTACTTATTTTTGCTGCGCAAGCGGCATCACCGCCTCAGGCAATCTTCTCCATCCGCTCATTGGTCTCCGACTTCTGCGGCAAGGTCTTCTGCGCCGATGCCGACATGCTTTCCAGGTTGTTGCGCAGCCAGCGGTGCGCCGGGCTGCGGCCGTCGCGTTCGTGCCAGAGCATGTCCAGGTGCACGGCCGGCAGGACGAAAGGCAGTTCGCGCCAGACCAGGGCGTCGGCGGCGCCGGTCGAGGCGATCAGGTGCTTCGGCAGCACCGTCACCAGGTCCGAGTTGGCGACCACGCGGCCGGCGGTGAAGAACTGGTTCACCGTCAGCAGGATGCGCCGTTCGCGGCTGATCTGGGCCAGGGCTTCGTCGACCAGGCCGTGGGCGCGGCCGGAGAAGCTCACCAGCAGGTGGTCGGCCTTGCAATAGGCATCCAGTTCCAGCTTGCCCTGGGCCAGCGGGTGGTTCTTGCGCATCACGGCGACGTATTCGCCGGAATACAGGCGCTCATGGCGGATCGGCGACCCGGTTTCATAGGACAGCTGGGCCGCCACGCCGGGGAAGAAGCCGACCGCGAGGTCGATGTCGCCGCGCAGCAGCATCGGACGCGGTTCGCGCGTGGTCAGCGGCACCATGCGGATGTTCACACCCGGCGCTTCCTTCTCGATCGAGCGCACCAGCGAGGGCAGCCAGAGTGCGGCGGTGGCGTCGGCCATGGCCAGGCGGAAGGTGGCTTGCGCTTTCGAGACATCGAAGGTTTCCGGCATCACCGCCGCTTCCAGCGCGGCCAGCGCCTGGCGCACCGCCGGCCACAGCGCTTCGGCGCGCGGGGTCGGCTTGACGCCGTAGGCGGTGCGGATCAGCAGCTCGTCGCCGAGACTCTCGCGCAGGCGCTTGATGGCGTTCGATACCGCCGGCTGGGTCATCGCCAGGTGGCCGGCGGCGCGGGTCAGGTTTTGCTCGGTCATGACAGCGTCGAAGACACGGAGCAGGTTCAGGTCAAGCGTGAGAAAGCTCATGGCAGTCGGCGCGAAAGGCAATTGATTCGATACGGAGAGTGTACCCGATTTCCATTCACGAACAGCATAAGTGCTATTGGAGAACGTAATTGGATGTATATGTTGCGTTGCACTATAGTGACATTGAACCCAACGATAATGCATTCTGAATCATGTCTTTCGCTGCCACCCTGTTCCAAATCCCAGTCACGACCCTGCCCTTCGAGCAGTTGCTGACCAGCATGGTCCAACTGACCGTGCTCGGCGCCGTGCTGATGTTCTTCCGCCCGCTCCTGATCGGTATCGCCCGCGCCCTGGTGCTGGTGGTGCGACCGCGCCTGACCAAGGAACAACTGGCTGCCCGCCGTAAACTGGCCGCGGCCAAGCTTCAGCTCGACGCGCCGGATGGCGCCCTCGGCTCCGGCACCTGATCACCGTCTTCGCTTCTCGATAAACGGCGTCCGCTAGCGGGCGCCGTTTTTTTTCGTCCTCGTTTTCGTCCCTTGGCTGCGTTTCGTCGGCCCTCTCCACCTCTGTGCCCCGCTGTTCGCGCCGTCGTCGCTGCGAAAAGTGAGTCCATCGCGTGTTTTGCCCTTGATTTTCGGTTACCCGGCTTTTCGTGGATTTTTTGCGCGACTAGTTTAACAATCAGTCGATAAGCGATACATGGAGCAAAAATTCGATGATCTGTCTACCGACCATATCGATGCTTGATATGTGCATATAGCGTAATTTTGCAGGATATTGCTGGTATAGCCCAACAATGCGTTGACCACGGAGAACGATTAAAAATAGCGGAAAAACTATTATTTTGAAAGAATATAGATGAGTTATGTGGTGGATATAGAAGAATTTATACGAAGTTCACACAAAATAGTATTTTGTAGATGAATAATGGTAATAGTCGATAATATCGAAAGGGTCGCCTCGTAGCGCCATCGCAAAACCGGTAAGGGGGTACCCCTACCCTAAAAAAATGGCAGCGACGCAGTAAAAAAACAAGACGAAAAAAACGCGGCCACCGGTTGCCCGGGGCCGCGTTTGTGGAGTCGGTATGCTCTTATCGCGCTCGACTAGCGGGCCGAATTACCTGGCATCGCCCAGCAGCGCCGGCTTGAGCGAGCGGTCGACCGGCTTGTCGCCCAGCCAGATGCGCAGCAGGGCGTTATAGAAGGCGATGTCGGGCACGTTCTCGACCAGTTTCTTGCCGTTCAGCTCGCACACGGTGCCGCTGCCGGGAATCCAGTCAATGTGCAGCACATCGCCCTTTTTGAGGCCGTTGACGCCGGCGAACATCTCGCCGAACTTGCCGATCTGGGCCACGATCTTCTGCTTTTCAGTCCTGTCGACGTTATCGTTCAAGCCGTCCATGAAAGCCTTGCCGAAATCCTCGGAAGAGACGTCGCGCGCCATTTGCAGGGTGATGCGGCGCGGACCGTCCTGCTTGAGGATATCGGCGGTCGTCTTCTTCTTTTCAGGCACGTACAGGCCGGCGGCATAGACCTTGACCACGAATTTGGTGCGCATGCCGGCGCCGTTCAAGGTCAACTCCTTGCCCGCGACCTTGGTCGTGTCTTCGAATTTGTAGCCGCTGACATCGACGGCGGCACTGGCGGGCAGCGCGATGGCGAAGGCCAGTGCCGCCAAACCAAATTGGCGGCGCATGGTGGAAATGGACATCATCTTGTCTCCTTCAAATTGGACGTATGCAGCGAGCGAAATGCTGCTGCCTGCACTGTATCCACACCCTCTCCACCGAGCAACTATTGTTTACTTGGCTTTAGATTGCTTCACGCGCTGGCCCGATTCGCCGTAGGGTTCGTCCTCTTCCCTTTCGATCGCCTGCAGCACGGCTTTCGGATCGGCCGGCTTGGCCAGCTCTTGCGCGTCCTTGTCGACCTTGTCGCTCACGTTCGGCAGGTCGCGCCGTAGGGCGTCCAGTAATTCGATGATCTTGCTGGTCTTTTCCTCGGTCAGCAGGTTCACCTGCAAATCGAGGTGGGCATGGTGGTCAGCCAGGCGCGACATCCGGTTCTGGCGGATCAGCACGGTGGTCGAAATGATGAAGGCGTTCAGTCCGATCAACCCCTGGAGCCAGAAAAATGGCGGCTCATCGATTTGCTTCCAGCCAAAGTCTTCCATCAGCATATTGGCGCCGATCCAGCCGATGATGAAAACGATGTTGGAGGCCACATAAACAGGGCTGCCGAGGAATAAGGCGACTTTTTCCACGACCCGCTGGGTGGTGGTCACGTGTTCCTCGTGCCGCGCATAAAAGTCGGCAATGGTGCCGATGTTTTCGCTGACCGAGGATGGCAATTCGGTGGCCTGGGCCTTGTCGTCATCCATGGAAACAGCATAGCACGGGCCACTATGCGGCTGCGGACACCAGAATGGCGTGTGCAATCAAAGTTGAATGGCGGGTGCAATCAAAGCATCGGCGCGATGCGGGTTTGACGATCTGGAAAAGCGTGGGAAGCGTTGCCGGCCGCAGAAATGGGCCGGCAGGGACCGTTCAGGCCGCCTTGGCGGCCATCAGGTGTTCGTACTTGGCCTGGAGCTGTTCGCGGCTTTCGCGCCAGGCCGGGTCGAAGGGGATGCAGGCGACGGGGCAGATCTGCTGGCACTGGGGTTCGTCGAAATGGCCGACGCACTCGGTGCACTTGTTCGGATCGATCTGGTAAAACTCCGCGCCCATCGAGATTGCGTCGTTCGGGCATTCGGGCTCGCACACGTCGCAATTGATGCAGTCATCGGTAATCAGCAAAGCCATGGAATAACCCGTGTGTTATGCCTTCGGGGCCGCCAGCGCGGCTGCAACGGCGGCGTTGGCGGCGATTTTCTTTTGCAGCCAGCGGTCGACCGAAGGGAAGACGAATTTCGATACATCCCCGCCCAGCATCGCGATCTCGCGCACGATGGTGCCCGAGATGAACTGGTACTGGTCGGACGGGGTCAGGAACAGGGTTTCGACATCGGGCAGCAGGTAACGGTTCATGCCCGCCATCTGGAACTCGTACTCGAAGTCGGACACGGCGCGCAGGCCGCGCACGATCACGCGGGCGTCATGCTTGCGCACGAAATCCTTCAACAGGCCGGAAAAGCTCTCGACCTGCACGTTCGGGTAATGGCCCAGTACCTCGTTGGCGATTTCCAGGCGCTCGTCCAGCGAAAAGAAGGGTTTCTTGTTCTTGCTGTCGGCCACGCCCACCACCAGGGTGTCAAACAGGCCCGATGCGCGACGCACCAAATCCTCATGGCCGCGGGTCAGCGGATCGAAAGTACCTGGATAAACGGCTACAACCATTGCGACTCCCCGGAAAAATGCACCTGAATAGACGCGCATTATGCCTGAAATTTCGGCAGCCGCCCCGCTCTGGGGCAGCTTTTGCCTGCTTGTTAAGCAGCGACAGCCGAAAAAGCGGTGTTTTAGTGCAACTTGAGCAGATGAAAGTGAACCATGCCGGCCTTATCGCCGCGCAGCAGCTGCCATGGCGCCAGCCACTCGGGGGTGGCCTCGCCGGCCTCTTCCCCTTCGGCGAAGGGCAGGCGCTCGCCGGATTCTGCATACACCAGTCCGCCTTCCTTCAGCAATTGCGCACACAGCGGCAAGGCTTGGCCCAGGAAATCCTGCTGGTAAGGCGGATCCAGGAAGATCACGTCGAAACGCTGGCCGCGCTGGGCCAGGTCGCGCGCAACTGCCAGGGCATCGGCGCGCAGCACCTTGACCTTGTCGGCTTTGAGTTTGTCCTTGATCATTTCCAGTTGGCGCACGACTGGGCCGACGGTATCGATCATGGTAACGGAACGGGCGCCGCGGCTGGCCGCTTCGAAGCCGAGGGCGCCGCTGCCGGCGAACAGGTCGAGGCAGTCGGCCGCATCCCAGTCGCCATCCATCTGGTGGTTGATCCAGTTGAACACGGTTTCGCGGACGCGGTCCGGGGTCGGGCGCAGGCCGAAAGCGTCGAGGACGGGCAAGGGGGTGCGTTTCCAGGCGCCGCCGATGATGCGGACTTGTTGCGGGGGACCGGGACGGCGCGGGTAGGCGGGGGAGGAAGACTTCTTTTGCATGCCGAAACTATAGCATGCAGGGTTGGAGCGCCGGCGGCGTCGGGCGACGCCGGCATTGCGGTTTATTTACCCTGCGACAGCGCGTTGAAGTCGTTGATCCAGCCCTGCATGCGTTTTTGCGCGTGGGCTTTCTGTTCCGGTGTGGTCAGGCGGACTGCCGTGATGATGAATTTCGCGGTGTTATCCACATAGGCGTCGAAGAAGGCCTTGCGGTCCGGCGCTTCCATGCGGTCCAGCATGTCGCGCAGCAGGTTGTGGATGGCCGACATGGTCTGTTCCTTGTTCAGCTTTTCACCCTGCACGCGGCGCAGCAGCGCGACGATTTTTTTCTGGCGCAGCGTGCGTTCCTGCAGCCAGACCTCGTTGTCCAGCGGACGCGCATCGGACGCCTTGCGCAGCGCCGCTTCCTGCTCGCGGCTGAAGCTGCCGAACCACAGTTCGAACTGCTCCATCGATTTCTTGAAACGCGCTTCCTGCTGGTCTTGCACGCTGCCGCTCATGAATTTCTTGCGGAAGTCGGCATTGTTCTTGGCAAATTTCTTTTCCATCTGGCTGATCTGCTCGGGCTTGATGCCCATCGCCAGGTCGGCCAGCTGCGGCAATGCCTTAAAAGCCAGCAATTCGGTGCGCGCCTTGATGTCGCGGTAATCGGCCAGCAATTCGTCCTGGGTGACGTTGCCGTCGCCGAGCTGGCGCTGCATCTTGGTCAGCAGGCCGGCGTAATCGCGCAATTGCGTCGTGCGATGCCACTGGAACAGGTTATCGATGTCTTTCTTGACCCAGTCGGACTGATCGCTATCGATATCGATGTATGCATTCAACCACCAGTACAACAAGGTGTCGCCATGGTTGTAGGTGAACCGGATGGTGCTGCAGCCGGCGGCCACGACAAGCAGGGCGGCCAGGAACAGCAAGCGCACGCGCTGGAGCAATTGGGGGTGCGTGTTAAACTTTTTCATCTTATTAATCTAATCAACTCGTCTGAGATCGGCTTATGAACGTTGTCATCCTCGCCGCAGGTATGGGAAAGCGCATGCAATCCGCGCTGCCGAAGGTCTTGCATCCGCTGGCTGGCAAGCCGCTGTTGCAGCATGTTATCAACACCGCGCGCAGCCTCCAGCCCGGCAAATTATGCGTGATTTATGGGCACGGCGGCGCAGCGGTGCCGAGTGCGGTTGCCGCGTGGACGGCGCAAGGCGAGCTCGCCATCGATACCGCGCTGCAGCAGCCGCAACTGGGCACCGGCCACGCCGTGATGCAGGCGCTGCCGCAGATCGACGCCACCCAGCCCACCCTGGTGCTGTATGGCGACGTACCGCTGACCACAGAGGCTTCGCTGCGGCGCCTGGTCGAGGCGGCCGGTGACGACAAGCTGGCCATCCTGACCGTGGTGCAGGACAATCCCTTCGGCCTGGGCCGCATCGTTCGCGAAGACGGCAAGATCGTCCGCATCGTCGAGGAAAAGGATGCCACCGAGGCCGAGCGCGCGATCCAGGAAATCAACAGCGGCATCATGGTGATTCCGACCAAATACCTGGGCGGCTGGCTGGACTCCCTGCAGAACAACAACGCCCAGGGCGAGTACTACCTGACCGACATCGTGGCCCAGGCCGTGGCCGCCGGGGTGCCGGTGGTGTCGGCCCAGCCTGCGGGCGAATGGGAAGTGGCCGGCGTCAATTCCAAGGTGCAGCTGGCCGAACTCGAGCGCCGCCACCAGTTGAATATCGCCCACGCCCTGCTGGAAGCGGGCGTGACCCTGCTGGACCCGGCGCGCATCGACGTGCGCGGCACGCTGCAGTGCGGACGCGACGTCACCATCGACGTTGGCTGCGTGTTCGAGGGCAATGTCATCCTCGGCGATGGGGTGACGATCGGCGCCCATAGCGTGCTGGTGAACACGACGGTTGCCGCCGGCGCCCAGATCAAGCCGTTCTGCCACTTCGAAGACGCGGTGGTCGGCGAGCAATCCGTGATCGGCCCGTATGCGCGCCTGCGCCCGGGTACCGAGCTGGGCCAGGATGTCCACATCGGCAACTTCGTCGAGGTCAAGAACAGCAAGATCGCGGCCCACAGCAAGGCCAATCACCTGGCCTACCTGGGCGACGCCGACGTCGGCTCGCGCGTCAACATCGGCGCCGGCAGCATCACCTGCAACTACGATGGCGCCAACAAATTCCGCACGACCATCGAGGATGACGCCTTCATCGGCAGCGACAGCCAGCTGGTGGCGCCGGTCACCGTCGGCAAGGGTGCGACCCTGGGCGCCGGCACCACGCTGACCAAGGATGCGCCGGCCGGCAAGCTGACCATTTCGCGTCCCAAGCAGTTGACGGTGGAAGGCTGGCAGCGGCCGGTGAAGGTCAAGAAATAAGCGTTTTATTCACCCGATAGTCACAGCCTGACCACAGGCTGTGCACAGGGTCATCCACCGGCTGTACACAAGACGCTCAAGCGTTCATCCACATCTTTATCCACAGCCTGTCCGGCCCGCTCAACCTTCCTGGCGCGCCGGAATCAGCGCCAGGCCCGCTACCACGGTACGTAAGCCCAGCAGCGTGCCGCCGGTACTTATCCACAAGGATCCAGTATGAGGACCAGCCCCGGTGTCGGCATGCCCGGCACACCCGGAGGCATGCGTGCAAAGAACCAGCAGAAGTAAGTTACAGCCGCGCACGATTGCGGTTGCTCAGCGGCAACTTAGACGATAATGCGTGTCTCGAACTTGCTGCGGAAGGTCGAAAAATACGCCTTCACATTGCGCACATTGCTGTGTGTGGTGAACAGGTGGTGCGCCAGCGCATGGTAGGCCGGCATGTCGGCCACCTGCACCATCAGCACGAAGTCAGGCCCCGGCGACACGCGATAGCACTGCAGGACGGCGGGCTCGTCGGCCACCACGTTCTCGAACTCCTGCATGCGGTCGGCCGCCTGCACGTCGAGCGTGATCTCGACGATCGCACTCAGGCGTGCGCCGGCCTTGTCGGGAGAAACGATTGCAACTTGCCGTTCGATAACACCACGCTCGATGAGCTGTTTGACGCGGCGCAGACAAGTCGGTGCCGACACATGTACCAATTCCGCCAACTCGGCATTGGTATGCGAGGCATCAATTTGCAAGGCGTTCAGGATGCGACGATCGATTTCGTCGAGATTCAGCGCTTCGTTCGACATTTTTATAAAGAAAAACGATGAAAGTGAAAGAAAATTTCATCTTCAGGATAGCATGAAATAATATTTCAATTCTGCGTAAAGTACGAAAGCTTATTTCATTCCGCCTGTTCTATTGTAGTGACATCAGACAATCTTTTTGGAGTTTCACCATGTGCGGCATCGTCGGCGCTGTAGCCCAACGCAACATCACCCCCATCCTGATCGAAGGCCTCAAGCGCCTCGAATACCGCGGCTACGATTCCTGCGGCGTCGCCCTGCACGTGGACGGTCACCTGGCGCGTTCGCGCAGCACCTCGCGCGTGGCCGACCTCGAAACGCAAATCGCCGAAACCCATCTGCAAGGTTTTACGGGCATCGCCCACACCCGCTGGGCCACCCACGGCGCCCCCGCCACCCGCAATGCCCACCCGCACTTTTCGCCGACCGAAGAGAATGCACGCATCGCGCTGGTCCACAACGGCATCATCGAAAACCATGACGAGCTGCGCGCCGAACTGAGCGCCCTCGGCTATGCATTCCAGAGCCAGACCGACACCGAAGTCATCGCCCACTTGGTCGACCACATGTACAACGGCGATCTGTTCGCCACCGTGCAGCAGGCCGTCAAGCGCCTGCACGGCGCCTATGCCATCGCCGTCTTCTGCCGCGAAGAGCCGCACCGCGTGGTGGCCGCGCGCCAGGGTTCGCCGCTGATCGTCGGCCTTGGCAAGGGCGAAAATTTCGTCGCTTCGGATGCGATGGCGCTGGCCGGCACCACCGACCAGATCATCTACCTGGAAGAAGGCGACGTGGTCGACCTGCAACTGGCGCGCTACTGGATCGTCGACGTCGACGGCCGCCCAGTTGAGCGCGAAGTGAAAACCGTGCACGCCCACACCGGCGCCGCCGAACTCGGCCCTTATCGCCACTACATGCAAAAGGAAATCTTCGAGCAGCCGCGCGTGGTCGGCGACACCCTCGAGGGCGTCACCGGCATCATGCCGGAACTGTTCGGCGACGAAGCCTACCGCGTGTTCAAGGACATCGACCGCGTGCTGATCCTGGCCTGCGGCACCAGCTACTATGCCGGCCTGACCGCCAAGTACTGGATCGAATCGGTGGCCAAGCTGCCGGTGAACGTCGAGATCGCCAGCGAATACCGCTACCGCGACAGCGTGCCGCACCCGTCGACCCTGGTCGTCACCATCTCGCAGTCCGGCGAAACCGCCGACACCCTGGCCGCGCTGAAGCACGCGCGCAGCCTGGGCATGGAGCACACGCTGACCATCTGCAACGTCGCCACCAGCGCCATGGTGCGCGAGTGCAAGTTGAGCTACATCACCCGCGCTGGCGTCGAAGTCGGCGTCGCCTCCACCAAGGCATTCACTACGCAGCTGGCCGCCCTGTTCCTGCTGACCCTGACCTTGGCGCAAGTCAACGGCCGCCTGGACGACGAGCAGGAAGCGCATTACCTGAAACAGATGCGCCACCTGCCGGTCGCCCTGTCGTCGGTGCTGGCGCTGGAGCCGCAAGTCATCGCCTGGGCCGAAGACTTCGCGCGCAAGGAAAACGCCTTGTTCCTGGGCCGCGGCATGCACTACCCGATCGCCCTCGAAGGCGCGCTGAAACTCAAGGAAATCTCCTACATCCACGCCGAAGCCTACCCGGCGGGCGAACTGAAGCACGGCCCGCTGGCGCTGGTGACGGAAGAGATGCCGGTGGTAACCATCGCCCCCAACGACGCTCTGCTGGAAAAGCTGAAGTCGAACATGCAGGAAGTGCGCGCTCGCGGCGGCCAGCTGTACGTGTTCGCCGACGTCGACTCGCGCATCACCTCGGGCGAAGGCCTGCACGTGATTCGTTTGCCGGAGCACTATGGTTTGCTGTCGCCGATTTTGCACGTGGCGGCGCTGCAGTTGCTGGCTTATCACACGGCTTTGGCGCGGGGTACGGATGTGGACAAGCCGCGCAATTTGGCGAAGTCGGTGACGGTGGAGTAACGGCGGCGGGCCACTGCTATGTCGTGTCAAAAACTAATGAAGTTTGAAACACGGCGCGGACCAAACAGTCAATTGGCACAGGCATGAAACCGTCTTCGTTCCCCGGGGCCTTGGTAGACCCAGGGGAGCGAAGACGCAGTACACCATTAGTGGCCAAACTACTTGCCTTTGAACCACGCCGCAGAAGACTGGAGTCGCTTGATGCTTGACTTCAAGCAAGGCGAGCAGCACCGCTGAAGCTGGAGTAATTATTCCTGCACCGGCAGCACCGAGGAGTGATGGCTCGTAATCAGCCATTGCTCCCCGTCCCACTGGTAGGTGAAGGAATAACGGGCGGGAACCATCGCGCCCGTTTTGCCGAAGGTGACCGTGTACAAGCCGGCATCGACGGCGATGTTGCAGCCGAGGTAGATGCGGCGCAGGTCGATGGTGCCGGACGGCTCTTCAAGCAGGAACTGCGCGAAGTACGCCTCTTTTTCCTCCGGCGTCAGCTTGGGCTGGTTGGAAACGGCCGGCAGCAGGATCGAGTCCTCCGCATAATTGGCCACGACCTTCTTCGGGTCACCCGTCTGCAGCGACGCATTCCAGCGGCCGAACAGGGCCGCAATCTTCTTTTCCGACGTCGGCTTGCAGTTTTCCGTGCCGGGTACGTGCGTGTACTTCCTGGGACCATTGGACGAGGCGCAACCGGCCAGCGCGATAACTGCCACAGCAGCGATCAGCAGCTTCATGGTGGATCTCCTTCACGGGTTACGTAACCTCGGGATCACTCATCACTTGCTGGATCATCTTAGGGCCGTGTGTGCTCGACGCTGACACGCTTGCGCTTGTGTGGTGTGAAGGTTGCAGGCCACCACAACGAAATCTTCTATCTATGCGGAGCAGGTCCGCGCATCCTGTTTCGACGCTTGAAAACCGTCTGGCTATCCTTGATCGCTTGCGTGGCTTCGGCTCGGCGGCGAGCCCTCACGGCTGGCAATCCCGGATCCCTTATCGGGTCAGCTTGACGAGTTGCTTGCCGAAGTTCTTGCCCTTCAGAAGGCCCAGGAAGGCCTCGGGTGCGTTGGCCAGGTCTTGCGCGATCGTTTCGCGGTACTTGAGTTTGCCGGACGCTACAAGCTTGGCCAGTTCGCTCAAGCCCTGGGGCCAGAACGCCATGTGCTCGCCGACGATGAAGCCGCGCACGGTCAGGCGCATGACCAGCACCGCGCTGAAATGATTCACCGGAACGGGCTCGCCGTTATACCCGGCGATCAGGCCGCAGACGGCAATCCGGCCGAACGGATTCATGCGCGCAAGCGAGGCGTCCAGCACTGGGCCGCCGACGTTTTCGAACACCGCGTCGATCCCGTCCGGGGTGGCCGTGGCGAGGTCGGCCTCCAGCTGGCCGGCCTTGTAGTCGACGCAGGCATCGAAGCCCAGTTCCTTGACCACGTAATCGCACTTTTCCTTGCCCCCGGCGATGCCGACCACGCGGCAGCCCTTCAGCTTGGCCAGCTGGCCGACGACGCTGCCGACCGCACCGCTGGCGGCCGACACCACCACGGTGTCGCCGGGTTTCGGGTCCATGATCTGGTTCAGGCCGTACCAGGCGGTCATGCCCGGCATGCCTACCACGCCGAGATAGGCCTGCAGCGGCACCTCGCTGGTGTCGACCTTGCGCAGGGTGCTGCCGTCCGAGACGCCCATTTCGGCCCAGCCCAAGTTGCCGACGACCTTGTCGCCGACGGCGAATTCCGGGTTCTTTGAAACGACCACTTCGCCCACCGTACCGCCGGGCATGGTGGCGTTGAGTTGGGCCGGCGGCATGTAGCTTTTGCCCTCGTTCATGAGGGAACGCATGTACGGGTCGACCGTCATGTACTCGTTGCGGACCAGCACTTCGCCGTCCTTCAGTTCAGGAAGCTCGACCGTTTCGAGCCGGAAGTTGTCCGGCGTGGCCTCGCCCGAGGGACGCGAGGCCAGTACGATGCGTTGGAAGGTCGTCATGTCGATATCTCCTGTAGTGCCGCGACGCCGCCGTCTGCTGTCAGCGCCTGTCGGCCGGTGTGTTTGCCTGCAGCTTTACGCGCATGCCGGGAAGTCTTGTTCAGAGGCCCATCGTACGCTGGCCTCTGGCGAGAGCGCGTACGGCATCGGCTGGCCGCTCAGTGCGCCGCCTGGTTGGACCAGCCCGCATTTTCGAGCGCGGCTGCGGCAGCCCGTTCCGCCGGCAGGGTACTGTCCCAGTGCGCCGCATTCAGGCGGGTGCCCGTGATGCCGGCCGCGGCCTCCGAGGCCAGCCAGAGCAGCGGCTCGACCATCACTTTCGGTCGCAGCAACTGGCGGCGCACGGCCTCGGGCACGCCGTCCGGGATCATGCCGGTATCGGTGGCGCCGCCGGGCAGCAGGCCATTGACGGTGACCCCGGTGCCAAGCAGGTCCTGGGCCCAGATCACGGTTTCGGACTCGAGCGCGGCCTTGGATGGGCCGTAGGGCGAAAAGCCGGCGCGGCGCATGGTGTCGTGGTTCATCGTGATATTGATGACGCGGCCCCAGCGCTGGCGCACCATGTGCGGCACGGCCGCCTTGGCCATCAGGAAAGGACCGTTGACGTTGGTATCGACGATCGTCCGCCATGTGTCGCTGTCGACCTCCCAGAACCGTGTCGGTTCGGTCAGGAAGGTCGGGCTGACATATTTCATGCCGCGACCGGCGTTGTTGACCAGGATGTGCAGGCCGCCGAAGGTGGCGATGGCTTCGTCGACCAGGCGCCGGCAATCCGCCTCCCGGGTCACGTCCGCCTGCAGGGCCAGCACGCGGCGCGCGCCGAGCTCCGCGTTGATATCGTCGGCGACCGTGCGCACCTCGTCCGTCTGGCGCGCGGCCGAGATGACGACGCTGGCACCGGCGCGGGCCAGGCCCAGGGTCATCGCATGCCCGATCCCGCGGCCGCCACCGGTGACGATGGCGACCTTGCCCTCTAAAGTTGCCGTTTTCATTCCTGCCTCCTTGCATGCACTGTCGCGTCTGGCGACGGGGCTACAGCATACATCCCGGTGGCGATGCGCGCTGCGCGGCACGGTTGACCGCTTTATCCACCCAGCATGGGTCTTTAGTCTCATTGTGGCGCCGCGCCCAGCAGATCAAAATGGGCCCCACTTCCGTCCATGCAGAGGCACGCTGGATGCACCGACGCGGCTGGTACATCACGATCAGCCAGGACCGTGCCGCGGCATGCGCGCGCACCGGGCGAACCCGGCCAACCCGCGCAAGCTTGCCGTCGTCCCCGCATCACTAGCGGCCTCCGACGAACCAAAGCAATGAGGTGCATGATGAAACGATCGTTTTCGCAGTGCGGCGCGCCTTGCGGCCACGTGCTGGTGCTGATGCTGGCCATGGCGCTCGCCGGCTGCAAGCAGGAAGCGGCGCCGGTGGCGGCCGGGCCCTTGCAGGTGACCGCGCTGACCGTCGAGCCGCGCGATACGCCGGTGCAGTTCGAGTTCGTCGCCCAGACCCAGAGTTCGCGCGAAGTGCAGATCCAGGCCCG
>Ga0308168_1002769_pt1 | contig 14047 bp, 10 predicted proteins | sample PhyCR2_FD_202133 | JGI IMG/M metagenome (GOLD analysis project Ga0308168, IMG submission 202133) | Phyllosphere microbial communities from UC Gill Tract Community Farm, Albany, California, United States - DLSLRC.R2 | ecosystem: Host-associated > Plants > Phyllosphere > Unclassified | place: USA... | reverse complement strand
ACCGCACATGCGGCCGCCCTGCGTGCGGGCCAGGGCCTGTTGCTGTCGACCGAGGCCCAGCAAGGCGCCGGCAGCCAGCTCGACGTACGCGCGGCCGTGGCCCAGATCGAACAAAGCCATGCGCTGCAGATTGCCATGGCGGAAACGGCGCGCAAGCACAACGCCGTGCCGAAAGATGAAACGGCGGCGGACAAGCTGCCGGCCATCAGCGCTCTGCGGCACGACGCCGAGGTCCTGGAAAGCACGGGAGAGCGGCAAGCGAGGGCCTACAGCGAACCCCAGCTGCAACTGTCGAGCCCGGCCGGCATCGCCGTTTGCACGCCGGCCGATGCGGTCATCGCGGCGGGGACCATTACCAGCCTGAGTGCCGGCCAGGACGTCAATCTGGCGGCGCAGGGGAACAGCGGGTTTGCCGTGAAGGACGGGATCAGCTTGTTCACCTATGGCAAGGCAAGTGCCAAGGACAAGCCGAACCAGGAGACCGGCATCCGCCTGCATGCCGCGAGTGGCCGGGTCAGCTGCCAGAGCCAGTCGGATGCGACGCGCATCACGGCGGACAAGAGCGTGACCGTGGCCAGCGTGAACAAAGGCGTTACGGTGGGGGCGAAAAAACATGTGCTGCTGACTGCACAGGGGGCGTATTTGAAGCTGGAAAGCGGGAACATCATGTTGCATGCGCCGGGAAAGGTGGTGTTCAAGGCGAGCATGAAAGAGCTTGCGGGACCGGCGGATGGCAGCGTGACCTTACCCACCATGCCAACTGCCAGGGAAGTCTACAACGAAGCGTTCGTCGTCCTGGACGAAGACACGAAACAACCGATGGCCCACGTACGCTACCGCCTGGCGTCGGCAAGCGGCGTCCAGGTCGAAGGGATCACCGATGCGCAAGGGCGGACCCAGCGCATTTTTACGGCAAGGAGCGAAACACTCACATTGCACTTGCCAAAAGAAGAATGATATTTACGCCGCATCTCGTCGCCATCTTCCCTTGAAAGAGCATGCCATGAGCGAAGTCCTTCATCCTGTTAGGTCCACGCCGACAACCTCTCCCCGTGACACCCTCATCGAAGTGTCACATGCCTCGGGCGAGGGAGTCCTGCTCTACCGGCCCGATAACAATTCCTTCATTGCCCTGTATCACGACGAATGGCTCGCTTGCCGCGCAGATGCGCACGAAAACAAGACTGCGATCGAAGAGCTTCAAGAAGCCAATCGCACAGTGACCGAAAAATCGCTGCTATTACAACATCTCCTGAAACAGCCGAATTCGGCCAAAGCAGCGATTGCTCAAGCGCAGAAAGATCTCGATGTCGCGCTGAACACCGTGGCCGAAAAAAGCGAGGCGGCCAAAAAACGGGTGGAAGCCATTACCGATCAAAAGACGGATCCCAACAAGCTGGTCGAACTGCTGCCGCTGACCATGAAACGCATGGAAGGGCGGACGCATACGCCTATCTACGTCAAAGCCGAAAAACTGAAGAGCGCACTGGCTGACCGGCGTATCTATCTGGTGGAAGGCGCAGCGGAACGTGCGAAAACCCCGAAAGAAAAAATGTTCGATGGGGGAAAGCTTAACCATGATGAAGTCCGGAGGCGGATCAGTAAGCAGGTCCAGGACAGCGCGAAATTCGAGAAAAAGTGGAAATTGGCGCCCAAGGATGCCGACCAATTCAGCGGCATCCTGACTGATTGGGCCAAGGTCATGGGTGCATCGGCCACCGCCTTCCTCGAACGTGGTCAGAAGGAACTCCTCAGCGGCGTCTTCAGTGCGGAGCAACTCGACCCCAAAAATCCTTACCGCATGATTGACATGAAGCCGGACGCCCAGTTCATGCGCTGGTCGGCCGGTGCCGGTGCGGAAGCCAGCTTCATGCCCTGCCAGGGAAGCTTCTACGACGCACGCGACAAGAACTGGGAGCAGCGCTTCAAACGCGCCGCGAAAGCAGCGCAGTTCGGCATCAAGGCAAACGCGGAAGCCTCATTCGCCATCGGCGAAGCCAAGGTGGAGACCATGCTTTACCTCCCGCACGCTGCGGGATGGCACATGTGTACGAGTGAGCTCAGCCAGCCACTCGATCTCGGCTACTTCCGCTTTCGCGGTGACCTCACTCTGTATGCTTTGGCGGGCGCGAGTGTTGCGCTTGAGGCGGATGTCGCACTCATGATCACGGGCGACAAACAAGGCGTCAAGGGTACGCCAAAGAATCAACAGGGTGCAAAAGCCAAGGTTGGCGCCAAGGGCGAAGCGAAGGTATTTGCCGGCTTGAAGGAGGGTGTCACGCTGAGTGGTGCACTGCAGTGGTTGAACCCGGAAGGTTTCATCGACCCGAAATCGCCCAAGAAGGTCGATGTCAACAAAGTGATTGCTGCCTATACCGACATGGCCAGTGTCACAGGCGACGCTGCCATGATTCAAGGGCTAGCAGCAAACTTTGGTTTCGAGTGTCGCTACGCTAATGGCTATTTCATAGTGTCAGCAAAAGCAGGAGCATGCCTGGGTTTGGGTGGTTCAGGTAATGTTGGTGCAAAAGTACATAAAGAACAGATTGCTAATTTTTTCATGTTTTTAGCACATCAGCTGAAACAGGCAGATTATAAAAAGATACTGGCATTAATGAACGAGACAACTTTTTCCATATTTAATTATATTATGTATTTGCATGTTGCCGCTGGAAGATCGATTGAAAGTTCCGTGGGAAAAATTGAAGCAAATATCAAAGAGACCTACTATAAAACAACGAATTTAATCCAAAGCAATGCCGAACAGCTAATAAAACAACTGGAACAACAACTAAGATCTGGATGGGGTTGGTATTCCTACATGCCACCTGAGTCTCGTGGGGCTGTTATCGGGAGTATTATTAACGCATTCAATAATCTTACTCACACAAATGATGATCTAAGAAAGCTAGCATCATTTTCAATTAGCGAATTAATGGCAACGACACAATCAATAGGACACTTAGACAATACACTTGACCGCATCACAACACACATAGGTGAAGTACCTGGACGTAATCGTGGCATTGAGATGATTAATGCGGTAGTATCGGGAACAATATTTGCCGGTTGTGTCAACCAATGCAGGGTAAAACTAGTAGATGCTTCGCCCCTACTCGGCCGACCTTTCATGCGCAATGACGAACCTGATTTTCTTCTTGCGCAATTCCCGTTGCACCATCCAAGTTATAAGGTCGCTTAATATATAATTCTCAAAGAATTCACTGCACAGCGAAAGTTGTCGACGTCATAACTAGAGTAGCCAGGAAATGGAATCATTACTTCCTCACCACCAATTCCGTTTGGAAAGGTCGTTTGAAGTGTTTGAGGCTCTCTATTTATTCTCATAAAGACAGCTGCTGATATTTCTGATGATTTACTTCCACTGCCACGTTGTACTTTCTCAGTTCCGATGCGGGGGCCTCGTGGATTTTTTTTAGGTGAGCTATTGTAATAAGTTGGATCAAACCAGTCCTGAACCCATTCACCAGTTTCTTCCGACATGCCATAAATTCCTACTGGATTAGGTGGATAACGGCCTACTTCTGATAAAGATGGCTCTTTCTCACCATGTTGCCACTCTTTTGGAAAATTTCGACCCCTTTCGATTTTTCCATTATTTGTAGCGAATAGCACGCGCTTCCCACCAGACCGGGCCGCATACTCCCACTGCGCCTCCGTCGGTAAATCAAAGGGAAGCTTGGTTAATGTACCAAGCCATAAACAATATGCTTTGGCACCATGCCAGCTTACGCCCGCTGGACGTTTCGGCGCGCGGCTTTTGATATAGATGTCGTCCATTGCAATCCGCTCCTTGCCAGTCGCATCCGTGAACACATCGAAATCCTCATAGGTCACCTTATAGGCCATCATCGAAAATCCATCCAGCGTGACCTTATGCAAGGGCCTGGAAGACGTCTCCATATCGTAGTACCGCCCATGTTCATCACCCCAGTCCCCCATGTCGAACGTCCCTCCCTTGAGCGGACGTAGCGAACCTGTCACGTTTGTGAGAAGTGCCTGAATGCGTGCATCGAGATTGTTACCTGCTCCGGCCGGTGTCGGCGGCGGACTCGCTTCGGCGCCCATTGCAAGTGCATGGACCCCGGCATACAGGAGAAAGGCCGCAACAAGTCTGCTGGAAGTCATGGACCGACCCTTTCAAAGAGGAGGATTGTCGAACAAGCGTTCAAGAAATGGAAACCACTGGCCGTACCAACCCCACACAACGCCGGTACGCACTTTCATTACTCACGCAAAGCACAGGCGCCTCGCGCTCGAGCACGTAATGGCGCGCCAGCGCCAGGCTGGTCAAAAACGGTACGGCGGCGCACGTGCCGCTGGACAGACCCACGCATACGATGTCCTCGCTCGCATCGAGCTGGGGCATGGCGGCCGATGCAAATCCCATCAGTTCGGCGACAGGGTTGCGCCGGTGTCCCGCATCGGCAACGATCATGGCAACATTGGGCAATGGCATGGCGGCATGCTTGCACACACGTTCCACCAGTTCGCCGAGCAGCGCCGTATCCACGCGACGCACATCGTCGCTCTCCGCGTCACGCTGGACCTCCTCGATCCGGTCCAGCAGCACATAAGCGATGCTCTCGGTGGCTTCGGCCTGGCGCAGATCTGCCAGCAGCAGGCCAACCGCGCCTTCGCCGGGAATCAGGCCTTGCGGCTGCGCCGACGTGAACAGCGATCCCCTCGCCGCCCATTCGTCCGCCGTCTGCTGGCCGATATGGGAAGCGCAGGCGACGATCAGCGCCAGTGCGGGCGTGACGCTGTCTGCAGCGTCGATGGCGAAGCGCTTGAGTAGCGCGGCCGGCGCCGCGTCGGTGCCAATCGCCAGGGCATCGACCGGCACGCTGATGCGCTCGAACGGCCATCCGCATTGCGCTGCCGTATGCCTGAGCCACATGCTGGCGGCGCGGCGCTGGTCGATCGGCCAGTCTGCCGGCAGGACAGGCAGCAATTGCAGCATGGGTGGGCTGTTCTTCAGGCCAGGGAGTTCTCCCGCGGCACGCATGGCCAGATCGGCCGTCACGGCGCTGGCCAGCGTCAGTGCGCGCCATTGCTCTTCGCTGAAACGCAGTTCTTCCATGCCGTTGCGGGACAGCCATTCGATGACCTCGTCCTGGAGCATGTCGTCGCTGGCATCCGCACTGCGCGCCGTCATGACCGGGAAGCCGTCTTCATCGACCAGTTCGCGGTCGAGATCGGCACGCGCCCGGTTAGCGGCAATCGCCTCGGCAAGTTCATCGACCGTTGCGCCGTGGGGCGCACGCAGGGCGGCCGCAAGGATGGTCACCGGTGGTGCTGGCGGTGCGGCAGTGCTTGCCGGTTCGGGCTGGACCCTGGACGTGGCGGCCGGCACGGCGCGCGAGGACGTCATCGCTTTGTTGCCGCCCCAGGCCAGCAGCAGCAACACCGCCGGCAGTGCCAGCAGGCAGAGCAGCATTTCGGTCACGCCGGGTGCCCTGCCGCTCATGCGCCAACAGGCGATCGCGCCGCCCCAGCAAAGGAGGAAGACCGCGCCGCCCAAAACACCCTGTTTGAGCCATCCTGGCATTGCTTGAACCGGCGAGGAAATAGTCGAAGGCATGATAGGTAGCGTGCTTAGATATTGTCGATGGTGGTTTGCTGACCTGCGATCAGGACAGCGCCACACGCGGTTTTGTCGCCGTGCCTGGCGACGGGCTTGCCGTCGACGATCATGGTCGTGTCGCCGCTGACGATGGCATTGTTGCCATGCATGGGGCAGCTCACCTTGTCGCCGCGCCGCGCGATGCCGACACCGGCAATGTCGCTGTGCGACGACGCCTCGATGACCGCACCGCCGTGCGAGGTTTTATCGCCTTTTCTGATGCATGGCCCGGCCATGGTGTCTCCTTCCTGGGAAGTCAAATAGTTCCTGTGATCAACTATCCTGATGCCTCGCAAAGGCAAAAACCTGAGGCGCTGTATCTTGGCAACGTTTCTCATCCCGTAGTTCTCATCCCTTAGCTACTTGTGGAGATCACGATGAAAAAGGCAGCCCTTTGTATTCCGATGGTTGCGATGGCCATGCTGGCCGCTTGCAGCAAGCCCGTACCGCAGGAAAAGCTCGCCTACGTCGGCGAGTGGCAGCAAAAGACGATGTATCTCTTCATCAGCCAGGATGGATCGGTCACCTATAAACGCATCAAGGACGGCAAAACAGTCTCCATCGACGGGCCGCTCAAAGGTTTTCACGGCGATGATTTCGACGTCGGTGTCGGGCCGATGGCAACCACGTTTGTCGTCAGCAAACCGCCGTATCAAGAGGGAGACAACTGGAAAATGGTGGTCGATGGCCAGGAATTAATGAAGACGTCGGATGCCATGTGAATAGTCGTATATGAATACGGGGAGCCGCCAAGCTCCCCGCCGCTTCAAGACACCACCGCCAGCAATTCCAGTTTCAGCTCCTTGATCCCCGACGGCACGTAAATCGAGATCGATTGCGCCTGCAGCATGCGCTCGTACATATGTCCCTTCGGGTCGAGCGTGAAATAGCAGGTGTCGGGCCGTACCGGCACCGCCGCCGGCAATTGCGGTGCGTATTGCAGGCGCACGCCGGGCAGGGCGGACAACACGCATTTCTCGACGTCGTCCGGCGCGCCGACCTTGAAGCGCAGCGGCACCACGTCGACCAGTTCCAGCGCCGGAATGTCGGCCGACACGGCGATATAGAACGTGGTCTTGTCGTCGATCTTGCCGGAATCCAGCATGCCGAGATGGTAGGAAGGCCGCGCTTCGCTGAGGGCGATCGCGAAGTATTTGGACGAGATCACGGTGTCCAGCAATTCGCGGATGATCTGGTGCAGCTTGGTGAAGGCCGGGCCCGGGTCGCCGTGCTGGTAGGGCGGCAGGTCGGACAGGGTCCAGCTCTTGGAAAACGTCATCAGGCCGCCGGCCACGGCCAGCAATTGTTCGTACAGCCGTTCCGGATGCAGTGAGGGATGGTGGAAATGGTGGGCCAGCGTGGCGTGGGCGGCGCTGGCCGTGTGCAGCAGCCAGAACGAGGACATGTCGCCGGAGCGGAATTCGATCACGTTGCGGCTCGGCTCGCGGTGGTGGCCGTACAGGGCGCTGACCTTGGCCTGCAGCGCGTCCAGCAGGCGGCGCAGTTGCTGGAACAGGGCCGGCGCCGCCTCCACCGACAGGCTGGGCGGCACGAAGGCCGGGTCCATTTCGAAGCCGCCCGTGGTGGAGCGGCGCAGGCGCAGCAGCGGAAAGTGGATATAGGCGTCGCGCGGCTCGAATTCCGAAACCAAGCGCGCACTCTTCTTGAGGTAAGCCAGGTGCACCGGCGCGGCCTGGGTGTACAGGTCCGGGGTTTCCTGGTTGGCCTGGACGAAGCGTGCGGTGTTGCTCGGCTGGCCCGGCTGCGCGAAATTGCCCGTGAAAGGCTTGAGTCCGGGCAGGGCCGCGTAATACGTCACGCTTTGCTGCGCATGCGTCAGCTGGCTCAGGTCGATGGCCGGCGGCAGTTCATCGATGGTGGGTGCATCCAGCAACTCGCCATCCTGGAAGCGCAGCGACAGGTCGAGGATGCGCAACACGTTGTCGGCCAGCGCCTCGCGATCCACCTGCAGCCGCTCCACACCCCAGGCATACGGGTGAGCTGCGCGGATGCCCTTGTGCAGCCGGTGTTCGTGGTATTCGTCCTGGCGCTGGAAGTGCTGAGGACGCAATAACAGGCCTTCGCCCCAGAGTACTTTGCCGCTCATAGCCCTTGCCTCCTGTCCGGTTTTTCCGTGGGTTTGCTCAGAGATAAGAGAGCAACATAGCGTTTCACGCATGCTCTTGCATCCAAACAATAGTCAATTTTGCGTTCGCTCAAGCAAGAGTGTGGTGTGCCTGAATGAACGATTTTTTTCTCGGCAACGTGTGTGAAGATGGCGGTTTGTTGGCGCCGCACCTCACTGCAAAGGGGTTCCGATGAAGGGTTTTACGCCTGGTTTCTTTGACCGCCTGCTGGGGTCGCCGGTCCGACCAGCGAGCAGCAGCACGCTGCTGCGCATGTCGGCGGAGGATTTGAAGGATGCGGTCGCGCGCGACCTCGAAGCCTTGCTGAATACCCGCTCGGTGATCGGCGACGAGGCGCTGCAGGCCTACCCCGAGTGCAGCAGCTCGCTCGTCAGCTACGGCATGATCGACTTTGCCGACCTGTCGCTGTCGAGCCCGTCCGACCGCGCCCACATCTGCGAATGCATCGAAAAAGCGATCGCCTGCCACGAGCCGCGCCTGCGCAACGTCAAGGCGCTGCTGGAAGTGCGCGAGGGATCCGTCAATCGCCTGAACTTTTCGATTACCGGGCTGCTCGTGGCCAGCGCCTCCCAGGAACCGGTCAACTTCGATGCGGTGCTGCAGCCGTCGACCCTGCAGTACAGCATCAGCAAGACCGGCAGGGCGGCGGCCGCAGCCGCACCGGTGCCGACAGCTGCGGGAGGGAATTGAGCTTGGAACAATTACTGCCGTATTACGAAAGTGAACTGGGCTATTTGCGCCGCAACCTGCGCGACTTCGCCGAACGCTACCCGAAGATCGCCGGGCGTCTCCTCATCAGCGGCGAAGTCTGCGAAGACCCGCACGTGGAGCGCATGATCGAATCGTTCGCGCTGCTCAATGCGCGCATTGCCAAGCGCCTCGACGACGATTACCCGCAGTTCACCGAAGCCCTGTTCGAGGTGCTGTACCCGCATTACCTGCGGCCTTTTCCCTCGTGCTCGATCGCCCATTTCGATTGCGCCGGCACGGCCGGCCAGCAGACCGGTGCCGCCACCATCGCCCGCGGTACCGAACTCAGCACGAAGCCGGTGCGCGGCGCCGCCTGCACCTTCCGCACCGTGTATCCGGTCACGGTGGCGCCGCTGACCTTGAGCCGCGCCAGGTTCGCCGCCGTCATCGAGGCCCCCGAGGCAGTGCGCCTCCCGTCCGGCGCCGGCGCCAGCCTGAGCCTGAGCTTTACCAGCGGCGCCGAGCTGGCCGGCGTCGGGCAGCTCGGCGTGTCGCGGCTGCGTGTGTTCATCGACGGCGAACCTTCGTTTTGCGCGGCGCTGCGCGATGCCCTGTTCATGCGCGGCCTCGCCGCCTGGGCCGAGGCCGACCACAAGGGACGCTGGGTCGCGCTGCCAACGCTGCCGGTCCACCCCGCCGGTTTCGACGATGAGGAAGCGCTGATCGATTTTCCGGCACGTTCGCACGCCGCCTACCGCCTGCTCACCGAATACTTCTGCTTTCCCGAAAAATTCAATTTCTTCGACATCGACCTGGCCGCGCTCGCCGCCGTACTGCCGGCCGGCGCCAGGACCGTCACCCTGCACCTGGCGCTGAGCGGCCTGCGCGCCGATTCCAACACGGCGCGCATGCTCGGCACCCTGTCGACCAACAATGTGCTGCTCGGCTGCACGCCGGTGATCAATCTGTTCCGCCAGCGCGGCGAGCCGATCCGCCTGACCCACGCCAGCGCCAGCTATCCGGTACTGGCCGATGCGCGCCGCGCCTTCGCCTACGAGGTGGTGTCGATCGACTCTGTCAACCTGGTGCGCCAGACGCCCCAGGGCGAGACCATCGTCCAGTTCAGCCCGTTTTATTCGCTGCGGCATGCGCAGACGCCGGCCCAGCATGGCCATTACTGGGCGATGCGGCGCGACGAAACGCTGCGCGACAAGAGCCCCGGCTTCGAGGCGCAGATTTCCATCGTCGACATCGACTTCGACCCGGCCGAGGTCGAAACCGATACCCTGAACCTCGAACTGACCTGCTCCAACCGCGATTTGCCGGCCCTCCTGCCATATGGCCAGGACGGCGGCGATTTGTTCCTGGAAGGCGGCTCGAGTGCGCGCGCGATCAGCTTCCTGCGCAAACCGAGCCCGTCCTACCGCTTCGAAGGCGGCCATAGCGCGCACTGGCGCCTGATTTCCCACCTGGCCCTGAACCACCTGTCGCTGGCCGATGGCGGGGTCGACGCCTTCCGCGAAATGCTGGCCCTCTACGATTTGCCGCGCTCGCCCTCGTCGCAGCGCCAGATCGGCGGCATCGCCGCCATCGAACAGCGTCCCAGCAGTGCCTGGCTGTCCGGCAACCCATTTACCTGCCTGGTGCGCGGGGTCGAGGTGCGCCTGAGCATCGATGAGGAAGCCTTCATCGGCAGCGGCATCCACGCCTTTGCCCATATCGTCGAGCGCTTCCTGGCGCTCTATGTGCACGCCAACAGTTTTACGCGGCTGGTCGTGGTCTCCAACAAATCCGGCGAGGATTTATTCACATGCTCCCCCAGAAGCGGCGATTTGAGCCTGCTGTAATCGAGCGCCTGTTCCAGGAACCCTGGCGCTTCGAATATTTCCAGGCAGTGCGTATGCTCGAACTCTGGCTCAAGAGAAACGGCATGCCGCAACAGGGACTGGCCGCGCACTACCTGCGCTTCCAGAATACGACCTCGCTCGGCTTTCCAGCCAGCCAGCTGGAAGCCATCGCCACCGAACCGCGCGACCTGCCACACGATGCGCGTGCACTTGGCGCGGCCTTGCAAGCGGGCACGCTACGCTATGTGCGCGTCACCCCGGCCTTCATGGGCCTGCTGGGCGGCAGCGGCGTGCTGCCCCTGCATTACACCGAGCGCATCGCCGAACACCAGGCCACCCAGCGCGACGAAGGTGCGCGCGCGCTGCTGGACACCTTCTCGAACCGCTCGCTGGCCCTGTTCTACGAAGCCTGGCGCAAGTACCGGCTGGCCCTGAAGTACCAGATCGATGGCTGCGACACCTTCCTGCCGCTGCTGCTCGGCCTGGCCGGGCTGGGCAGCGAATCGCTGCGCGGGCGCCTGGCCGGCGATGCCGACGGCGCCGTGCTGGACGAATCGATCGGCTACTTCGCGGCGTCGATCCGCCATCGGCCGGCGTCGGCGGTGCAGATGGCGCGGGTGCTGTCCGAATACTTCGGCCAGCCGGTGCGCGCCGAGCAATTCCTCGGCTGCTGGTATGCGGTGCCGCCGGCCCAGCAGACGGTGCTCGGCTGCCGCACCGCCGTGCTCGGCAGCAGCGCCATGGCCGGTGGCCGGGTCTGGCAACGCGACCTGCGCCTGCGCCTGGTGGTCGGTCCGCTGGACCATGCCGGCTTCAGCGCCTTCCTGCCCGGCGGCCGGGCGGCGCGCGCCCTGAAAAGCCTGGTCACCATGTTCACCGGCGTGACTCTCGAATACGAGGTCGAACTGGTACTGCGCGCGGCCGACGTGCGCAGCGTGACCATGGGTCCCGGTCAACGCATTGGACGGCTGGGCTGGGATGCCTTCCTGGTCGACGGCCCGCAGACGCAAGACCGCAAGGACGTGCATTACGGTATCCACGACGCATGAGCCGGCTGGCGGCCCGGCTTGCGCTGGGCCATGAACGCATTGTCCAGACGGGCTAGCCTGAGAAGGTATGCCCGCTGGGTCGGCACCCCTCCCGGGTGCAGGCGGCGCATCGTTCAACCGGAGCATCGTATGCGTCACGTCAAGATGAATAAACCTGATAATGCATTCAATCCCGCCCGCCGTCGCACCTTGAAAACCGCCGGCCTCGCCCTCGGCGCCGGCATGCTGCCCTTCGCACCGGCTTTCAGCCAAACCATCGGCCAGAGCGCCGGCGCAGCAGCGGCCGGCGCCGCGCGCTACCGCCGCTACAACGCCTCCAAGTCGAAGAGCGGTGCGCGCATGCTGCAGAGCTACGCGCGCGCCGTGCGCGCCATGCTGGCGCTGCCGCCCGAAGACCCGCGCAACTGGTACCGCCACGCCATGATCCACACGATGGATTGCCCGCACGGCAACTGGTGGTTCCTGTCCTGGCACCGCGGCTACCTAGGCTGGTTCGAGCAGATCTGCCGCGAGCTGAGCGGCGACCCGGAATTCGCACTACCCTATTGGGACTGGACCACGGAGCAGAAAGTCCCGGCCGGCATGTTCGAGGACGTGCTCGACCCGAACCACAGCGCCTTCATTCCCACCGCCCAGGATTTCGAAAGCCGCCTCAAGGCGGCACTCGGCAATGCCGATTACTGGACCTCGCCCAATGGCGTGTTCAGCCCGCAATCCCAGTTCGGCCTGCTGCTGCGGCGCGGCATGCGCTTCGACGCCGACTTGATGTTCGATATCGTCAGCCATCCCGCCGGCAAGCTGTTCTACGACCAGCCGGGTGCGCGCGGCATCCGCCGCGAATTGCCCGACTTCTCGGTCGCCACCAGGGAAGCGGTTGCCGGGACCACCATCCAGGCGGCCCTGGCCGCGCCGGATTTCATCACCTTCGCCAGCGCCAAAACGTCGAACCACAGCGCGATGGGCGGCTTCAGCGTGCTCGAAGCGAAGCCGCACAATGCCGTGCACCGCTGCGTCGGCACGCGCGACTGCAATTTCATCGAGCCGCTCGGCTTCATGAACGACATGCTGTCCTCGGCCGATCCGCTGTTCTACCTGCACCATGCAAATATCGACCGTTTGTGGGATGTCTGGACGCGCAAGCAGATCCGCCTCGGCCTGCCCTACCTGCCGGATGGCGTCGAACTGCGCACCGACCTGCCGGACGAGCAGAAATCGGCCGAGGAGCGCAACACCGATTATTACCGCTGGGCGCGCGAACCGATGCTGTTCTTCGTGGATGCCAAGGGCAAGCCGGTCAGCAAGACCCGTGGCGGCGACTATGAGGCGACGGCGGCCTTCGGCTACGACTACGAGCCGGGCGCGGGCGAGGAAGTCATGCTGAAGGGCCCACGGCCGGCGCAGCGGCGCGTGTTCACCGGCAAGGTGCTCAGCCGTGTGGTGCAGGGCGCGCGCGCCGGCAGTGCCAGCGTACAAGTGCCGGCGGCGGTCATCGCGCAAGCCGGGGCCGGCACCGGTACGCTGGTCGCCAACATCACCCTGAAGTTCGCCGAGATGCCGCACGATCCCTTCATCGTCATCCTCAATGGGCCGGACGATCCGACGCAGGTCGATGCCAACAGCCCATACTATCTAGGCACCATTTCGATGTTCGGCGGGCACCACGGCCATGCCGGCGCGCTGAGCTTCGCCTTCCCGCTGGGCGACCGGCTGCTCCCGGGCAGGCCGGCGGCGGCCGACGGCGGACTGCGCGTGCGCGTGCTGCCGCTGCATGCGGCGATGGGACACCATGGGATGGAGGGGGAGAATACGGTGGAACTGCTGGGGGTGGAGATCGAGGTGTACTAGCGCAACAGGAAATGCAAAGTGCATCCACCAGCCCCAAATACGTCGTCCCCGCGAAGGCGGGGATCCAAGTTCTGCCTGCGTTATCGATACGCTTGCAAATTGGATCCCCGCCTGCGCGGGGACGACGTTGATCAGCGAGACGGGCTACTCAACCGGCAACCGAAGCCAAAATCTGGTTGAAGGTCGCGCTAGGACGCATCGCGGCTTTCACCTTGGTCTCGTCCGGCATGTAGTAGCCGCCGATGTCGACCGGCTTGCCCTGTACTGCCAGCAGTTCGGCAACGATCTTTTCTTCGTTGTCCGCCAGGCTCTTGGCCAGCGGCGCGAAGAAGCCAGCCAGTTCGGCGTCTTCGGTTTGCGCGGCCAGTTCCTGGGCCCAGAACAGCGACAGGTAGAACTGGCTGCCGCGGTTGTCGAGCTCGCCGGTCTTCGGCGATGGCGACTTGCGGTTGTCCAGCAGCTTGCCGGTGGCCGCGTCCAGGGTCTTGGCCAGCAGCTTGGACTTCGCGTTGCCGGTCTTGATGCCCATGTCTTCCAAGCTCACCGCCAGCGCCAGGAACTCGCCCAGCGAATCCCAGCGCAGGTGGTTTTCCTCGACCAGCTGCTGCACGTGCTTCGGTGCCGAGCCGCCGGCGCCGGTTTCGTACATGCCGCCGCCGGCCATCAGCGGGACGATCGACAGCATCTTGGCGCTAGTGCCCAGTTCCAGGATCGGGAACAGGTCGGTCAGGTAGTCGCGCAGGATGTTGCCGGTCACCGAGATGGTGTCCAGGCCGCGGGCCACGCGCTCCAGGGTGTAACGCATGGCGCGCACTTGCGACA
>Ga0308168_1002764_pt1 | contig 14058 bp, 12 predicted proteins | sample PhyCR2_FD_202133 | JGI IMG/M metagenome (GOLD analysis project Ga0308168, IMG submission 202133) | Phyllosphere microbial communities from UC Gill Tract Community Farm, Albany, California, United States - DLSLRC.R2 | ecosystem: Host-associated > Plants > Phyllosphere > Unclassified | place: USA... | reverse complement strand
GCGGCCGTTCCAGTTGGTGACATTGAGGTTTGCCCGGAAGTAGGGGCCCTGGAAGGTTCTTGGGCAGGTACGAGGATATTTCGAGCGTGGAAGTCCTTGTATCTGCCCGGGACCTCATAGAGCCGGTGGGGGTATGCTTTCGCGAAAGAGCCGTTAAACAGGCTGAGTGGGGGCGGTCCCCAACGATCCGCCACCACTCATCCCCCCAATGTGCGCAAAGGCCCCCGGGGCGGCCGGCATTTCAGAATTTATCCCCGTTCGAAAATGCCAGGCGGCCCCGCCTTCACACATTCATGATTGTTTCACATTCTAATGATTTTGTGAAAGCCGCAGAAGGTTACGTTTCGGTAGATGTCTTTTGACGGGCCGCGCCCCGCCCGTTGACCACGCGTGCAGCCCAGATGAGGGCCAGTCCGATGACAAAACACAGGATGGCGGTGTAGTTGATGATGAACTCAATCTGGCCGAGTTCGGGCGGAATCACCGGGAACAGCAGCGTCAGGGCAACCGCTACGCCGCCCAGGGCCAGCAACGCTGCGCCGATGCGCACCAGTACCGGAAGGCGGTCCTGCGCAGCCCGGACCAAGGCCGGAACCAATGCCAGGGCCACGTAGGCGGGGTAGGCCCGGCCGGCTGCACCGTAGTACTCAACCAGCGCAAAGTGGCGGGCATCCTTGGCGGAGACGGCTTTCAGGCCTGCCGAGGAGCCGGCAGTGTCCATGGAGAAAAACAGTGCCACCATCACAACTGAGATAACGAGGAGGACCAGCATGCCGGTCCTTCCGGTGATGTACCGGTGGGCGCTCTCCGCGCTGAACCCCCGGGAAATGCGGATGCCCATGAAGAAGATGACGCCGAAAATCACGAACCGCAGCAGCAGGTTGGCCAGGTTGATGCCGCCCAGTGCCTGGTCGATCACAAGGTAGGGTCCATTGATGCTCAGCAGGATGGCCAGCGTCATCGAGGCGAAGATGCCGAACAGAGAGCGGTTCTCGCCGCGGAGGGTGCTGGGGATGCGGGCCACCGAGACGAGGGCGCAAACCGCCAGCGTGGTCCATTGAAGTGTTTCGATCATCCCAGGTTCTCCCATATCTTTTCTGTCTGCGCTTGGTCCTGCTCCTGCCGGCGCAGCACTTTCCCCAATGCCTGAAGCCGTTCCCCGGCCAGTACGGTGAGCTCCCCGTCCGAGAGGCTCTCCAGGGCCGCCTGCCGCGCCCCGGGTGGCCAGCCCGCCTCTTCCTCGGTGATGATGCCCGTGGCCACCAGGCCGCCGGCAGGTCCAACCCCGGCGGCCAGTGCCGTGGCCACGGCGAGCTCGGGGGACAGCCGGTTTGCCGTCAACTGGGCGGAGTAGTTTTGCGGGGCCACCCCGGTGGCAGCCGAAACGCGGTGCCTGACCTCGCCGTCGTCAATTGCATCAACCCAGTTCTTCACTGAGGTGGCGTGCGGAGTGGGACCCAGTGCGGGGGTGGATGCTCCCCTTGCAGGCTCCATGGCCGGCCGCGCCAGGAGCGCGCGCAGAAGGTCCGCCGTGGAGATCTGGCTTACCAGCTCGCTGCGCGTAGGCGGGCGCTGCGGGCCCGAAAGGACGCTGTATGCGTCGAAACCGGCCAACCCTGCAACAGGATTGATGTTGTAGGCGCGGCTGACGCTGACCACGGTGCTCACGGAGACCTTGCCCCGGACCAGTTGCTGGGCGAGGGTGGTCCGCTTGATCCCCGAGACCCGGCAGACGTCAGCGGTGCTGGCATCGGGTGCGATGCTTTGCAGCCAGCGCTGGAACGCCTTGGCGGAAAGGGTCATGGAGGACTCTCTGCAGAATGGGTGGTCCGGACGATTTTACCGTGCCGCCACGGACAAACGCCCTGCCGGCGTCGCGCGGGCGCCGTACGGCCGATTTTGCCCATGGCCCAGATTCGTCTATAGTTGATGGTCGAGCCCGCTGGTCCGTACACCCCCCAAGTCCGGACCAGCGGGTTCTTCTATGTCCAGCAGCCCCAGCGGCGCCGCGGCCCTGTTTTTGCCGCCTCTGCCGGCCGTCAATGGCTGCCCGGGCAGCGGCGAAAGGACGAATCGATGACTGCAACCCTTGTTGCCAAGGATGTCTCGGGAGGCCATGGGCACCGCGTGCTCTTTTCAGGGCTCTCGCTGACGGTGGCCCCCGGCGACGTGGTGGGTGTCGTGGGCGCCAACGGTGCTGGAAAATCGACGCTGCTGCGACTCCTTGCCGGAGTCGACCAGCCGCAGGAAGGCTCAGTGAGCCTTGCGCCCTCTGATGCCTTTGTCGGCTGGCTGCCCCAGGAACATGAGCGGATCCCCGGTGAAACGGTGGCCGCCTACATCGCCCGGCGGACAGGCTGCGCCGACGCGACCCGTGAGATGGAATCCACGGCGGAAGCCCTGGGCTCAGGCGCTCCCGGAACCGATGATGCCTACTCCCGTGCCTTCGACCGGTGGATGGCCTCCGGGGCCGCGGATTTGGACGACCGCATCCCGGCGGTGCTCGCGGACCTGGGCCTGGATGCGGGTCCCGGTGCCCTGATGACGGGGCTTTCCGGCGGCCAAGCGGCACGCGTGGCCCTGGCCGCCCTCCTGCTGAGCCGCTTCGATGTGGTGCTGCTCGACGAGCCCACCAACGACCTTGACCTCGCCGGCCTGGCCACCCTTGAAAACTTCGTGACCGGTTTGCGCGGGGGAGTGGTGCTGGTCAGCCATGACCGCGAGTTCCTGGCCCGATGCGTCACCCGGGTGGTGGAGCTGGACCTGGCACAGAACAGCGTGGCCGTCTACGACGGCGGCTACGACGCCTTCCTTGAGGAACGGGCCGTCGCACGCCGGCATGCCCGCGAAAAGTATGAGGAGTTTGCCTCCACCAAGGCGGACCTGGTGTCCCGTGCGCGGACACAGCGCGAGTGGAGCTCGCAGGGCGTCCGGAACGCGATGAAGAAGAACCCGGACAACGACAAGATCCGGCGCGCTGCCAGTACCGAGTCTGCGGAGAAGCAGGCGCAGAAGGTCCGGCAGATGGAGTCGCGCATCGCCCGCCTGGACGTGGTGGAGGAGCCCCGGAAGGAATGGCAGCTCCAGTTCAGCATCGGCCAGGCACCCCGCTCCAGCGCCGTCGTCGCCACCCTCCGCAACGCAGTGGCACGGCAAGGCGACTTCACCCTGGGGCCGGTCAACCTCCAGCTCAACGGCGGGGAGCGCGTGGGCATCACCGGCCCCAACGGGGCGGGCAAGTCCACCCTCCTGCGCCTCCTGCTGGGAACCCAGGCACCGGACGACGGCGACGCCTCCATGGGTGCCTCCGTCGCCGTCGGCGAAATTGACCAGGCCCGCGGGCTGCTGGACGGCCGGCTGCCGCTGGGCGACGCCGTCGAAGCGGTGTTGAACGACTGGACGGGCGCCGACGTCCGCACGCTCCTGGCCAAGTTCGGCCTCAAGGCGGACCACACCGCACGGACCGTGGATTCCCTGTCGCCGGGGGAACGGACGCGGGCAGCGCTGGCGCTGCTCCAGGCGCGCGGCGTAAACCTGCTGGTGCTGGACGAACCCACCAACCACCTTGACCTGCCGGCCATCGAGCAGCTGGAAGAGGCCCTTGAAAGCTACGACGGGGCCCTGCTGCTGGTCACCCACGACCGCCGCCTGCTGGAAAACGTTCGACTCGACTACCGGTGGCACCTGGACAACGGAAAAGTCCAGGAACTCCACCACACTGCAAGCCAGGAGAAGTAACCATGAGCATGGACCGCGTGGCCTGGAGCTCGCTCTACAACATCAGCACCGCAAAGAGCGCTTCCAAGCCGTTCTCGAAGGAAACCCTGAAGCGGGTGCTGGGCTTCGCTGCCCCGCACAAGGGCAAGCTCATCGCTTTCGTGCTCTCCTCCATCGCAGCGGCCGTTTTGGCCGTCGCCACCCCGGTGCTCGCCGGCCAGGTGGTTGACGCCATCATCGCCAAGACCGATGCCGGTACCGTGATCTGGCTGGCCGTGCTGATCGCCATCGTGGCCGTGGGCGAAGCGGGAGTGGGACTGCTGACCCGCTGGCTGTCCTCGACCATCGGCGAAGGCGTCATCGTGGACCTGCGCACCAGGGTGTTCGACCACGTGCAGCGCATGCCCATCGCCTTCTTCACCCGCACCCGGACAGGAGCACTGGTCAGCCGCCTCAACAACGACGTCATTGGGGCACAGTCCGCTTTTGCCGGTACCCTGTCCGGCGTCGTGAGCAACTCCGTGGCGTTGATTCTGACCCTGGTCGTGATGCTCAACAAGTCCTGGCTCGTGACTGTCCTCGCCATGGTGCTGCTGCCGATCTTCCTGATCCCGGCCCGGCGGATGGGCTCCAAGCTGGCGGACCTGCGCCGGGAAGCAGCAGCGCACAACGCCGCCATGGGCACCCAGATGACGGAACGGTTCTCCGCGCCGGGCGCCACCCTGGTGAAGCTGTTCGGCCGCCCGGACGAGGAATCCCGCGAGTTCGCGGCCCGCGCCGGCCGCGTCCGCGACATCGGCGTCCGCATGGCGATGCTGCAGTTCACTTTTGTCACGGCCCTGACCCTGGTCTCGGCGCTCGCACTCGCGCTGGTCTACGGCCTGGGCGGCTGGCTCGCCCTGGGCGGCCAGCTGGCGCCCGGTGACGTGGTGGTCCTCGCGCTCCTCCTGACCCGTCTCTACGCTCCGCTGACAGCCCTTTCCAACGCCCGCGTGGAAGTCATGAGCGCGCTGGTCAGCTTTGAACGGGTCTTTGAGATCCTGGACCTGAAGCCGCTCATCCAGCAGAAGCCCGACGCCGTTCCGGTTCCGGCCGGACCCGTGTCCGTGGAGTTCGACAACGTCCGGTTCGCCTATCCCTCGGCGGACAAGGTCTCGCTGGCCTCCCTGGAGGAAGTCTCCACCCTGGACACCCGCGGCGGCGAGGAGGTGCTGCACGGCGTCAGCTTCCGGGTGGAACCCGGGCAGACGGTGGCCCTGGTGGGCTCCTCGGGTGCCGGCAAGTCCACCATCGCCCAGCTGCTGTCGCGGCTGTACGACGTCGACTCCGGCGCCGTGCGTCTTGGCGGCACCACGCCGGGGACCGGACTGGACGTCCGGGACGCCACCTTCGATTCGCTCCGGGACACCCTGGGCATGGTCACCCAGGACGGCCACCTGTTCCATGAGACCATCGCTTCCAACCTCCGGCTGGCCCGTCCCGACGCCACCGATGAGGACATGTGGGACGTCCTGCGGCAGGCCCGGCTGGAGGCCATGATCAGGTCCCTGCCGGACGGGCTGGAGACGGTGGTGGGGGAGCGCGGCTACCGGCTTTCGGGCGGCGAACGCCAGCGGCTGACCATCGCCCGGCTCCTGATCGCCCAGCCCCGCGTCGTCATCCTCGACGAGGCCACCGCGGCACTGGACTCCACGAACGAAGCCGCCGTGCAGGCAGCCCTGGGCGCCGCACTCGAGGGCCGGACCGCCGTCGTGATTGCGCACCGGCTCTCCACCGTCCGCGCAGCCGACGCCATCCTGGTGGTGGAGGGCGGCCGAATCGTGGAACGCGGAACCCACACGGAACTGCTGGCTGCCGACGGCCGCTACGCCGAGCTGTACCGGACGCAGTTTGCCGAGGCCACGGCGGTGGCGCAGGAGTCCGTCCCCGAGTTCTAGGGGCCGGCCGCAGGCTGTTTCTCAGACCGCCCGCGCCGCCAGCAGGGGCAGGATGTGGTCCGTCAGCAGCGGCGCGAGGTCGTGGGGGAGGGCCGCACCCGCCGGCGCGCTGATGTCCAGCCACCGGATCTCGGCGATTTCAGCCGCGGGAGTGGCCTCCCATGTGCCCGGGGCGATGAAGACGGTGGCTTCGATGTCGGTGGCGGCCTCGTTCGCGGCGTCGGCGATCCAGACGCCCATGAGGTCGAGGTCCTCCGGACGGACCACGATGCCCACCTCTTCGGCGAGCTCGCGGGCGGCAGCCTGAACGGCGGTTTCGCCCGGTTCCGGCTTGCCGCCGGGGTGCATGAACATTGCCGTTCCCCGTTTCCGCACGGTCAGGAGGCGTCCGGCGTCGTCGAAGACACAGACGGCGGACACCACGATCCGGTCCTTCACTCGGGGATCCTTTCCAGGTGTGAGACCAGCAGCAGGTCCTTGCGGGGTCCCTTCACATCCCAGCTGTAGCTGAACGCGTCCGGGCCCTGGTGGGTGTAGGACACGCGGTAGGTGTCCGGATCGCACCAGTGGGTGTCCAGGCTGGCATCAGGGGTGAAGCTCATGCGGTGGAACGGCCTGCCGTCCGGGAAGAACACGTCCAGCGCGTCCGTCCGCGCCGCGGGCTTCAGGACGTACTCGCGCGAGGCGGGGCCGGTGAAAGCAGGCCAGCACATGGTGCCTTCTTCGCGGAGGGCAAGGCCGCCGTCGTCTGTTGGGGTGTAAAGGACGACGCCGGAAAAGGTTCCCCGGGTGCCGTCCGCCCTGTCCAGCAGGTCCCGCTCCACCCGCCACCGGGCTTCGTGTCCGGGGCGGCGTTCAGGGCTGGCCGCCAGGCTGCCGAGGAGGTAATCGCGGAGGCTGGGCTCCGGGGAACTGGAGTTCAAGTGCCCTCGATTGGAATCGAACCAACGACACCGGCTTTAGGAGAGCCGTGCTCTATCCACTGAGCTACGAGGGCGGGCATCCGGTGGTTCGGCGGGGCCGGTCCGTCCGGACACGGTTACAAGCATACAAGGTGCGGGGCCGTACTACGCTCAAGGCATGAGTCCAGCCGCCACTGCCGCTCCCGCCGCCGCCTTCATCCCGAACGTTGCGTCCACCCGGCATTACATCGGGGCCTGGGCTGTTTTGAGCGTGCTGCAGTATTTCCTCGCGGAGGCAGTGGTGGCTGTGGCGTGGGCCGGGCCCCGTCCCTATGACCTGCGGACCGGATACATCAGCGACCTGGGTGCGCTTCACTGCGGCGCCTATTCCGGGCGGGATGTCTGCTCACCCTTGAACTGGCTGATGAATGCCTCGTTCGTGGTCCAGGGCCTGGGGCTGCTGCTGGGGGCGGTGCTGCTGACGTCGGGGTTGCTCCGTGTGGCGGCCCGGCCCGGCACCAAGGTAGATTGGCGCCGCCGGAAGCCCTGGCTTGCAGCGACGGCGGTCCGGCTGCTTACCGGAGCGGCCGGAGCCGGAACCGTGGTGGTGGGGCTGGTCCCGGAAGACCTCGGATCGCCCTGGCACTACGCCGGTGCCATCACGTACTTCATCACCGTCGGGGCCGCCCTGCTGGTGCTCGGCCTGCTCTGGCTGCGCAAAACCCCCATGGCGTGGTTCCTCCTGGTGTGCGGGGGTGTGTCGCTGGCAGCTACGGCGACCGGGGGCCTCACCCGCATGATGGTCCCCGAGCCCGGGACCCTGGAACGGCTGATGGGATATCCGGTGACGGTGGGCATGGCTGCCGCAGGCCTGGTTATTGCCCAGCGCGTGCACCGGCACCGCAAGGAACGGCGGGCTGCGGCCGCGGGGACAGCTGCCGTTTAGCGGTCCTTCCGCCTCCGGCTGTTGAGGAACACCGCCGCGGCGCCGGCCAGGAGGCTCAGCACCAAAAGCACCCACCCGGCAATGGTGAGGCCGGACGCCAAGGCAACCTGCCCGGCGTCGGGACCCGGCGTACCCATCATGGCGTCAATGGCCACGTTGCCCCACAGCCGGACCACGACGAACAGCATGGGAAGCGCCCAGAGGGCCCACCGCAAGGCTTTCTTCGCTACGTTGGTTCCGATCAGCAGCAGCCACGTGAAGCCGAAGATCAGCGGGAACAGTGTCCCGGCGGTCTTGTGGACGTAGCTCAGCTGGCCCAGGGCGTCGCCGTTCATGGCGCCCTGCAACCGGGCGATGTAGCCGGCATCGAACCCACCCACCAGCGAATCCGGCATGGCCTGGCCGTCCGAGAGCTGCGTCATCTGGTTCAGGGTCAGCAGGTGCAGGTACCAGAACAGGAACAGGCTGGCCACCACCCCGGCAATCACGATGAGATTGCTGTTGCCTTGCGCCTTCTCCGGTGTGCGCGTCGTGGTGGGGTTGACCACCGGTGGCAGGTGATGCTGCGGCACGGCCGCGTTGGCGCCGTGCTTCTTGATCCGCTGGGCAGGGGTTTTGGCCATGGCACCATTATCCCGCCCCATAAACTGAACCCATGACCACTGGCCGACACAGCGCAGCTGTTCTTGACCCCGCACTGGACGACTACGAACTGGCGGCAGCGCTGGTCCGTGAAGCCGGACAGCTGGCGCTCCTCATGCGCATGGCCGGCCTGGAGTCGGAGCAGAAGACCTCCGTCTCCGACGTCGTGACCGAGGCTGACCATGCCGCCGAGGCCTACGTGCTGGAGCAGCTGCGGCGCTGCCGGCCCGAGGACGGCATCCTGGGCGAGGAAGGCGCCTCCGTCCAGGGCACCAGCGGGCGTACCTGGGTGATCGACCCCGTGGACGGCACCTATAACTTCCTGCACGGCTCCACCTATTGGTGTTCAGCCATCGCCCTCAAGGACCGCCGCGACGTGCTGCTGGGCGCGGTTTTCCAGCCTGAGGAGGACAAGTTGTGGCTGGGCGGGCACAACAGGCCCGCTACCCTGAACGGCCAAGCGCTGACCTCCTTTTCCGATGGCGGCGGCAAGCGCAACAGCACGGCTGTCGCGGAACTTGGTGCGGCCACCTACATCCACCCCACCTGGCTGATGGACCCCATGTGCGCCATGCCGTGGCACGCTGCGGCCACCTCCGCGGCGTCCCTCCGCATGCTCGGTTCCGGTTCCTGCGACCTGGGCAGGGTGGCCGACGGGCAGCTGGGGTGCTGGTTCCAGCACAGTTGCCCGGAGTGGGACTGGCTGCCCGGCAAGGCAATCGTCCGTGCGGCCGGAGGCGCCGTGGACACCGTCCGGGTCAACGGGCTCGAGTGGTTCATAGCAGGAGGAACGACGGCGGTACGCCAGTTGCGTGCAGCCCTTGAGTCAGCGTCGGTGGCTTAAGAATCACGGCAGTAATCCACAGGCTGGAAGGCGTTGTCGGTCCCACCGCCTAGACTTGTAGGCACCATGGATATGTTGTTTGACCCGTACTCTGACGGACCGTTCAAGGCCGCTCCCGCCGCTACCGCCCGCACCAGGACGGGGCCGGAGGGGGTTGCCACCACGGCCGGGCCGGGCGGAATACCGGGCTCCGGCATGGATGGGCAGCACCAGTCCGGCGGCTGGCAGCAGGCCAACCGGAACGGCGGGAACCGGCACGACGACGGCGGCCACCACCATGGCGGCCACCGCCCGGACGCGGCCCAGTTGCTGGAGGGGCTGAACCCACAGCAGGAGGAGGCCGTCAAGCACGGCGGGTCGGCGCTGCTGATCGTTGCCGGCGCCGGATCGGGCAAGACCCGCGTCCTCAGTAACAGGATCGCGTACCTGATCGCCACCGGCCGGGCCCACCACGGCGAGATCCTGGCCATTACCTTCACCAACAAAGCCGCGGCGGAAATGCGGGAACGCATCGAGGCCCTGGTGGGCGGGCGCGCCAAGATCATGTGGATCTCCACGTTCCACTCGTCCTGCGTCCGGATCCTCCGGCAGGAAGCGGCCAACGTTGGCTTGAAGTCAAACTTCTCCATCTACGACTCCGCCGACTCCCTGCGGCTGGTCACCCAGGTGTCCAAGGCGCTGGACCTGGACCCCAAGAAGTTTGCGCCCAAGGCCATCCAGCACAAGATCTCGGCGCTGAAGAACGAACTGATCGACGCCGATTCCTTTGCCTCGGCAGCCAACTACAACGACCCCTTTGAACACGCTGTGGCGGACGTCTACAAGGGCTACACCCAGCGCCTTCGCCAGGCCAACGCCATGGACTTCGACGACCTCATCGCCGAGACGGTTTACATGTTCCGGGCCTTCCCTGCGCTGGCCGAGTCCTACCGGCGCCGGTTCCGCCATGTCCTGGTGGACGAGTACCAGGACACCAACCACGCCCAGTACGCGCTGGTGCGGGAGATTGTGGGGGAAGGGCCGGGAGCCTCGGAACTCACCGTGGTGGGCGACTCGGACCAGTCCATTTATGCCTTCCGCGGCGCGGACATCCGGAACATCGTGGAGTTCGAAAAGGACTACCCGGAAGCCCGGACCATTAAGCTGGAACAGAACTACCGTTCCACCCAGAACATCCTGAGCGCCGCCAACTCCGTGATCTCGCGCAACCCCAACCGGCCGGAAAAGCGCCTGTGGACTGCCGAGGGCGAAGGCCACAAGATCATTGGGTACGTCGGCGAAAACGAGCACGACGAAGCGCAGTTCATTGCCAAGGAGATCGACAGGCTCCAGGACGAGGAAAACTTGCGCCCCGGTGACGTCGCCATCTTCTACCGCACCAACGCGCAGTCCCGCTCCATTGAAGACGTCCTGGTGCGCGTGGGCCTGCCATACAAGGTTGTTGGCGGCACGCGCTTCTACGAGCGCAAGGAGATCAAGGACGCCCTGGCTTACCTGCGCGTCCTGGTGAACCCGGACGACGACGTCAACCTCCGCCGGGTGCTGAACGAGCCAAAGCGGGGCATCGGCGACCGCGCCGAAGGAGCCATCGCAGCCCTGGCCGAGCGGGAGCGGACATCCTTCATGGCCGCGGCGCGCCGGGCGGACCAGGCACCGGCAATGGCCACCCGTTCCGTCAACGCCGTGCTGGGCTTCGTGAAAATGCTCGATGACCTAGCTGAGGTAGCCGCCGGGTCCGGGGCTGCCGCAGCACTCGAAGCCGTCCTGGAACAGACCGGCTACCTTGCCGCGCTCCGCTCCAGCACCGATCCGCAGGACGAATCCCGTGTGGAGAACCTGGCCGAGCTCGTGGCCGTGGTGCGCGAGTACGAACAGGAAAATCCGGAAGGGTCGCTGGCGGCATTCCTGGAACAGGTGTCCCTGGTGGCGGACGCCGACCAGATCCCGGATGCCCCCGGCGCGGACATCGACGAAGCCGTGGCCGAGGCCAAGCGGCTGGGCGTGGTGACGCTCATGACCCTGCACACTGCCAAGGGCCTGGAATTCCCGGTGGTGTTCCTTACCGGAATGGAGCATGGGCTTTTCCCGCACCAGCGATCCGCCACAGATCCCAAGGAACTGGCGGAGGAACGCCGGCTGGCCTACGTGGGCCTCACGCGTGCCCGCAAGCGCCTGTACGTCACCCGGTCCGAAGTGCGCAGCATGTGGGGCCAGAGCCAGTACAACCCAGCCAGTCAGTTCCTGGAGGAAATCCCCGCGGAACTCCTGGAATGGAAACGGGAGGGAACCAGCAGGCAGGCCGGCGGCTGGGGCGGCGGCTCCATCGGGTCCGGCCGATACAGCGGGTCCTTCTGGGGAGCAGGCACGGCCCGCGGTGCAGCTGCGGACTCCTCGGCCGGCTTCAACGCCGATGTTCCGGCCTTCATCGCCAAGAACCGGGTGCAGCCGCAGAAGGAAATCATCGCGGTCAGCGTAGGGGACAAGGTCAACCACACCAGCTTTGGCAACGGGACTGTCCTGGCGCTGGAAGGTGCGGGGGACAAGACCGTAGCCAAGGTCAAGTTCGATGTCGGCGAGAAGCGGCTGCTGCTCCGGTACGCGCCGCTGACTAAGCTGGACGCCTAAAGCGGGCCCCGTCCCGGGGCATAATGGAGGCCATGCGACGGACTATTTGGGGGATGCTCGCAGCCCTTCTCTGCATCACTGCCACGGGGTGCAGCGTAACCACCAAGGATCCCGGCTATGTCCCGCCCGCCCCGCTGAAGCCCATGGAACAGCTTGAGAAAGCGCCCCTGGCGGAGGCGAAGGCGTTTTCGAGCGGCACCGACGTCCTCTCCTTCATTACCGCGGACCGGACCGTCGCCTGCTCACTCACCTCTGCCCGCGGCGAGCACCTGAACCTTCCCTATGAGCAGAACCGCTACACCGACTCCGCCAACAACAAGCTGCCCATCGTTCCTGTGGCTCACTGCGAGCTGGCCACCTACCCGGCACCGCAACCGGGCGACATTAAGGACGACTGTGCCGGGACCCACCTGGGCTACCTGGGTGGAGTTGCGCTGCTGGTCCCGGAAAGCGCCGGGTACGGGGAATGCCGCTCCGGCGTCACATCCATGGAAGCAACCTATGGACCCAAGGGAACCAAAGCGGGCCCACTGACCCAGTTGCCCGTGCTTCCGGACGGCCAGACCCTGGAACGCAACGGGCTGCGCTGCTCCGCCTACAACGGGGGAGTGGCGTGCGGAAACGTCTCCGCCGGCGTCGGATTTTTCGTTTCCCCCGAACGTTACGAACTGATCGCCGGGCCGCCCGCAAACAGCCCGAAAGCCCAGCCGGAGGCCCCAAAAACCCCGTAAATCCGCGGTTTTTCTACGCCCCATAGAATAGTGTGCTTACTCACATAAGAGGTAGTCTGGGACGGCCCGGTCCCTCCAAAGGACTAGAGTTCCCCATGGAGCATTACGCCGCGTGGCTCGTTTCCAGACAGGCCGCCGGTGCGTGCAATCCGCAGCCCGGTCATCGTCTCTTCGATGGTGCCCGACTGTACCGAAACTACTTCGACGTAGAAGGACACTAAACCGTGGACCTGTTTGAATACCAGGCGCGCGATATGTTCGAGGCGCACGGTGTACCCGTGCTTGCCGGCATCGTGGCGTACACCCCAGAAGAAGCAAAGGCAGCTGCCGAGAAGATCGGCGGCGTTACCGTTGTCAAGGCACAGGTCAAGGTAGGCGGCCGCGGCAAGGCCGGCGGCGTCAAGGTGGCAAAGTCCGCCGACGAGGCATTTGAACACGCCTCCAACATCCTGGGCATGGACATCAAGGGCCACACCGTCAAAAAGGTGATGATTGCCCAGGGTGCGGACATCGCCGAGGAATACTACTTCTCCGTCCTGCTGGACCGGGCCAACCGCAACTACCTGGCCATGTGCTCGGTTGAAGGCGGCATGGAAATCGAACAGCTCGCCGTCGAACGCCCCGAAGCGCTGGCCAAGATCGCCATCGACCCCGCCGTGGGCATCGACCAGGCCAAGGCCGACGAAATCGTCGCAGCCGCCGGCTTCCCCGAGGAACTGCGCGGCAAGGTTGCCGGCGTCATCCTCAAGCTCTGGGACGTCTTCAAGAAGGAAGACGCCACCCTGGTGGAGGTCAACCCGCTGGTCAAGACCGGCAACGGTGACATCCTGGCCCTCGACGGCAAGGTCTCCCTGGACGAGAACGCCGACTTCCGCCACCCCAAGCACGCACAGCTTGAGGACAAGGACGCAGCTGACCCGCTTGAGGCCAAGGCAAAGGCGCAGGACCTCAACTACGTGAAGCTGGACGGCGAAGTGGGCATCATCGGCAACGGCGCCGGCCTGGTCATGTCCACCCTCGACGTCGTTGCCTACGCCGGCGAGAACCACGGCAACGTCAAGCCCGCCAACTTCCTGGATATCGGCGGCGGAGCCTCGGCAGAAGTCATGGCTGCCGGCCTGGACGTCATCCTGGGCGATGAGCAGGTCAAGTCCGTGTTCGTCAACGTCTTCGGCGGCATCACCGCCTGTGACGCCGTCGCCAAGGGCATCGTCGGTGCACTGGCCGAGCTGGGCACCTCCGCCAACAAGCCGCTGGTAGTCCGCCTCGACGGCAACAACGTCGAGGAAGGCCGCCGCATCCTCACCGAGGCCAACCACCCGCTGGTTACCCTGGCCGCCACCATGGACGAGGGCGCCGACAAGGCCGCCGAGCTCGCCAACGCAGCTAAGTAAGGGACGCACCATGTCTATCTACCTCAACAAGGACTCCAAGGTCATCGTCCAGGGCATCACCGGCGGCGAAGGCACCAAGCACACCGCCCTGATGCTCAAGGCCGGCACCAACATTGTTGGCGGCGTCAACGCCCGCAAGGCCGGCACCACGGTCCTGCACGGCGAGAAGGAAATCAACGTCTACGGCACCGTCAAGGAAGCCATGGCTGAAACCGGCGCCGACGTCTCCATCGTCTTCGTGCCGCCGGCATTCACCAAGAACGCCGTGGTTGAAGCCATCGAGGCCGGCATCGGCCTGGTAGTGGTCATCACCGAAGGCG
>Ga0308168_1002763_pt1 | contig 14061 bp, 12 predicted proteins | sample PhyCR2_FD_202133 | JGI IMG/M metagenome (GOLD analysis project Ga0308168, IMG submission 202133) | Phyllosphere microbial communities from UC Gill Tract Community Farm, Albany, California, United States - DLSLRC.R2 | ecosystem: Host-associated > Plants > Phyllosphere > Unclassified | place: USA... | reverse complement strand
TCGGCACCGTGTTCGCCGTGGTGCTGCAGCAGCAGGTCGGCCTCGGCATGCGCCGTGTCGAAGCGCCCCAGCACGCACTCGTCGAGCGCGAACAGGCGCAGGTGGCGCGGGAAGCCGGCATCCGGCTCGGCCTGCACCAGGCAGGCGCTGGAAGCCGGGCAGGGGTGGGCGGCCGGCACGGCCGGCAGGTCGATCTCGACCAGGTCCTCGTCCCAGGCCAGCGTCGGCAGCGCCAGGTTGATCCTGCCGCCGCCGTTGTCGCCGCTGAAGGCCGCGAAGTCGAGCTGGGCGATCGAGGCGTTGCGCGCCTGGACGTCGATGTCGAGCGTGCCGCCGGCGGTCGGACTCTGGGCCAGACCCTGCAGGCGCGTGATGGCGCCGTCGTCGGCGTGGATGCGGACGTTCTTGTGGGTCGACAGGAAAGTCTGGTGGATGTCGCCGAGCGTGGCGTCCGGGCGCGGCACCAGCAGCACCAGGGCCGCGGCCCAGGCGCGCGCGGCAGCGCCGGCAAAGGCTTGCGCATGCACCTCGGCGTCGATCCGGTACTGGCCATGCTCGCGTCCGCGCGAGGAAAACTCGATGAACACCGGCCGCCAGTCGCCGCCCGGCCCGCGCCGGAAGGCCATGCGCGCGCCGCTGTCGGCCAGCAGGTCCGATTGCAGCAGCAGCGCCAGTTCGGCCGGCGCATCCGGCGGCATGCCGCGCAGTTCCAGCTTGACCGCATGGCGGCCGCCGGCGGCGCGCGGGTCGTAGCCGCTGACGTGCAGGTGCGGCCGCGGCGCCGGCGCGGCGTGCGCCGCCGCGGCCGTGCGCACTGCAGCGGCGTTGCCGCGCGCGCTGCGCAATTCACGGAGCATGTCGTAACTGGGCGTCTCGAAGGCGTCGGGGGCGGCGCCGGCCGCGGGTTCGTCCTGCTGCTGGGCGTGGCCGTGCGCGCACTGCGTCTCGCCGGGCAAAATCCAGTGGGTGCAGTGCGGATGGTCGGGGCTGGCGCAGCGGTGCATGGTGGCGGACGGTGGTGACGGGATGTCAAACAATAAACTGACGTGGCTCGAGCATAGGCGATTCTACCGGCAAGCGGCGCCCGTCTAGCCTGCGGCTAAGCGCATTTTGCAATACTTTTTGCTGAATCGCATCGTTTTGCGACACCTCAGGCCAGCGGCAGCGCCGTTTCTTCGCGCCCGCCACCGTCCGGAGACCGCAACAGGATCGCGCTGACATTATCCGGATAGAAGAAGGCCGCCGGATGGGCATTGTAGGCGGCCAGCAGTGCGCCCAGCATGGTGGCGGCGTCCGCGCGCCCGCCCAGCAGCTGCGGCCACTGGGCCGCCCAGCCGTACGGGTCCGAGCACGACCACAGCCCGTCGGTGGCCAGCAGGTAGGACGCGCCGGGCACCAGGCGCAGCGCGCGGCGGTCGGGCAGGTGCGCCAGCCAGGCCGGCAGCCGCTGCGGCGTCAGTGCGAACAGCGGGTCCTGCAGGCGCATCGGGTCGGCGAAGGCATTGCCGAGGATGAAGGCCTGCGATACCTGCGGGCGGTGCTCGCCATGCACCTGCTGCCACCACTGCGCTTCCTGCAGCTGTCCGGCCATCGCCAGCGCCGTGGCCGGGACGTGGTCGACCGTCAGCGGCGCCACCCGCGCGCGCGTGATCTCGTACAGGCGCGAATCGCCGACATGGTACAGCAGCGGATCGGCGCCGGCCGGCAGTTCGAGCATGGTCAGCGTGGTGCCGGGGCGCGGGCCGTCGTCGAAGCGGGCGTCGGCGAAATGCCGTTGCAGGTCGGCGTGCAGGGCATCCAGGCGCTGCGCCAGTGCGGCCGCGTCGGTGCACGGCGGCATGGCCAGCAGGCCGGCCACCACGGCTTCGGCCGCCTCGCGTCCGTGGCCGTGGCCGCCCATCCCGTCCAGCACCGCCAGGCGCGCATGGCCGCGCGGCCAGCCGGCCAGGCGGCGCCGCACCGGCACCTGGCCGTGCAGCCAGACGGCATTGCCGTCGTGGTCGACCAGCAGCAGGTTGTCCTGGTTTTCCGTGCGCAGGCGCGGGCCGGCGCCGAGGCGCGAGCAGGCGGCGACGTCGAGCTCGCCGAAGCGCAGGCCGTGGAGGATGTCGGATGGGAGCGGAATCGGCATGCTGTTACTTTAACCGATGGCGGCGCCGCGGTGGCCGGACTTCAGGCGCGCACGCAGGAGGCGGTCTCTCGTGCGGCGGCGCCGGCGTCGCCGGCACACTCGGGCGGCAGGGATTCGAAGCGCATGTCGTCCAGCTGGGCGCACAGGCCGGGGTCGCCGCGCACGACGGCGCCGCGCTCGACCAGGCATTGCTCGACCGGATCGTGCGGCAGCGCCGGGTTCTCGACCCGCACCACGTGGCCGGCGGCGTAATGGACGATCGTCAGCGTTTCCCAGCCATCGCCGGCCTGCGCCCACAGCGTCTGGCAGCCGGCATAGTCCGGGCCGATGGCGGGCGTGCGCGGATAGACTTTCAGGAGCACGCCCATCTGGCGGTCGACGCCGGCGTCCGGCGGCGGCGCGGCCAGGCCGCAGTTGGGCGCGGCACCCGCGGCGGCGTGCAGGGCCAGCGCCAGCAGGGCAAGGGAGCGGATCATGAGGGTGGGAAAGCCGGACATAGCCATGAATTGTACCCGGCTGGCACGCCTGTGCTAATTTAACGCGACAATCACCATGTCGGAGTCAACCCGGATGCCTGCCATGCTGATCCGCCCCATCGAAGACGCCGACATTCTCGCCGCCGCGGCACTGCTGCGCCGCGCGGCCGAAGAATTCATCCTGCACGAGTCGACGCCGCAGGACGCCGCCGCTTTCCTCGTGAGCCAGGGCGAGGCCGCGCTGCGCAGCCGCATCGCATCCGGCTACGTCTATCACGTGGCGCTGGTCGACGGCGAGCTGGCCGGGTTCGTCGGTGTGCGCGAGCGCAGCCACGTGTACGGCCTGTACGTCGACAAGCGCTACCAGCGCCGCGGCATCGGCCGCGTCCTGTGGGAGACCGCGCGCGCCGCGGCGCTCGACGGCGCTTCGGACCATCCCGGCGTGTTCACCGTGAATGCTTCCAACTACGCGGTGCCGTCCTATCTCGCGCTCGGCTTCGCGCGGACCGCGCCGATGCAGGTGTCGACCGTGCGCTACAACCCGATGCGTTTCGTTCCCGCCTGAGCGCCCTGGGTCCGCCGTTCGTCGGCGCGGCGCAGCCACAGGCTGCTGGCCCAGCCTTCGCGCGCCTGGCCATCCACGCGCGCGCGCACCTGCCACCAGTCGCCGTCGGCGGCGCCGGTGGCGGTCACCAGGGTGCCGGCGCGCAGCACGGCGCTCCGCTGCGCCCGTACGCCGTGGGCGTCACGCAGGTTCAGATCGTCGACCACCAGGTAGCGGCCGCCGGGCGCCGGTTGGGCGCCATGCGCATCCGGCACTACTGGCGCCGCCGCGCTCAGCGGCGTGGTGACGGCGGTTGCGGGCAGCCAGGCCGAGAACAGCAGGCCGAAGGCCAGCGTGCCGCCGACCAGCACGCCGAGCGCACCCAGATTGGGACGGCGCCACCAGGCGCGCGGCGTCAGCCAGGCGGCCAGCAGCAGCGTCAGCGCGAAGGCGGCGCACCAGGCCGCGATGTGGATCAGGTCCATCTCAGGCATCGAAGCGCAGCACGTAATGGCCGGCCACCAGGTGGTGCCCGGCCGGCAGCGTGTAGGGGGCGTCCGCCGTGGCCTCGCCGATCGCCGCCACGAAATTCAGGTCCGGGTCGAGGTGGTACAGCGCTTGCGTCGGACTCAGGCGCGCGATGCGGTAGCCCTCGGTGACGGGTTCGAAGCTGAAGGCGCTGCGCGACAGGCCGAGGCGGTCGGCGCTTGATGTGGCGTTTGCGGCTGCGGTTTCGGCGGCGTGGCGCAGGAAGCGCGGCGAATCGAGCACGCGCAGCGCGGCCAGCACCGGGGTGCTGCGTCCGAACACCTGGCGCACGCCGGGCGCCACCGGCAGCGCCGGCGGCTGCGGCAGGCGCAGCAGCGCGCAATAGCGGTCGGCCATGGCGGGTGCGGGGGCCAGCAGTTCGAGCGCGGTGTGGTCGACCGGGCGGAAGCTGGCCGGTACGCTGATCGCCTCGCGTCCGGCGGCGGTGATCGCGTGCAGCGTGTCGCCGTCGTCGACGGCGAAGCGGATGATGCTGCCGGGGGCCGACGGCGCCAGCGCGCGGTCGAGGCCGATCTCCAGCGCCTGGGCGCCGGTCTCGCGGTAGCGTGACAGGCGCGGCAGGGCCAGGGCCGCCAGCGCGACCCGCTGGCGTGACACCGGCGCGTAGGTCGCTTCGGCTTCAGCGGACGCGGCGACGGGCACCTGCGGCGCTGCCTGAAGCGCGGCCGGCACGGCAGTGAGGTCGGCCGGCGCCGCCATGCGCGGTTTCCAGACGGCCGGGCGGGCAGGGGCCGGCTCGGCCGCGGGCACGGCGGATGCGGCTGCGGTGGCACGCGCCGGCTGCGCCACGGGGGCGGATGCCGGAGGTGCCGCTTCTTGCGAGGCCTGTGCTGCCGGCAGGCGCGGCGTTACCAGCGCAGCCGGCGCAAGCGGCGCCACGGCGGACGGCGCCGGCGTCACCCGCAGCAGCAGGCGCAGCGGCGCACCGGCGGCATCGACGCCGCCGCGGCGCGAGCGCACGATGTAGTAGCCCTGGGCGGCGTCGTGCACGCATTCGAAGGCATCCTTTGGGCGCACCTGGACTTCGATCGGCGTGCCGGGGCCGTCGTTGACCAGCAGGATCGAACCCTCGAGCCCAAAGGGCCAGCCGGGCGCGGCCCAGGTCGCGTGCTGGTCGTCGTTGCCGATCAGGGTCAGGCGCTGGTTCGGGTAGACCGGGCACACGGTCTTCCAGACGGCGCTGTCGCGCGACACGCTGACCGTGTACTGGATGGTCTCGCCCGGCGCCGGCAGGTACACGGCGTGGCCAAAGCGGACCTCGACTTCGCCCGGCACCAGGCGCTCGGCGCCGACCACCCGGTAGCGCACCTCGTCGCCCTGCAGCAGGTCGCCGAAATCCTTCTGGTGCAGCGCCGCCAGGCCCTGGGTCAGCTCGCGCACGCGCGCGCCGCGCGTCAGGTGGCGGTCGTCGTCGACTTCTTCCTGCGGCAGCGCCAGCGTGATGTGCGAGAAGCAGCGGGTGGCGGCACGCCCGCGCTGTTCGCGCGGGGCCTGTTCCAGCAAATCGCGCAGCAGGGCGCGCCGCGAAAACAGGGCCAGCCCCGGCGCCTGCCAGATGGCGTCGGCGTCGAAGACGTCGGGAATGCCGGCCAAAATTTCGCGTTGGACGTAATTCGGTACGAGGCGGGGCATCATGATCAGGTTTCCTCCAAAGATTGGGCACTGGCTGCGGTCAACGCTAGCAGGGGGCAGATGAAAAACAGCAGGTGCGAGCCGCCGGCCGACAGAAAGCTCATCGGCTGGCCCATCACCGGGAAGATCGCCAGGTTGGTGCCCCAGGACAGCAGCAGGTGGCCGAACACGAAGGCGGCGCCGCCGCACAGCAGGAAGCAGCGGAAGCGCGCCAACCAGGCGCGGCGGAAGTCGCGCGTGCCGGCCTGCGCCTGCCAGCAGCGCAGCGCCACGGCCAGCAGCCCGCCGACGAAGGCGGCCTGCAGCAGCCACAGGCCGAGCGCCGCGGCCAGGCCGTGGCGGTTCAGGAAGAACGACGGGGCGAAGTCGTCCTGCACCGCCGGGATGTGGCGCGCCGCACCGGCATCCTGGCCCAGCGTGGTCAGCCCGAACAGGTGGTCGGCGCCGCGCCAGCCGCCTTCGGCGACCGCGCGCGCGCCCAGCAGCAGCTGCTGGCCGGTGTGCGGATGGGTGCCCGGATCGAGCCAGACCAGGAAACGGTCGGCATAGAAGTTCCACTGCGCGACCTCGCCCGGGCCGGCGCCGCGCAGGGCAGCCACTGCCAGCACCGCGCAGCCGGCGCCCGCCACCAGCAGCACGGCGGCAAGGCGCTGGCGCGTGGCCAGCGCATGCGCCAGCGCCATCGCGCCGCCCCACACCCCCAGCAGCACCAGCGGCGAATAATCGTCGACCTGCACCAGCGCCACGCCCAGCAAGGCCATGAACAGTAGCGCCGGCGTGGCCAGGCGCAGGCTGCGCATCCAGAGGCTGCCCGGCGCCGGCTGCGCGCCGGCGGCCAGCGCCAGGCAGTGCGCGCTCAGCGCGGCCAGCGCCAGCTTGGCGAATTCCACCGGCTGCAGATCGAACACGCCGGTTTCGTCGCCGAACACGACCTGCACCAGCAGCGCCGCCAGCGCGGCGCCGGCCAGCAGCACCAGCAGCGCTTCGATGCGCGCCTGTGGCAGCGGCACCCTGTGGCCGGGCGGACGCAGCGCCTGCAGCATGGCGCCGGCGCCCACACTGCAGCCGATTCCCAGTGCCAGGGCGGCGGCGGTCTTTTGAAAGTAGCGCAGCCAGGACGATTCGGGCGCGCCCAGGCCGAGCTCCAGCTGGGCCAGCAGGCCGACCGCCAGCAGCAGCACGCCGGCGCCCAGCGCCAGCGCCAGCCGCCGAGGCGCCCACAGCGCCAGCCACAGCGCGCCCCACGCGACCATCAGCGAGATGCCGGCGCCGGGGAGGGTGCCCGGGCCGCCGAGGCTGCCCGTACTACGCTGCAGCCACAGCAGGCCGAGGCCGCAGCCGGCCAGGGCGGCGCCGGCCAGCGCCGGCACCGTATCTGTCAAGCGATACCGGCGCCGGCCGGCGCACAGCAGCGCGGTGGTGCCGAGCAGCGCCGCGGCGGCGATCGCCGCCGGCACCCCGGCCCGGTCGGGCAACTGCCACAGCCCGCGCCGGGTCCACTCCCAGGCGACGCCGGGCGCAAGCCGCACTTGCGCGTCGCCGTAGAGGGCGACATGGCTGGCCGGCTGCAGGTGCAGCAGGTCGCCGTTGCGCTCGACCAGCAGGCGCGTACGGCCAGCGACCAGGGCAGCGGCATCGTCGAGGCGCTGCTCGCGGCCTGCCAGCGGCGCTGGGGGCGTGGCGGCGCCATCGGCCAGCAGCAGCGGCGCCAGCGCATCGGCGCCGGCGGCCAGCACCAGGCCGTCGCGTGCGCGTGCGATGGTCGCCGCCGGCGCGGCCACGTCGGCGACGGCGATGCGGTTGCCGCAATCGAGATTGCCGCCGAAGACCAGCGGCCGCGCCACCGTCAGCGCTGCCGGCACGACGCGGTTCCAGGCCGCCGCGACGCGGGTCCCGAGACGGGCGTCCGGACAGGTCGCCTGCAGCGCGCTGTCGCGCAGCAGCGTGGCGCCGTCGTAGTGCCAGCGGGTGCCCTTGCGGCTGAAGATGGCGCCGGTGCCGTCGAGCCCATCGACCGTGAACGTGGCGGCGCCGAGCTGGAAGCGCTGGCCTGCAGCCACCAGGGCGCTGCCACTGCGGCGCCGCACGCCGTCGCGCTCCAGCGCGAGAAGGCCGGTGCCGGCGTCGCTGCGTGCCACCCACCAGGCGCCGTCGGAGCCGCGGCGCAGGCGCAGCTGCGGCGTGCTGCCGGGCGCCGCGCCGAGCATGGCGCTGTCCAGTTCGAGGGTGGCGCCGCGTGCAAGCGTCAGCGTGACCCGGGACGGCATCCAGGCCGCGGGCGCGCGCAGGACAGCCAGCAGCTGCAGCCCGCACAGGCCGGCCAGGGCCAGCGCGGCGAGCGGACGCCAGGCCGTCATGCCGCGCTCCGCAGGGCCGGTGCCGGTGCAGGTACCGATGCGTCGCCGGCACGGGCCAGCAGGCGGCTGATGTCGAGCGCGTGGCGCGGCCGGTCTTCGGGGCGCGGCGCCAGCAGGGCGCGCAGCAGTGTCGATATTGGCTGGCAAGCCGGGTCGTGGGCGCGACCGGCCTCCTGCGCGCGGCTGGCGAACAGCGCCGCCTCGTCCGGATGCAGGGTCGGGGGCATGGCGCCGCCGTGCAGTGCGCGCAGGCGGGCCGCGCCTACCGCGCCATGGGCGCGGTAGGCGTCGGCGCAGGCGCCGGCATAGCGCAGCGGGATCCCCGCCACCAAGCGGTACAGCAGGGCACCGAGCGCGAAATAATCGGCGCGGGCGTCGGTGCGGTAGGCGCCGTCGTCGCCGGCAAAGAATTGTTCCGGTGCCTGCCAGGCGGCGGTGCCGGTGTAGGGGTGGGGCGCGCGGTCGGCCAGGGCGCGGCCGGTGCCGAAATCGGCCAGCTTGAGTGTGGCGCCGCCATCGGCCAGCAGCAGGTTCGAGGGTTTCAGGTCGAGGTGGCGCCAGCCGTACTGGTGCATCCTGGCCAGGGCAGCGTTCACCTGCGCAATCCAGTCGAGCGCCCGGGCCAGCGGGATCGCCTCGCCGCGCGCCTGCACCGCATCGAGGTGGCGCGCCAGGTCGCCTTCCAGCAGTTCCAGCGCCAGCGCCGGTTGGCCCAGGTGGATGCCGCTGTCGAGCAGGCCGACGATGTGGCGCCGGTCCCAGGGCTGCAGCGCACGCAGGAAGGCGAGTTCGGCGCCGGCGCTACGGGTCCAGCAGGCGCGCTGCGGCGGCAGCGCCAACGCCATCTGTTCGGTATTCACCAGCTTGAGCGCCGCCGGCACGCCACCGGGAACGGACTCGGCCCGCCACAGCACGCCGTAGCTGGACGCCGACAGCGGCGCGCGCAGGCGCCAGGCGCTCGCTGTGAGTGTAATGATGTCTCCGGCCTGATCCATGGTTCTCCCTTCGGTGGCGATCGCATCGATCTAGCCGGGGGACGTGGAAAAGCCGGGTCCGAGGTGCAGGGACGAAAAAAAACCGCGCCGAAGCGCGGTTCTTTGCTGGCAATGCCAGTTGGATCAGCGGCGGTGACCCCAGCCGCCGCCGTGGTGGCCACGGTCGTAATGGCCACGGTCGTAGCCCCGGCCATAGTAACCGCGGTCGTAGTAGCCACGATCATAGTAGACCGGGCGCGATTCGACATACACCGGGCGCGGCTCGTAATAATAAGAAGGGCGCGATTCGACGTAGACCGGGGCCGGTGCTGCATACACCGGTGCCGGTGCATAATAGTCGTTCGAAGCGTAGTAACCCGACGATGCGTAGCCGCGGTTGCGGTAGTAATAATCGTCGTTGGACCGCACGGAATTGCCGACCACGGCGCCGATCGCGGCACCGACCAGGGCACCGTCACGGCCGCCTGCACTGCCGCCGAGCGCAGCGCCGGCCAGCGCACCGATGGCAGTGTTGGCACCGCGGTCTTGCGCAAATGCCGAGGACGACACGGCGGCCGTCGACACGGCGGTCGCGGCCAGGAGCACCGCACCAAAGCATTTTTTGTTCAACATGGTAGTTCCTTGAGCCTCAACGGGGATCGATATGATCACGACGACGCCAGGCATGGTTGAAACTATAGACCTGGCAAACAGTGCTGCCACGGGTTAATACACATTTTTACAGTTGCTTCCGGGTCCGTAACATCTGCATTTATCTCGCCATCGCGGCTTCGATCCGGCCTTGTGCGGGGGCCAGGCCGCCCCATCTAATGTGACATTTGCACGGATCGTTATCCTCATGGCCCGCCAACGCTCATCGCTTTCCCTTCTCGCCGTCCTGGCCCTGCTGCACCTGTACATCGGCGTGCGCCTGTTGCCGGCCATGGACCTCGGCCTGCCCGGCATCATGCTCGGCGCACTGCTGCTGGCGTTGTCGGCCGCGCTGGTGCGCATCGGACTGGGAGCGCCGAACCTGCGCCGCAGCCGCTGGTCCGAACAGCTGTCCTGGGCCGGCCTGCTGGCCATGGGCCTGTTTTCCTCGCTGTTCGTATTGACCCTGATGCGCGACGTGGTGCTGCTGGTGCTGGCGCTGTTCAAGGCCGGTGGCCCGGTGTTCACGCGCGACAGCGCGGTGGCGGTGCCGCTGGTGGCGCTGCTGGTGACTGCAATCGGCTTCGTGAATGCGCGCCGCGTCGCGCGCGTGGTGCGGGTCGAGGTGCCGATCGCCGGCCTGCCGCCGGCATTCGACGGCTATTCGATCGCGCAGATCTCCGACATCCACGTCGGCCCGACCATCAAGCGGCCCTACCTGAACGCGATCGTCAACAAAGTCAACGGGCTGAAGGCGGATGCGATCGCCGTCACCGGCGACCTGGTCGACGGCAGCGTGCAGCGGCTGGCCATGCACACCGAACCACTGGGCCGGCTGTCGGCGCCCGACGGCACTTTTTTCGTGACCGGCAACCACGAATACTATTCCGGCGCCGAGCAATGGATCGCCGAAGTGCGCCGCCTCGGCCTGCGCGTGCTGATGAACGAGCACGTGATCCGCCGCCGCGGCGATGCCAGCCTGATGATTGCCGGCGTAACCGACTACACGGCCCAGCTGTTCAATCCGGCGCACAAGAGCGACCCGCGGCAGGCCATCGCGGGGGCGCCGGGCGACGTCGCTGTGAAGATATTGCTGGCCCACCAGCCGCGCAGCGCGCCCGCCGCTGCCGAGGCCGGCTTCGACCTGCAACTGTCCGGCCATACGCATGGCGGCCAGTTCTTCCCCTGGAATCTGTTCGTGCCGTTGCAGCAGCCTTTCGTCGCCGGCCTGAACCGGGTGCGCTCGCTGTGGGTGTACACCAGCCGCGGCACCGGCTATTGGGGACCGCCGAAGCGTTTCGGGGCGCCGTCGGAGATTACGCTGGTGCGTCTCGTGCCGGCCTGAGAGCGCCAGGCAAAACCTCCATGGCTGCATTGCAGCGTCTCGCCGTACTGGTTTGTTGTCTTCGATGCTTCGCCTTGCCCGAAGGTTTTGTCAGGTGCTCCAAGTGCCCGGTTAAGTGTATTTATCGCAATCTTTCTCTGCAAAAACTGCTTGAATGCGCTATCGTGGACGTTTTCGCCCTGACCGAAGGATCCACGCATGATGCGCAGCAGCCGTTTCCCCGTCCTGACCCTCGCCGCCGCGCTGGTCGCCGCTTCCCTGAACAGCGCCCAGGCCGCAGCACCGGGCGCCGACCCGGCCGCGCTGGCCAAGGTGCGCGACACGGCGCTGCAGAACGAGTACCCCTACCAGCGCCTGGAAGACCTGACCGACCTGGTCGGTCCGCGCCTGTCCGGCTCCGCCGGCGCGGCGGCGGCGGTGACCCAGGTCGCCGAGGAACTGCGCAAGCTGGGCGCCAAGGTGACGCTGCAGCCGGTCAAGGTGCCGCACTGGGTGCGCGGTGTCGAGACCGGCACCATCGTCGACTACAAGGGCCGGCCGAACGGCGTCTCCCAGCGCGTCGTGCTGACCGCGCTGGGCGGTTCGGGCGCCACGCCTGCCGCCGGCATCAAGGCCGAGGTGATCGTGGTGCGCAGCTTCGAGGAACTCAAGGCGCGCGCAGCCGAGGTGAAGGGCCGCATCGTGCTGTTCGACGTGCCTTTCGACCAAAACATGGCCGACCGCGGCCTGGCTGGCACCGCCTACGGGCAAGCAGTGGCCTTCCGTGGCGCCGGACCGCGCATGGCGGCCGAGATGGGCGCCTCCGCCGCACTGGTGCGCGCCGTCGGCGGCGCGGCTTACCGCATCGTCCACACCGGCGCGACCAATCTGCCGGAGAATGCGCGCATCCCGGCCGCCGCCATCACCATCGAAGATGCGATGCTGCTGGCACGCCTGGCCAAGCGCGGCCCGGTCACCCTGCACCTGACCCTGACGCCGCAGACGCTGCCGGACGCCGACAGCTTCAACGTGATCGCCGACTGGACCGGCACGGATAAAGCCGACGAGATCGTGCTGGTATCCGGCCACCTCGATTCCTGGGACCTGGCAACCGGCGCCAACGACGACGGCTCGGGCGTGGTCAGCGCCATGGGCGTGATCGATACCCTGCGCAAGCTCGACTACCGTCCGCGCCGCACCATCCGGGTGGTGGCCTGGATGAACGAGGAAAACGGCGGCCGCGGCGGCCGCGGCTACAACGACGCCTACAAGTCGAGCGCCGAAAAGCACTTCGCCGCCTACGAGGACGACAACGGCTCGGGCCGTCCGTTCGGCCTGCGCGCTGGCGTCAGCATCGCCTCAGCCAAGCTGTTCGCGCCGCTGCAGGCCGCGCTGTACCCGATGGGTGCTGGCGCCTTCCGCCGCGAGGACGTGATCGCTTCCGGTGACCTGGCGGCGCTGGAAGTGTCGGGTGTGCCGAGCTTCGAACCCTGGATCGATTCGTCGGACTATTTTAATTACCACCACACCACGGCCGACACCTTCGACAAGGTGAATCCGGAAAACCTGCGCCGCCACGCCGCGGTGATGGCCACCACGGCCTGGTTCCTGGCAAACATGGACGAGCCGATCGGCCGTTCGAACGTGGCACAGGGTAACGGCGCGACCAGTCCCCGGGCGCAGGCGGCTGCCAACGCCAAATAAGCTGCCGCGCGGGCGGCTGTCACGTCGCCCGCCTTGTCGAATGCCGCCCAAGCCGGCCCGCTGCAGCCGGCCTGCCGCAGGCCTGACGCCAGCAGCCCGGCCCGATACGACCCAGCCCGATCCGGCCCATCCGCGGCCGCAGCCTCAGCCGCCGTCGATGCGTCGGATGGCGCGTGCATGGCCGCGGAAGGGGCGGCCATACACGGTCTGGATGCCGCTTGCAAAGTTCTGGCCCCAGACCAGTTGCGGACGCGTGTCGTGCTGTTCGCTCGACCAGTACCAGACACGGTCGAAGCCTTCGCGCTGGTTGGCGAACAGCAGCGACAGCTCGCGCCGCGTCGGCAGTTCGCCCTCCCGCTCGAGCGCCCACTCGCGCGCGGCCGGCCAGCTGACGTCGGATGCTTCTTCCGGCAGCAGGATCAGGTGGTAGTCGGCATCGCCGTTCTTGCCAAGGATGAGGCCCGCATACGATTCGCCTTCCTTCAGCATTTCCTGGATTCTCAAGTAATCGCCCATCGCGCACTCCGTTAAGTGATTTCTAGCAGTCCTGTTCGACCGTGATCGCTGCGCTTGGTTGCGAAGCAAGACTCGACATAGCTCATAACGGAATGCGCTATAGCTGGTGCGAAATTCTCCAACAAGGCGTCCTGCATGGCTGTGAGGCATCATGCCATTGCCTAATGGAAAGCTTTTTGATGCTGATAAGAAAGTAGTAGAAAGACGCCGAGCGCCAAGCCAGAGCGTCAGGACAAGGCGCGCCGTCGAAGACAGCAGGCTGGCAAGGCGCGACGATGCAACGCAGGCATGACGGTGTTGTCAGGCGCTGTCGTCGTCCAAGGGCAGGGTGATCTGCGGCCCGTCCGCCCCCGCGCGGTTGACCGCGGTGCTGACCTTGTGCCATTCGAAGGCGTCGGCCGGCACCGCCGACTGGCGTGCCAGCTCGATCGCCTGCTGCGGCGACAGGCCGGGGTCGAGCCACAGCTTGGCGTCTTCGGCTTCGAGCACCACCGGGCGGCGGTCGTGGATGTCGAGCATGCCGCCGGAGGCGTCGTCCGTCACTAGCACGAAGCCGGCTTCGGCGCGGTTCTCGACGAAGGGGCCGAAGTTGGCCAGCGCCAGCAGGAACAGCGGGCCGTGGTCCTTGCGGTGGATATGCCAGGGTTGCTTGTGGCCTTTTTCTCCGGTCCACTCGTACCACCCCTCGGCCGGCACGATGCCGCGTCCGTTCTTCAGCAGGCGCGACCAGTAGCGGTTGGCCAGCTTTTCGAAACGTGCATTGATGGCGATCGGGACCTTGCCTTCGGCCCACTTGGCGCGATAGCTCCAGAACACGTCGTCGATGCGATGCTCCCCATCCTGCATATGGAATACAGGGCGGTAGGTGCCGGGCGCTGCGTTCGTGGTCGGCGCCGACTCGCTGTCGAAGACGGCGTCGGTCCAGCCCATTAAATTGGCGTAATGGCGCGCTGTTTGGCTTTGGTCAAATCGTCCACACATGCGTCGATGGTACAGCAGACGGCCGACACAGCGCGTCCGTTAGCGACACCGCATGCCCTGTACGCAGCCAAGGCGGGTGGACGCAAGCGGGTGTGCGGAGCCGAGCCTGCGCTGGCACCTGGTCAATAGTTCAACTACTAACACTGTGCTTGCCACACGTAGTACAATCCGGGCCGGTACGCGGCCATGGCGAAACTGGTAGCCGCAGCAGACTTAAAATCT
>Ga0308168_1002761_pt1 | contig 14062 bp, 12 predicted proteins | sample PhyCR2_FD_202133 | JGI IMG/M metagenome (GOLD analysis project Ga0308168, IMG submission 202133) | Phyllosphere microbial communities from UC Gill Tract Community Farm, Albany, California, United States - DLSLRC.R2 | ecosystem: Host-associated > Plants > Phyllosphere > Unclassified | place: USA... | reverse complement strand
TGACCACCGATCACAGCCAGTGCACCAACCGTCATTGCCCGAACTTCGGCCAGTGCGCCTTCTACAAGGCCCGCGAAGGCATGGGCAAGGTTGACGTGATCGTCACCAACCACGACATGGTCCTGGCTGACCTGGCACTGGGCGGCGGCGCCGTGCTGCCGGACCCGCGCGACACCATCTACGTGTTCGACGAAGGCCATCACCTGCCGGACAAGGCCATCGGCCACTTCGCTCATTACACGCGCCTGCGCTCCACCGCCGATTGGCTGGAAACCACTGCCAAGAACCTGACCAAACTGCTCGCACAGCATCCGCTGCCGGGCGATCTCGGCAAGCTGATCGAGCAGGTGCCGGAACTGGCGCGGGAGATCAAGACCCAGCAGCAGTTCATGTTCACCGCGTGCGAGCAGATCGCCGATTTCAAGCCCGGCGAAGACGTCGAAGGCCGCGAGCGCCCGCGTCATCGCTTTGTCGGCGGGGTGATTCCCGAGGACATGCGCGAGATGGGCATCGAGCTGAAAAAAGGCTATTCGCGCCTTAACGATCTGTTCCAGCGCCTGACCGACCTGCTCAAGGAAGGCATGGACGGCGAGGTCAATATCGGCATCGCCAGCAATCAGGCCGAAGAATGGTATCCACTGTTCGGCAGCCTGTTGTCCCGCGCGTCCGGCAACTGGGAATTGTGGACCGCGTTCACCGCCGAAGACCCGGAAGACAGCCCGCCGATGGCGCGCTGGCTGACCCTGGCCGAAAGCGGTTCGCTGTTCGACATCGAGGTCAACGCCAGCCCGATTCTGGCGGCGGAAACCTTGCGTCGCAGTCTGTGGAATGTCGCTTACGGCTGCCTGGTGACCTCGGCGACGCTGACGGCGCTGGGCACTTTCGACCGTTTCCGCATGCGCGCCGGTCTGCCGAAAAAAGCTGTCACAGCGGTGGTGCCGAGCCCGTTCCATCATGCCGATGCCGGCGTGCTGCGCGTGCCGGATCTGAAGGCCGACCCGCGCGATGCCGCTGCCCATACGGCGGCGATCATCCGTGAACTGCCCGATCTGGTCGAAGGGTCGCGTGGCACGCTGGTGCTGTTCTCCTCGCGCAAGCAAATGCAGGACGTGTTCGACGGTCTCGACCGCGACTGGCGCAAGCAAGTGTTCATTCAGGGCAACCTGTCGAAACAGGAAACCCTCAACAAGCACAAGGCGCGAGTCGATGGCGGTGATTCCAGCGTGCTGTTCGGGCTGGCCAGTTTTGCCGAGGGTGTCGATTTGCCGGGTGCCTACTGCGAGCACGTGGTGATCGCCAAGATTCCATTCTCGGTGCCCGACGATCCGGTCGAAGCTGCGTTGTCGGAGTGGATCGAGGCGCGTGGCGGCAATCCGTTCATGGAAATCTCAGTGCCCGATGCCTCGCTGAAACTGGTTCAAGCCTGCGGGCGTCTGCTGCGCACCGAAGAAGACCGCGGCACCATCACCTTGCTCGACCGGCGTCTGGTCACCCAGCGCTACGGCAAGGCGATCCTCAATGCGTTGCCTCCTTTCCGTCGTGAAATATCCTGAGACACGGGTGGGCCGATTGGCCCGCCGCGTTGTCTATCTCTCTACCACCGCTTTTCCATTGGCCTTGACTGGTCGTTAGGGAGAACTCCGTTCTTATGATCCGCCGTTCGTTGCCCGCTGTTCTCGCCATGTTCTTTGCCGCGCCGTTGCTGGCCGCGCCCGCCGGTCAGCAGACGCTGTTCAACTTCGTGCGCCCGGCCGACGTGGTCAAGGTCGCCACGGAAAACGCCGACCTGCCCCAGGCCAATGCCGAACAGACCGCGGAAGGTGAAGTGCTGCGCCGGGTGACGTTCAACCCGGTCGCCCGGCCAACCTTGCGCCTGACCCCACAGACTGGCGCCTGGGACTGGTCGCAGTCCGGCATGATGAGCTTGCGTCTGCAGAGTGCGATGAACTGGGCGGTGACGGTTTATGTGCAAATCCAGAGCAACGACGGCCGCACCCTGGTCAGCCGCGTCGATCTGCCGGCCGGCCCCGCGCAGACCTTGCTGGTGCCGCTGGTGGCGTCGACGCCGCTGAGTCAGGGCATGAAAGCCGGGCCGCCGATGCCGATGACCGTCGATGGTCAACGCATCCTGCTGGCCAGCAGCACCGGCGAGATCGACCGCAGCCAGGTGGTTTCGGTGAGTCTGTCGATGGATCAGCCGAAAGTTGCGCAGAGCCTGTTGCTCGAGCGTTTCGGCGTGCAGGACGGCGAGTCGGTGACGCGCGCGGTGTACGGTAATCTGGTCGACGCATATGGTCAGTCAACCCGCAGCAAGTGGCCGGAAAAAGTCAGCAGCGACGAGCAACTGAAAAGCGCCGCCAGCAAAGAGCAGCAACAACTGAATACGTGGCTGACCGAGCGTGAAAAGGCTTCGCTGGACAAGTTCGGCGGCTGGAACAAAGGCCCGGCGTTCAAGGCCAGCGGCTTCTTCCGCACGGAAAAACGTGATGGCCGCTGGTATCTGGTGACCCCTGAAGGCCACCCGTTCTATTCGCTGGGCGTCAACACCGTCAGCCCGCAGATCAACCAGACCTACGTCGCTGGTCGTGAATCCATGTTCGAATCGTTGCCGAAGAACGACGACCCGCTGGCCGCGCATTTCGGCGAGGGCGACAACCGTGGCGGCAACGGTGCCGATCAGGGCCGTGGCTACGGCAACGGCCGCTGGTACGACTTCTATGGCGCCAATCTGCAACGCCTGTACGGCGAACCGTGCAAGGCGGACAGCGACAACAAGGCCGGGATTGCCGAAGCGGCGAAGGCGGGCGCGGCTGAGGCCGGCTCGGTGCAGGCTGCTGAGACTGCAGCGGTGCCTGCCGAGCCGAAATCCGGTATTGCCGAAGCGGCGCAGACCGATGCGGTGCAAGCGTCCAACGAGGAAACCGCCCCGTGCAAAGCCACAATTGATGAAGAACGCTGGACCCGCCATACCCTCGATCGGCTGCAAGCCTGGGGCTTCAACACGGTAGGCAACTGGAGCGCGCCGTCGCTGGCTGATGCTGAGCGCGTGCCGTACACCTTGCCGCTGTCGATCGTCGGCGATTACACCAGCATCAGCACCGGCAGCGATTGGTGGGGCGGCATGCCGGATCCGTTCGATCCGCGTTTCGCCATGGCCACCGAGCGCGCCGTGGCCATCGCCGCCCGCGATCACCGTGACGACCCCTGGCTGATCGGTTATTACGCCGACAACGAACTGGCCTGGGCTGGCCCTGGCGACGATCCGAAGGCTCGCTACGCGCTGGCCTACGGCACGTTGAAAATGACCACCGACGTGCCGGCCAAACGCGCCTTTCTCAAGCAATTGCGTGACAAGTACCGCAATCAGGCCGGACTGTCCAAGGCCTGGGGTATCGAGCTACCGGCGTGGGAGTTGATGGAAGATCCAGGCTTCGTGCCGCCACTGCCGAACCCGGAGCATCCGGAGATCGAAGCGGATTTCAAATACTTCCAGAAGGTCTTCGCCGATACCTATTTCAAGACCATTTCCGATTCGCTGAAATGGCACGCGCCGAACCAGATGCTGCTTGGCGGCCGCTTCGCTATCAGTACGCCTGAAGCCGTGGCGTCCTGCGCGCAGTACTGCGATGTGTTGAGCTTCAACATGTACACGCTCAAGCCGCAGGACGGTTACGACTTCGCCGCACTGGCGGGGCTGGACAAACCGGTGCTGATCACCGAATTCAACTTCGGCTCGGCTGACCGGGGTCCATTCTGGGGGGGCGTGACGCAATTGGCCAAGGAAGAAGATCGCGGCCCGGCTTATGCCAACTTCCTCAAACAGGCGCTGAGCGAACCGTCGATTGTCGGCGTGCACTGGTTCCAGTATCTCGACCAACCGGTGACCGGGCGTTTGCTCGACGGCGAGAACGGCCATTTCGGTCTGGTCGGGGTCACTGACCTGCCGTATCAGGGCTTTGTCGAGGCGGTGCGTAAAAGCAATTTGCAGGCGCTGGAGCAGTTGGGCAAGGAGGCGCAGAAAACCCCGGCGGCGGAAGTTGAAGGCGGGCGCGAGGCCGAGGCTGGCAAAGCGCCGGGGGCTGCACAGGCGGGTGGGCATTCGGGGAATGGTCACTAGGTTTCAGACCGCGTAGTCGTTCTTCGCGAGCAGGCTCGCTTCCACAGGGGATCTGCGCTGCTGTTGAGATCCAGTGTGGGAGCGAGCCTGCTCGCGAAGGGATCACCACAAATTGCCGATCAACCGTCTGGCCCGCGCCTGTTCCCAAATCCCTCAAGGGCTGGAACAATGCGGGCCACTTTGTAGAGCGTTTTCGCGGGGAGTTGCGGGTGCAGATTCAGGGACATTACGAGCTTCAATTCGAAGCGGTGCGCGAGGCTTTCGCCGCACTGTTCGACGATCCCCAGGAACGCGGCGCAGCCCTGTGCATCAAGGTCGGTGGAGAAACCGTCCTCGACCTCTGGTCCGGTACTGCCGACAAGGACGGCGCCGAGGCTTGGCACAGCGACACCATCGCCAACCTGTTCTCCTGCACCAAGACCTTCACCGCCGTTACCGCGCTGCAACTGGTGGCCGAAGGCAAGTTGCAACTCGACGCCCCGGTTGCCCGCTACTGGCCGGAATTCGCCGCCGCCGGCAAAGAATCCGTCACCCTGCGCCAATTGCTTTGCCATCAGGCCGGCCTGCCGGCGCTGCGCGAACTACTCGCGCCTGAAGCGCTTTACGACTGGCAAACCATGGTCGACGCCCTCGCGGCCGAAGCGCCATGGTGGACTCCGGGCACCGGTCACGGTTATGCCGCGATCACCTACGGCTGGCTGGTCGGCGAATTGCTGCGCCGCGCCGACGGTCGTGGGCCGGGCGAGTCGATCGTCGCTCGGGTCGCCAAACCGTTGGGCCTGGATTTCCACGTGGGCCTGGCCGACGAAGAGTTTCATCGCGTGGCGCACATTGCCCGTGGCAAGGGCAACGCCGGCGACGCTGCGGCGCAGCGCCTGCTGCAAGTGACCATGCGCGAACCGACTGCCATGACCACCCGCGCCTTCACCAATCCGCCGTCAGTGCTGACCAGCACCAACAAGCCGGAATGGCGCCGCATGCAGCAGCCTGCGGCTAACGGCCACGGCAATGCGCGCAGCCTCGCCGGGTTTTACGCCGGCCTGCTCGACGGCAGCCTGCTCGAGAGCGAGATGCTCGAAGAGCTGACCCGTGAGCACAGTCTTGGCGATGACAAGACCTTGCTCACGCGCACCCGTTTCGGCCTCGGCTGCATGCTCGATCAACCGGACGTGCCCAACGCCACCTACGGCCTCGGCCCACGCGCGTTCGGCCATCCGGGAGCAGGCGGCTCGATCGGTTTTGCTGATCCTGAGCACGATGTGGCTTTCGGTTTCGTGACAAATACCCTGGGGCCTTACGTTTTGATGGATCCGCGCGCGCAAAAGCTGGCGCGGGTGCTTGCCACTTGTCTGTAAAGCTTCAACAGAGGTTCCAGGGTCGGAACCTCGAAGGGATTTTCGTTTCAAAACGGCTGTTTATCCGGGCGAAAGTGCTCTGATTTTTCATTACTTCATTTTGTGGATTTTCAATGTCATCTAAAAAGACCCTCGCCCTGGCCCTGTGTGTAGCGATCACCGGTTGCGCACAGACTCCGAAAAACGATGCAGATGGCGGCAGTTGGTGGCCATTCGGTTCTTCCGACAAAGTCGCGGCCAAAGATTCGACTTCGGCTCCAGCTCCTTTGAAACCTGCGGCGACCGCGCCAGTGGCCAAGGCTGAGAGCAGCAACCCGTGGTACTGGCCGTTCGGTTCCAGCGATGAAGCGGTCAAGGCGGATCTGAAAGCCGAGGTCAAACCTGAAGCCAAACCGGTCGAGGTGGCCAAAGCCGAGGCGCAGTCCAATGGCAAATGGTGGTGGCCGTTCGGCGGCAAGGACCAGCCAACCGCCAAAGCCGTGCCGATGCCGGATCCGAAGGTGACTCAGGCCTGGCTGGATGACTACGAGCCGCGTCTGCGTGAAGCGGTGAAGGACAGCAATCTGCAACTCGAGCGTCGCGACAATGTGCTGGTAGTGACGGCGCCGGTCGAAGGCTCGTTCAATCCAGACCGCCCGGCGATGCTGCTGCCGGTCACCCTTGGCCCGTTCACTCGCGTAGCGAAAATCCTTGAAGCCGACCCGAAAACCGCAGTGCTGGTGCTCGGTCACAGCGATACCAGCGGTGCTGCGCCGGCCAACGTCAAACTGAGCCAGGAGCGTGCGCAATCGGTGGCGGCGATCTTCCGCCTCAGCGGCTTGCAACGTGATCGCCTGATGCTGCGCGGCATGGGTTCCGAAGCGCCGCGTGCGGCCAACGACAGCGTTGAAGGCCGTGCCTTGAACCGTCGCGTCGAACTGCTGGTGACTCCGCAGAACACCATGGTTGCGCTGCTGAGCAAATACAACATGCCAGCACCGAAGCCTGTAACGATGGTCGCTGCGCAAGACGTCAAGCCAGTTGCCAAACCGGTTACCCCGGCGCCTGCGGCGAAAAAAGCCGCTGTGCCGGCGGCGAAAAAGGCGCCAGCCAAGAAAACCGCCGCCAAGGCTCCTGCGAAGAAGGCACCGGCCAAGGCTCCAGCGAAAAAAACTGCACCAGCCAAAGCCGCCGCGACCGACAAGAAAGTCGCCGCAGCCGACGCCGCCAAGAAGTGATCCGCTAACGAAAAGGAATCCGCCATGACCCAGGCTCTGGCCGATATGCGTCGCGACTACACCCGTGACGGTTTGACCGAGGCGCAAGCCCCGGCCGAGCCGTTTGCGCTGTTTCACCAGTGGTTCGCCGATGCGGTGAAAACCGAGCAGGCGCCGGTAGAAGCCAATGCCATGACCCTGGCCACGGTTGATGCCGACGGTCGTCCGCATTGCCGCATTTTGTTGCTCAAGGGCCTGGACGAGCAGGGCTTCACCTTCTTCACCAACTACGACAGCGCCAAGGGCCAGCATCTGGCGGCCAACCCGTTTGCCGCCATGACCTTCTTCTGGCCAACCCTGGAGCGCCAGGTGCGCATCGAGGGGCGGGTGGTCAAGGTCACGGCGCAAGAGTCCGACGCGTATTATCAGGTGCGTCCGCTGGGCAGCCGCCTCGGCGCTTGGGCCTCGCCGCAGAGCCGAGTCATCAACGGTCGTGGTGAGCTGGAGGATTTGCTCAAGGCCACCGAGCAACGCTTCAGCGACAGCCAGCCGCACTGCCCGGAACATTGGGGTGGTTACCGCTTGTTGCCCGAGCGCATCGAATTCTGGCAGGGCCGTCCGAGCCGCCTGCACGATCGCCTCAACTACCGCCTCCAGGGCACCGAGTGGATTCTGGAACGACTGGCACCCTGAGCAGTCTACCGAGCGAGATAAACGCGGATGGCGCAGGATCGCTGATTTGACGCTACCTTGAGTGGACGCTCGCGGGCATCTGTACCAGGCCTGAATGGAAGCCAATTTTATCCGGATGGTGTCGTGACAGGCGCCAGGCCACGGGGTTTAATGAACACATGTTCTTTTGGAGTTGATGCTATGCGTAAGTCTGTTCTGCTGGTTGCTTCTTTTTCGACGATGGCGATGTTGCTGACCGGCTGCCAATCGAGCCTCACCGGCGACTCCTACTCCCGTGACGAAGCGCGTCGTGTGCAGACGATTCGCATGGGCACCATCGAATCCCTGCGACCGGTAAAAATCGAAGGCACCAAGACCCCGATCGGCGGCGCAGCAGGCGCAGTGGTCGGCGGCGTCGGCGGCAGTGCTATCGGCGGCGGCAAGGGCAGCATCGTTGCTGCGGTCATCGGCGCAGTGGCCGGCGGCCTGCTTGGCTCGGCCACCGAAGAAGGCCTGACCCGCACCCAAGGCGTGGAAATCACTGTCCGCGAAGACGACGGCAGCATGCGCGCCTATGTGCAGCAGGTTCAGGAGAATGAAGTATTCCGCGTTGGCGAGCGGGTACGGATCTCCACCGTTGGCGGAACCAGCCGCGTTTCGCACTAAGCGGGAAGCCGGGTAAAAGAAAACCCCGATCAGGTGACTGGTCGGGGTTTTTCTTTGTTTGTGAATTGCTCATTCAGTATGTGGAGCAGGTGCCCATGAAGTATTCGAGGCCCTTTGGAAAACTGACGTTGAGCAGGGTTTCCAATGCGGTTACCTGATCCTGAGTCAACAACAGCTCGCCGGGTTCCACCTCATCCAAGGGCTTGGATTCAATGAGCTGGGCCACTTTTTCATTCATCTCGCTGCCCGTGATATCCAGCTCGAATTGCAAGGAGTCATCTTGGACTTCGTCAGGGAAGAATCCGGTAATCGAAAGAAAGCGCATGAAGAACTCATCCCGGTTATTTAACTGTAATCAAACGAAATCTGGTAGTCGCAGGTATTCAGAGTGATTTGATGTTGAAAGTACGGCTGAATGCTAGCTACCCACTTTTCGATGACGTTGAAGCCGCCATTATTGATGCTGCCTTCCACCGGAATACTCAGAGCATTCAAAACTGATTCATCGTCCCCCAGATCTTTTGACGATTCCTCGCCCTGAATTTCTAGGGTTGCTGTGTCGTACCACTCCAGCCTCAATACCAGACCCATTTCTTCCTCGCAGATACTTTGATGTTGCTTTTATTTTTTGTTCTTCACATTGCTCGCTTACGGCTAATCGGGGCCGTTACATGTCAGCTGAAAGTAATAGCGTGAATCTGCGATTGATATCTGCATCAGTTTTTCAAAGGCTTGAACTTGATTCTGATTCAAATCGTAGCCTTCCCACCCTTGCTGCTTGGTCGTCCAACCCATAATCGACTTAATGTGCTCCGCATACTCTTTGGGTATTTCGGTTACCGATACTTGGTAATCAGTCTGCTTATCAAAAGCTTCTATCAAAAATCTCAAGGCTCAACGCTCCGTTTTTTTCCTTTCTTCGAGTTTTTATTCTTTTTTGTAGACGTGGGCTCACCAGTCGCTGGATCGAATTCCCCGATGTGGTTTCCCCGAGGATCATATTTTTCAATCGTTCCGTGCATGGAGTCCCATTCAAGAATATGCCCTTTGGCGGTTTTCCATCTTTTGCGTTTTGAACCACCGCCTTGGACTACTGTTTTACGGCCGACGATTCTGGCATCGGGAAAAGCTGGCAGTATGTCAGGCGGCGGATGATATTCGTGATCACCAGCGCGAGTACTGATGACGATGTAGACCGGTTTAATACTAGATCCGGCCGGAAACACCAAAATAAAGTCTTTGTACTCCGGCGGATAAACCGGATTCACCAATATTCCGTCCGCCGCCTTCGTCGGTGGATACACCCAGATATGCGGTGTCTGCGGTGCGGCCTCCAGCGCTGGAATGCCTAGAATGTCCGAGCCATCCACCGCCGGGGTCCAGAGCAGTTCGACGCCTTCACCCAGATCCGCAACGAACCGGTCGCCGCGCGCAGTGAATTGCACGACATCAACCATTTCCCAACCGCGGTTCTTACCGGTGTAGAAACCGTAACCCTTGAGGCTGCCATCGGCCTGTTGCTCGACGCGCAGGCGTACGCGGGTTCGAGCTTGTTTGAGTGTGTTCAGTTACTCGTCGGTATAGAGCGCGCTGTCGCCCAGGCTTGACGGCATCAGCAGCGCAACGAGGCCCACCAAAGACGCAGCGGCTGCGCTTGATGCGAGCGCTGGCAGCGCTTCAAAAGCCGAACCTGCCAGGGCCAGACTGCCGAACCCGACCGGGATGGCGTTGGCGCTGATTTTCTTGAGAGGAATGCCGCCGCTTTCGTCGACTTCGCGCGCGCCGAGCAGGATCAGCTCGCCGTAATCCTTCAGGCTGTCGGTCGGCACCATGCCGGAGGGATTGCTGTAATCGATAATCGCATCCGGCAGCTTGCAGGACTTGGCGAATACACAGCCGGCACGCACGGCTTCAGGTTTTTTCGCCGCCACTTCACGGCTGTGCTCGAAAGCCTCCTGCCGCGCCAGCATCGCGTCGTAAGCGTTTTGCCCGGCTTCGCGCTCGGCCAGTTCTGCCGCCGTCATATACCGCCAGGTAACGTGATGTCCGTCGCCCTGCGGTGGGTTTTGCACCCGGGGAATGTCCTTGTTCCGCGCCACTGATCGTTCCTTCGTTCATCATCGACAGCCCCTTGAAAAGGGCTGCACGACGTTATCGAAGCGGGGAAAGTGTGGCTGTAGGACGGGTCGCTAATGACGTGGGGATTGTTCGCTGCGTAACTGTGAGACGGAGAATCTGTGGCGAGGGGCAAGCTCCCTCGCCACAAGGATTATTGCAGTTGTGAATTCTTGCGACTCGCCGCCGCCGTCACCGCATAACCAATCACCGCCGCGAGGATCGAGCCGGTGAGGATGCCCATGCGATCCATGCCGGCGTAATCACTCACGCCCGGTTCGAAGGCCAGCGAGCCGACGAACAGGCTCATGGTGAAGCCGATGCCGCAGAGGATCGCGACGCCGAGGACCTGGCCCCAGTTGGCGCCTTGGGGCAGGGCGGCGATGCCGATCTTGACCGCCAGCCAGGTCAGGCCGAACACGCCGACGGTCTTGCCCAGCAGCAGGCCAATGGCGATGCCCATCGGTACGTCGTGGGTGAAGCTTTCGACGGTGACGCCGCTCAGTGACAGGCCGGCGTTGGCGAAGGCGAACAGCGGCAGGATGCCGTAGGCGACCCAGGGGTGCAGCGCGTGTTCGAGGGTCAGCAGCGGCGACGGCTCGGCGTTTTTCGTGCGCAGGGGAATGCAGAACGCCAGAGTCACACCGGCCAGTGTCGCGTGGACACCGCTCTTGAGTACGCAGACCCAGAGGATCAGGCCGATGATCATGTACGGCCCGAGCTTGACCACGCCGAGCCGGTTCATCGCCACCAGCGCGGCAATGCACGCAGCCGCCAGGCCAAGGGACAGGGTCGAGAGTTCGCCGGAATAGAAGATTGCGATGATGACGATGGCGCCGAGGTCGTCGATGATCGCTAGGGTCATCAGGAACAGTTTCAGCGACACCGGCACGCGTTTGCCAAGCAGGGCCAATACGCCGAGGGCGAAGGCGATGTCGGTGGCGGTCGGAATGGCCCAGCCACTCAGGGCGGCGGGGTTGTCGCGATTGAGGAACCAGTAGATCAGCGCCGGCACCAGCATGCCGCCGATCGCCGCTGCGCCGGGCAGGACGATTTGCGAAGGCTTGGACAATTGGCCGTCGAGCACTTCGCGTTTCACTTCCAGGCCGATCAGCAGGAAGAACATCGCCATCAGGCCGTCGTTGATCCACAGCAGCAGGGGTTTGGCGATTTTCAACGCACCGATCTGCGCCACCACAGGGGTGTCGAGCAGGCCGGTGTACAGCCACGACAGCGGTGAGTTGTTGATGATCAGCGCGAGAACGGCTGCGGCGATCAATAGCAGACCGCTGGCGGCTTCCAACTGAAAGAAACGCGTGAAAGTGCTACGCAGAGGCAAGGTCGCTCTCCATCGAATCAAGAAAAAGGTGAAACACCCTAACCCGTACCGTTAGTTGTTAAAACAAAAGTTATATTCTTTTTTGTTATATGTCGTTACAGGCTGTCTGGTACGGGCAGCACTGAGCCTAGCAGTTGCCTGACACATTGAGACTCAGCTGTATCTTTGCCGCCTGCGGGATTTTTCCTAAGCTTGCGGCAGACCTTTTTCAGAAGACCGATCTTCTGGCTGATTCAACGAGAACCGAAACCATGAGCGACAACCGACAGTGGGCCCGTGAAGCCATCCGCATCATCGAGGCGGACTTCCAGCGCAGCGCCGACACCCACCTGATCCCTTTGCCGCTGCCCGGTTTTGCCGGCATCGAGTTGTATTTCAAGGACGAATCCAGCCACCCGACCGGCAGCCTCAAGCACCGCCTGGCCCGCTCGCTGTTCCTTTACGCACTGTGCAACGGCTGGCTGAAACCCGGCGCGCCGGTGATCGAAGCGTCCAGCGGCTCGACGGCGATTTCCGAAGCGTATTTCGCGCGCATGCTCGGTTTGCCGTTTATCGCGGTGATGCCCGCGACCACCTCGAAAGAGAAGACCGCCCAGATTGCCTTTTACGGCGGGCAGAGCCATCTGGTGCAGGATCCGACGCAGATCTACGCCGAATCCGAGCGCCTGGCCCGCGAGCATGGCGGTCATTTCATCGATCAGTTCACCTACGCCGAACGTGCCACCGACTGGCGAGCGAACAACAACATCGCCGAGTCGATCTTCCAGCAGATGCGCTACGAAAAACACCCTGAACCGACCTGGCTGATTTCCAGCCCCGGCACCGGCGGCACCACCGCGACCCTCGGCCGTTACGTGCGCTATCGCCAGCACTGCACCCGCGTGTTGTGTGCCGATGCCGAGCGTTCGGTGTTCTTCGATTTTTATCAGACGGGAGATGCCAGCCTGCGTCTGGATTGCGGTTCACGCATCGAAGGCATTGGCCGGCCTCGGGTGGAAGCGTCGTTCCTGCCCAAGGTGATCGATGCGATGGTCAAGGTGCCGGACGCCCTGTCCCTGGCGGCCATGCATTATCTGGCGCAGCGTTTGGGGCGGCATGTCGGCGGGTCGAGCGGGACCAATCTGATCGGTGCGCTGATGGCGGCGCAGCAGATGAAAGCGGCGGGGCAGTCGGGGTCGATCGTGGCGATACTGTGCGATGGCGGCGAGCGTTATGCCGACACGTATTACGATCAGGCGTGGCTGAAAGCGCAAGGGTATGAACTGGGTGATTTGATTGCAGCGGTGGCGGCAAGTGCCGAGCGCGGGGAGGCGCTGCCGACCTCGGTGCTGCGCGCGAATATCTAAAGCCAAATGCAGAAACCACTGTGGGAGCGAGCCTGCTCGCGAAGGCGGAGTCACATTCAACAACTTCGTTGAATGACAGACCGCTTTCGCGAGCAGGCTCGCTCCCACAGGGTTTGGTGTTGGGTCAGCTGATGCTGATCAGTCAGACAGGCCGAGGATATCGCGAGCCACTGCCTCGGCAATGCGAATCCCGTCGACACCCGCCGAGAGAATTCCGCCGGCATAGCCCGCGCCTTCACCGGCCGGGAACAGGCCTTTGACGTTCATGCTCTGCAGCGACTCGTTGCGGGTGATGCGCAGCGGCGATGAAGTGCGGGTCTCGATTCCGGTCAGCACGGCGTCGTGCAGCGAATAACCGCGAATCTGCTTCTCGAATGCCGGCAAGGCTTCACGGATCGCCTCAATGGCAAAATCCGGCAATGCCAAGGCCAGATCGCCCAAGGCCACGCCCGGCTTGTACGACGGCTCGACTTCGCCCAGCTCGGTCGACGGCTTGCCGTTGATGAAGTCGCCAACCAGTTGCGCCGGGGCCTTGTAGTCACTGCCGCCAAGGATGAACGCGTGGGATTCCAGGCGCTCCTGCAACTCGATACCGGCGAGCGGGCCGCCCGGATAATCGACTTCCGGGGTAATGCCGACGACGATGCCGGAGTTGGCATTACGCTCGTTACGCGAGTACTGGCTCATGCCATTGGTGACTACGCGATTCGGTTCCGACGTCGCCGCGACCACAGTGCCGCCCGGGCACATGCAGAAGCTGTAGACCGAACGCCCGTTCTTGGCGTGGTGCACCAGTTTGTAATCGGCTGCGCCGAGTTTCGGGTGGCCGGCGTATTTGCCCAAACGCGCGCGGTCGATCAGCGACTGCGGATGTTCGATGCGGAAACCCACCGAGAATGGCTTGGCTTCCATGAACACGCCACGGCTGTGGAGCATGCGGAAGGTGTCGCGGGCGCTGTGGCCGAGGGCCAGGACCACGTGTCTGGAATGCAGGGTTTCGCCGCTGGCCAGTTGCACGCCGACCAGTTGGCCATCTTCGATCAGCACGTCGCTGACGCGCTCCTGGAAGCGCACTTCACCGCCCAGTTCGCGGATCTGCTCGCGCATGTTTTCGACCATACCGGTCAGGCGGAATGTACCGATATGCGGCTTGCTGACGTAGAGGATTTCTTCCGGCGCGCCGGCCTTGACGAACTCGTGCAGGACTTTACGACCGAGGAATTTCGGGTCCTTGATCTGGCTGTACAGCTTGCCGT
>Ga0308168_1002748_pt1 | contig 14097 bp, 13 predicted proteins | sample PhyCR2_FD_202133 | JGI IMG/M metagenome (GOLD analysis project Ga0308168, IMG submission 202133) | Phyllosphere microbial communities from UC Gill Tract Community Farm, Albany, California, United States - DLSLRC.R2 | ecosystem: Host-associated > Plants > Phyllosphere > Unclassified | place: USA... | reverse complement strand
ACCAAAAATGGATTAACTCAGCAACGAAAGGAGACGGAATGCATCACGCCACACCGCTTATCACCACCATTGTCGGTGGACTTGTACTCGCATTTATACTCGGCATGCTTGCCAACAAACTTCGCATTTCGCCTCTGGTGGGCTATTTATTAGCTGGCGTTTTAGCCGGTCCTTTTACCCCAGGTTTTGTTGCTGATACGAAACTTGCCCCGGAGCTGGCGGAGCTTGGCGTGATCCTGCTGATGTTCGGTGTTGGTTTGCATTTCTCCCTGAAGGATTTGATGGCGGTAAAGTCGATCGCCATTCCCGGCGCGATCGCCCAGATAGCCGTGGCGACGTTGTTGGGTATGGCGCTTTCAGCGATGCTGGGCTGGCCGCTGATGACCGGCATTGTGTTTGGTCTCTGTCTTTCCACCGCCAGTACCGTGGTGCTGCTGCGCGCGCTTGAGGAGAGGCAGCTGATTGACAGCCAGCGAGGGCAGATCGCCATCGGCTGGCTGATTGTTGAAGATCTGGTGATGGTGTTAACCCTGGTGCTGCTGCCTGCGGTCGCCGGAATGCTCGAAAAAGACAACGTCGGCTTTGCCAGCCTGGCGCTGGATATGAGTATCACCATCGGTAAGGTGGTGGCCTTTATCGCCATTATGATGCTGGTGGGCCGTCGCCTGGTGCCGTGGATCCTCTCCCGCAGCGCCGCCACCGGCTCACGCGAGCTGTTTACCCTTGCGGTGCTGGCTCTGGCGCTGGGCATCGCCTTTGGCGCCGTTGAGCTGTTTGATGTCTCCTTCGCCCTCGGTGCGTTCTTTGCCGGGATGGTGCTGAACGAATCGGAGCTGAGCCACCGTGCCGCCCACGATACCCTGCCCCTGCGCGATGCCTTTGCGGTGCTGTTCTTCGTCTCCGTAGGGATGCTGTTCGACCCGCTGGTGCTAATTGATCAGCCGCTGGCGGTGCTGGGCACCCTGGCGATCATCATCTTTGGTAAGTCGGTTGCCGCGTTCTTCCTGGTGCGCCTGTTCGGCCACTCGCCGCGTACCGCGCTGACCATCGCTGCCAGCCTGGCGCAGATCGGTGAGTTTGCCTTTATCCTTGCCGGACTGGGCATGGCACTGGATCTGCTGCCGCAGGCCGGACAAAACCTGGTGCTGGCGGGGGCGATCCTCTCAATTATGCTCAACCCGGTGCTGTTCGCGCTGCTGGAAAAATACCTCGAGAAAACCGAAACCCTCGAAGAACAGACCCTGGAAGAGGCGACGGAAGAAGAGAAGCAGATCCCGGTGGATATCTGCAACCACGCCCTGCTGGTGGGCTTTGGTCGCGTCGGTAGCCTGCTGGGCGAGAAGCTGATGGCCCAGGGCATTCCGCTGGTGGTGATTGAGACCTCCCGCACCCGCGTGGACGAGCTGCGCGAGCGCGGCGTTCGTGCCGTGCTCGGTAATGCGGCGAACGAAGAGATCATGAATCTGGCGCATCTGGACTGCGCGCGCTGGCTGCTGCTGACTATCCCGAATGGTTACGAGGCCGGTGAGATTGTGGTCTCCGCCCGCGAAAAATACCCGCACCTGGAGATTATCGCCCGGGCGCATTACGACGACGAAGTGGAATACATCATGGAGCGCGGCGCGAATCAGGTGGTAATGGGCGAGCGTGAGATTGCCAATACCATGCTGTCGCTGCTGGAGAAACCGCCGGTTGAAGCGGTGGTGACGGGGTAGTTCGTGCGGCCTGAGCCCCTCACCCCGGCCCTCTCCCCATAGGGGAGAGGGTGTTCGCGTTCCCTCTCCCCTATGGGGAGAGGATTAGGGTGAGGGTGAAAGCATTATCTGTCCCAGTACGACTCTTCCAGGCTATCTTCTCTTTCCGGCAGACCGCGCGTCAGACGCGGTGAATGCTGGTTCAGCACCTGATAACTGACGCGGTTCGCGTACTTACACACCTGGGCCAGCGACGAGTAGGTCAGCCAGGTATACTTGTGTTTGCTGGAGTTCGGCACGTTGGTGCGGTGGAAGGCGTTCGCGGTGATATCGTGCAGCAGCGCCGCCAGCGCGCCGTCACCTGCGCCGTTGGTGTTCATGATCTTCTCCGGCCCGCCCATATACGGGGCGATGTGCGAGAAGATACGCAGCGGATTGACACAGTCCTTATGGCGCATGGCGCGGCTGAACTCAAACTGGTTAAACTCGGCAATCGCCCCCGGCAGCAGCGGATGCTGGGTTTTGCGCTTCGCCTCTTCTTCGGTGAAACCGGCCATATACAGACCCACCGGCCCGGCGGTGCAGAGCACCAGATCGACCCAGTCCAGCGCCTTGTCGGACGCCAGCAGCGGATCGCTCTCCCCGGTCAGGGCTTCGGCCTCTTCTTCGTTCATCGCCAGAATAGAGACGTGCTCTTTCAGGAACGCCTGCCACCACTCAGGATTATCGGCGATAACGAATTTGGTGCCCAGGGTCAGGACCACCGGCACGTTGTACTTCTTCGCGTACTCCACCGCCTTCATGGTCGCTTCCGGCATCGGCTCGCCCGGCTTGCAGCGCACCAGATAGGAGGTCAGCACCAGCGCCGACGCCCCGGCAATGACCTCTTCCGGGATGCTCTCGGCGCGCAGCTTGTTCATGTGACCCGGGCTGATGGCGAAGGTCCGCTCGCCGGATTCCCCGATCAGCGTAAAACAGCGGCCAATCGCCCCGTCCACGCCCTGCAGGTAGTTCAGATCGGTGCGGCTGGAGGTGTTGCAGAGATAGCGGTAGGCGTAACTGCCAATTTCGATGTTGCTGCACATCACGCCCAGCAGCACGGAGCGGTCATCGGCCAACACCGAGTAGTTGTGCATGGTGTTGCCGATGGTGCCCCCGGCAAACTGATGGGTGATCAGGTTGTCCCGTACCAGCTCCTGGTAGAGCGCTTCCGCCACATCGTCTTCGATAACCAGAGAGTGCCCGGCGCTCAGGCCGTAACGCGCGACAAACGCATCGTCCACTTTTGCTTCAATATCCACCAGCGTCTGATCGATACCCACCACCCAGGCGGCGTTGGTCTCATTTTCCGGCTGAATTTGCTGCAGCAGCGGATCGCGGGCGTTAACGGGAAAGTAGTGTTTGGATTTGCGTTTACCGGGAAATTTCATGTTCTGAGCTACGAGTGACGGTTGGGCCGGAAATGGTAGCATAAACCCGGCCCGGAGTGCGATTAGCGGCTGTTGGTCACCAGGGAGACCATCATCTCGATGTGCTCAGGGTCATCGTTCAGCGCCGGAATGTACTCGTACTTTTCCCCGCCCGCTTCAAGGAAGAACTCCCGGTTTTGCACCGCGATCTCCTCCAGCGTCTCCAGACAGTCTGCCGCAAAGCCCGGCGACATCACCTGGATATGCTTCACGCCTTTCTCACCCAGCATTTTGAGGGTTTCATCGGTATAAGGCGTCAACCACGGCTCGCGGCCAAAGCGCGACTGGAAGGTCATCATCACCTTCTCCGGCGGCAGGCCGAGCGCGGAGACCAGCTCACGGGTGGTATCGCGGCAGCGCTGCGGATAATCGTCCCCTTCATCGGCAAATCGCTGCGGGATCCCGTGATAGGAGAGCAACAGCAGATCCGGCTCGCCGTGCTTCGCAAAGGACGCGCGCGCGCTGCTGGCAAGGGCGTTGATATACATGTCGTTATCCGCGTAGTCGCGAATAAAGGTCACAGAAGGAATACGGCGACGGGTCGCCAGAATGCGCGCCAGCTCGTCCCAGACGGCGGCCACGGTGGAGCAGGAGTATTGCGGATAGAGCGCCAGCACCACGATATGGTCCACGCCCTGCGCCAGCAGTTCCGTGACGGCGCTTTCCAGCGACGGTTTGCCGTAGCTCATACCCAGCGCAACCGGCGTATCCGGCAGGCGGGCGGCGAGCGCTTTCTCCTGACGACGGCTGTAGACCATCAGCGGCGAGCCCTCTTCCATCCAGACGGACTGATAGAGTTTTGCCACGCGCGGCGAACGGATCGGCAGGATCACGCCGCGCAGCAATGGCCACCACAGCAGACGCGGGGTATCCACAACGCGCGTATCGCTCAAAAACTGGCGCAGATAACGGCTGACCGCTGCGGGGGTTGGGGCTTCGGGGGTACCTAAATTGGCAAGCAGGATGCCGGTTTTCGCCTGACTCATTCACGCCTCATAACCTTTTAACAGGCTGATAAGTGTATCTGAAAAGTGCGTAAACGGAACCAATTGCAGTAAGAGGTAAGATGAGAATTTTTCTCACCCGGAGAACCGGGTGAGAGAGGTGCGATTAGCCGAGGATTTTTTCCAGCTCTGCACGAACTTCTGCGACAGGCTTAGTGCCGTCGACTTTGGCGTATTGGGTGTTACCCGCCTGCGCTTCTTTCGAGTAGTAGCCGATCAGCGGCGCGGTCATCTGATGGTATTCCACCAGGCGCTTACGCACGGTCTCTTCCTGATCGTCTTTACGGGTGGTCAGCTCTTCGCCGGTCACGTCGTCTTTGCCTTCCACCTTAGGCGGATTGAATTTGATGTGGTAAACGCGGCCGGAAGCGGCGTGTACGCGACGACCGATGATACGGTCAACGATCAGCTCGTCCGGTACGTCGAACTCCAGCACGTAGTCCACATTGATGCCCGCTTCTTTCATGGCATCAGCCTGAGGAATGGTACGCGGGAAGCCGTCCAGCAGGAAACCGTTGCGGCAATCTTCCTGAGTAATGCGTTCTTTAACCAGAGCGATCACCAGCTCGTCGGTTACCAGTTTGCCGGCGTCCATAATATCTTTCGCCTGTTTGCCCAGCTCGGAGCCAGATTTAACAGCGGCACGCAGCATGTCACCGGTAGAGATTTGCGGAATACCGTATTTCTCCATGATGAACTGAGCCTGAGTTCCTTTACCCGCGCCCGGAGCGCCAAGCAGAATAATACGCATTGCGAAAATCCCCTCAAAAGTTGGTTCAATTTTTCAAAAGCGCTAAACAATACCATCAGAACGGATGTGGCTCAAGGAAGGCGGGGAGGCTGAAACGGTTAATGAGGGGAATTTATTAGAGGGTGCGGTAATGTCCCCTCACCCCGGCCCTCTCCCCAAAGGGGAGAGGGTGTTCGAGTTCCCTCTCCCCTCTGGGGAGAGGGTTAGGGTGAGGGGATGTTTATTAGCTCAGCAGCAATGCATTCACGCGCTTGATGAACTGGTTTGGATCTTCCAGCGTGCCGCGCTCGGCCAGCAGGGACTGATCCAGCAGAAGTTCTACCCACTCGGCAAAGCGCGTCTCGTCCTGAGTCTCGGCCGCGCGTTTCACCAGGGCGTGATCCGGATTCAGTTCAAAGATGTACTTCACTTCCGGCACGCTCTGGCCCGCAGCGGCGAACAGCTTCGCCATCTGGGTGCTCATCTCGTCGGCTTCGGTAGTCACGATGGCCGGGGTATCGGTCAGACGGTGGGTGAAACGCACCTCTTTCACGCGATCGCCCAGATGGGTCTTCACGCGCTCAACAAACGGCTCCAGCGCTTTTTCCGCCTCTTTCGCGGTTTCGTCCACTTCATCCGCCAGCTTGTCGATGGACTCATCGGCTTTGGCAACGGACTGGAACGCTTTACCGCTGAACTCGGTCAGGTAGTTCATCATCCACTCATCGATGCGATCGGAAAGCAGCAGCACTTCGATGCCTTTCTTACGCAGCAGCTCCAGGTGCGGGCTGCTCTTCGCCGCGGCATAGCTGTCGGCGGTGATGTAGTAGATCTTCTCCTGCCCTTCCTTCATGCGGGAGATGTACTCTTCCAGCGACACGGTCTGCTCGGAAGAGTCGGTGTGCGTGGAGGCAAAGCGCAGCAGTTTGGCAATGGCTTCAACGTTAGAAGAGTCTTCCGCCGGGCCCTCTTTAAGCACCAGGCCGAACTGTTTCCAGAAGGTCTGGTATTTTTCCGCGTCGTCTTTCGCCAGCTTGTCCAGCATCTGCAGGGCGCGTTTGCTCAGCGCGGTGCGCAGGTTGCGGGTGACGGTGCTGTCCTGCAGGATCTCACGGGAGACGTTCAGCGGCAGGTCGTTGGAGTCGATCAGGCCACGCACAAAGCGCAGGTAGTTCGGCATGAACTGCTCGGCTTCGTCCATGATGAACACGCGCTGGACGTACAGCTTCAGACCGTGCTTGTGATCGCGGTTCCACATATCCCACGGCGCCTGCGCCGGGATGTACAGCAGGCTGGTGTACTCCTGCTTACCTTCCACACGGTTGTGGCTCCAGGTCAGCGGATCGGTAAAGTCGTGGGCGATGTGTTTGTAAAACTCGGTGTACTCGTCGTCTTTGATCTCAGACTTGTTGCGCGTCCACAGCGCCTGCGCCTTGTTGATCTTCTCCCAGGAGATGACGGTTTCGCCGTCCTGCTCTTCCTGTTTTTCGATCTCGACCGGCAGGGCGATATGGTCAGAATATTTGCTGATAATAGAGCGCACGCGCCAGTCGTTGAGGAAGTCGTCTTCCCCTTCGCGCAGGTGCAGGGTGATCTCGGTGCCGCGATCGGCTTTGGTGATATCCGCAACGGTGTATTCGCCTTCGCCGTGGGATTCCCAGAACACGCCGCTTTCAGCGCTTTCGCCTGCCGCACGGGTGCGCACGGTGACTTTATCCGCCACGATGAACGCCGAGTAGAAGCCCACGCCGAACTGGCCGATCAGCTGGCTGTCTTTCGCCTGATCGGAACCCATCGACTGCAGGAAGGCTTTGGTGCCGGATTTCGCGATGGTGCCCAGATGGTCGATCGCTTCATCGCGGGTCATACCAATGCCGTTGTCGGCGATAGTCAGGGTGCGGTTCTCTTTATCAAAGGAGACGCGCACGCGCAGTTCGCCGTCACCTTCGTACAGCTCTGGCTTCGACAGCGCGCGGAAACGCAGCTTGTCCGCCGCATCAGAGGCGTTAGAGATAAGCTCGCGCAGGAAGATTTCTTTATTGGAATAAAGAGAATGGATCATCAGGTGCAGAAGTTGTTTTACCTCTGACTGGAAACCGCGGGTTTCTTGTCCTTTCATACTAAGTCGACCTCAACAATGCCATTTAATGGGGTTTAAAAGCGTTGAGGGAGAGATGGGGATAAGCGGGAAGGTTTTCAAGCGGAGGCCACGGCTGCAGCCTCCGTTTGGTCAGAAAATAATCTTGTGACGCCCGGCCAGAGAGTGTGACAGCGTGGTGCCGTCCACCATCTCCAGCTCGCCGCCCACCGGAACGCCGTGGGCGATACGGCTGGCGTCGACGCCAGACTCCGCGCACAGCTCGGCGATATAGTTGGCCGTCGCCTCCCCTTCCACCGTTGGGTTGGTGGCGAGGATCACCTCGCTGATCGTTTCCGATTTGAGACGCTGTTCCAGACGGTCCAGACCGATATCATCCGGCCCGATACCGTCCAGCGGCGACAGGTGGCCCATCAGCACAAAGTAGCGCCCGGAAAACTGCCCGGTCTGTTCGATGGCGTAGATGTCCGCAGGACTCTCCACCACGCAGATCTGACCGTTTTCCTGACGACGCGGATTAGCGCAGATGTTGCACACCTCCTGCTCGGTAAAGGTGCGGCAGTCCGCACAGTGACCGATTTCTGACATGGCGCGGGTCAGAGCCTGCGCCAGACGCATGCCGCCGCTGCGATCGCGCTGCAGCAGGGTAAACGCCATGCGCTGCGCTGACTTCGGGCCTACGCCCGGCAGGCAGCGTAGCGCTTCCATTAACTGCGTGAGCAGCGGACTGGTTTGCATCAAAGCCTTCCTTTCTGTAGCCGTGTACGAAAAAATAAAGGGGCATAGAGTAGCATCAGTCCGCCAACAAAACACCGCTCAGTTATACGTGAAGGTCATCGTCCCCGCCGCATTGGCCGTTCCCGGGGCGATCGTGGCTTTGTTTTTATAATAGTCCGCCGTAAAGATCAGCGTTTCTCCTGCCGACGCGCCGCCGGGATGGGTGGGATCGGATAAGGCGGTGTAACCCCGGCTGCTATTGGTGACGCGCTGAGAGGTCAGGATCGCAATGGGCGTGTTTAACGGCAGGCCGTTTTTCCCACTGTCATATTCCCCCGACGCCAGCCGTAAATTCAGCTGAACGCCCACGCCGTCCGCCACGGTGGACTCCCCATCCCGGGACAGCGCGATCAGGGTGTTATTCTGGTTGTCGCCATCCGTTACCGCCGGGGCCTGCAGGGTTAACGAGACATTGGTTCCGGGCTCACAGGTAAGATTTACCGTACGCGTCACTCCACCGACGCGCGGACCCGCATCAAACCGCGTCACGTTGATATCCGACATCGCAAAGTTGAGCGCCACAACATCCGCGTTGCAGCCTGTCGCTTTCACGTTGATCTGGCTGGATGAGACCGTCAGGCGCGAAGCGATATCGCCCTCACCGCTCATGCTTTTGCTCTCCCGAAAATCAACCCTGGCCAACGGCGAGGGAAGCGTCAATGTACCGCTGCCGATCTTTCCCCCCGTCGCCACCAGCTGCAGGCGGTAAGAAGAGTTGTTAAGGGTATGACCCGAGATAAGCAGATTCCCGTCGCCATTCTGCCAGCTATTATCGATGGCACGTTCACCATCGTATGGCCCGGCCTGATTCAGGGTATAAACCCTGACGCCAATGCCATCAAGGCCGGTGGGATAGACTCTGTCGCCAACGGAAGCGCCCGTCTGGGGTGCCGACAGGTAGAGAAACCCGACATAGTAGTGGTTAAGACATTGATTAATAGTGACCTTGCTGTCGCTACCGCCCACATAGCCGGAATCATACAAAACGGTGCCTGCGGCATAGCTGCCGCTGTTAATTAAAATATTATCCGGCAACGTAATCGTGGAGACGGAAACACCGTCATTACTGCCCCGCTGGCAGACAGCATGCGATGAGAACGACAGCAGCAATAAAATGGAGCCCAACAGATCAACGAGCCGCATGGAATATCTCCTGCAAGAGCATCAGTTATAGGTGAAATTAAGCGTGACGGCAGAATGGAATTCTCCGGCGGTACTCTTGCCCTCGGGAGAATACAGTCGTGCAAAGAGAGTGACCTGGCCGCTGCCTGTTTGGCCATCGACAGGAAAAGTATAACTGGCGCCATTAGCCAGGTTAACCGGCGACCCGCTATCGGCATTGTAAAGCTGCAGGCCCACCCCCTTCGCCCCCTCTTGCGCCTGATTGGCATAGATAACGCTCCCCCAGTTACCGTCGTTATAAGGCGTGCCGGAGAAGGTGACGGTCGCGTGGGTCAGCCCCTGACTGCACGCCGTCAGGTTAATGGTAAAAGGCATATTCGCACTGTGTGCCCCGGCGAAGGCCAGGTCTTTTCTGGCGTAAACGCCTAAATCCACCCGCGTGGGAACCGTAATGGTGCAGACCGCCTGATAAATCGTGCCGCTTACCGAGAAGTTAACCACGTCCTGATTGTTATAGGCTGATGCCGTGCTCGAAAATAATAACAGCGCAAGGCGTGAACAGAGCCGCTTATACATAATGCTATTCCCTCAGCCATGATTTACCGGCACAGCAAGACACTGCCCGCGGTAAAACAAAATATTATTTTGCGGGTCTGCTTTTGGCAGCGCATAGTTAACCCGACACTGTTTATCCGGTGTAACGCCCCATTTAACGTGCAATACCCCCTTCGCCTTCAGGCCGACCAGATAAACCTGTCCATCGTCGCCCACAATATTCGTGCGCACCGCATCGTTATCGTTCTCTTCTGACGTGACCACGGCGCCGAAGGGGACTGCCTTGCCATGGTAATTCAGGGTCATCATCGACTTATACCCAAGCCAGGTTTGATACCGTGCGAGAACGACCGCGCCGCGCGTCGGCACCAGTTTCTTATCCATATTGTCCATATCCGCATTGGCGATACTGGCATCGGAGCTGTCCAGCGTCACGTCGTTGACATGGTAGGGTCTGACATAGGGGATGACCGCATTGCCAAACCAGTCGGTATGAATATTGGCCTGCCCCGCCACCGGTAAATTGGCGACGCCCGGCGCCTGCACTAAGGCAATGCTTTCATTCAACGCGCGCGAAAGCGTAACTCCTTTCGAATGGACAACCGCGCCGCCCCTCACGCCATAGCTGTAACGCTGATTGTATTCATCGTATCCATAGCCCACAGAGAGATCGGCGTAGCTGCTCTGGTAGCTCAGGTTCAGATTCCCGTTGGTGTTTTTCGACGAGGAATCATAGCCTTCTGAGGCCTGCCAGTTTAACGCGTTGTCCTTCAGCAGGCTGCCCGTGAGGCCCAGCGTGTGCGTGGCATGGTTATCCCCATCGCTGTTTACCGCATAGTTTGCCGAGACGCTCTGCCATCGCTCGTCGTTGCTGAACGCGCTGAAGGGCAGACTAAAGGTGACGGCGATGGCATCATCGTTCGTGGCGCCATCATCGTCATTTTCTGAAGCGAAGTTCTTGTTATGGGCGTAGTTAACAAAATAAGAGAGCTTACCGATATTGTTGCTGTAGCCAATATTGAGCGAATCCATTCTGGATTCATCCCAGTAGGATTCACTGATGAGGGAGACTGCCAGCGTTCCCCAGTCCGTATTTTGTGAAAGGGAAACGTCAAAGCGGTTGCGTTCCCGGCCAGCATCATTCAGATCGTCCCCTTCATTCCAGTTATCGCTGAAATCCTGAAAGGAGTAGTACCCGCTGGATGAATAACGATACCCCGCGAGGGAAAGGGTTGTGTCGGTGGCCTGCAGCGTCTTGCTGTAGCGCAGCCGGTAAGACTGGCCATCGTCGTGAGACGGCGTCTCAGAGGCTTTGTCTACATTGAGCTGAGCCCAGGCCTGAGAGATATCCAGTGAGACAGCCCCTATCTCGCCCAGATTCACCCCTGCGCCGAACAGCAGGTTGGTGTATTTATCCTCGGCCTGAATCAACCCGCTAAATAAGGTCAGCCCGCCACCTACGCCTCTGGCAGCTGAGGCCTGGACGAAGTTAAATTCATGTGTGCGGCTGCTTTCATGCCGCGTTTTTCCCATGACCACCGAATAGCGCCCCTGACCTTCACGCTGTAGTACAGCCAGAGAAGCATACGGCACTACAAAGCGATGCTCAGAACCATCAGACTCTTTCACCACCACCTGCAGATCCCCGGAACTGCCCGTAGGGTAGATATCATTGATGGCAAAATTACCGGGGGAAACCGTGGTTTTATAAATCACGTAGCCGTTCTGATATACCGACACGTCGGCGTTGGTCCGGGCGATACCGCGTACCACAGGCGCAAACCCCTGCTGGCTGTCGGGCAGCATTTCAGTATCTGAATAGAGCATCACGCCGGTGAAGCTCGTGCTGTCAAAAATGCCCATCTGGGTGTTGCTTTCCCCGATGACCATTTGACTGCGCAGCGCGTGAATATCCCGGGAAAGGTAGGTGTAGACGGAATCCCAGTTCTGCCGGTCATCATCATGATTCCAGGTGGAGTAATTGCGCAGTCGCCAGGGACCGACATTCAGCCCGGGCTGGATACTGAGGAACTGGCTGCTGTCGCTATCGCCCCCCTTTCGTGGCGTGACGTTCTGTCCTGACAGGCTGTAATTCAGCAATCCTGCTGTAATCCCCTCATCCCAGCGGTCTTCAGAAACATACCCCCGCACGGTAGTGAGCATGGCGATCTGCGGTACTGACAGTTCATACCGCTGACGCGCAATATCCAGATGGGCTTTAACATCCGGGATGACAGACAACTGAGCACAGGGATCCCCTGCCTTCGCGAGCTGAGGATAATGATCGGTGCGGATATTCCACTGTTTCAGCAACGTCGTATCGAGACACGCCCGGACCTCGTTGTTGGCTACATCCTTGCGAAAGGTTAACGTCCGGGAATCGACGTAGTGACCGTTAATATAAATGTCGAGATTATAATCACCCGGCGGTACGTTATCTTGTGTGAATAAAGAGAGATCTATTGCGGGCACTGACGTATCGGATGTTTCCAACAGATGCGGGTTAAAATACTCTTTTGCCCATACACAGCGCTGGAAAAGCAGAATAATAAGCCCGACCCTCAGCACGGAAATTGTTATACGCCCGGTGATTACACTCATACTATATATCCATGCAACGGCTTTCCATTTATCGATTAATATCCCTGCGAGTAACTCTTCGTACTCATGCCAAAATCATCGAGAATTTTCCATGTTACCTGCCCATGTGCCGGGAATGTCTTATTCGCAATCGTCAGCTGAGAATAAGGCGCGACAAAATAAGGGGCAGAGAGGGGCTTGCCATTCACAATCAGCGTAGAAAAATTCATATAATTAGGGGTGTTATTCTTTACCTCAAGCGCCGTTCCGTTGAAACGCCATTGTAATTTATCAGCGACTTGCTGTGGCGTGGCCCCCTTCAGCGCTGCCGGGCGGTAGATCATTTTTATGCGTGAATTAATCGCGATCTGCAGCGTGTTTTTATCTGGCCCGTCGCTCGCCGCCGGTATGCCTTTCACATTCAGCCACAGCATAGATTCCCGGTCGTCCGGCAGGGGTTTTCCTGAACGTACAAGCCGAATCGTTGCCTGACCGCCAGGCTCCAGCCGAAAGAGCGGCGGCGTAATAATAAACGCATCTTTTTCAGGGGACCTGTCATCTGCCGTGGAAAGCCATGACTGCACCAGGTTCGTCACCTTATCTTTATTTTCAATCGACAGCGTTGCCGCCTGGTGGGAGCCGTCAAAAACAAGGCGTGTGCCGCCAATCAGCAAACTCGCCTGTGCAGGGAGAGCAACGACAACAAAAAGGAGAAGTGAGGCAGCCCGTTTACATAATTTCATAGATTATCCTGAAGGGGGGAGTCTCCTCCTCCCTTTACTCCCTTACTGGTAAGAAACGTTGTAAGTCAGGGTGCTGGAAACCGCCCCTTTGGTCGCACCAGCGGCAGTGGCCACCAGCTGAGCGGTATAATCAACGTTCACATCGCCCCCCGTCGCAGGGATCGCGATAGCATCATTCCCGTCATTTGCCTCAACAATGGTCTCGCCCTGCTTAATCATTACCGCAACGTTGGTTGCTGCAGAGGCGGTGGCGGTGTTTTTAAACCAGCCGTCATTGCCGTCAGTTTGGCCAGTGAATTTAATCCAGGCCGTGGTTGGGCCTTCAGCCGGGCATGAGCTTAATAAGATAGAGAATTTTTTCGGTGCCCCCGTATCCCCCTGCTGACTCAGATCGGATTTTAAGGTCCCCCCCAAATCAACGGTGGAATTCCCATTGTTAACCGTTACAGTACAGGCGGTATCCAGTACCGTTCCGATAAAGGTCACTTCATTATTAGCCGCAGAAGCCAGGTTCATGTTCCCCAGCGATACTAATAAAACAATAAAAGAGCTATTTAATAAATTAACTTTCATGATCAATCCTTTTTAAGACAATAAAGAACATCCCATTGAAATATACTATTTCAGAGGACACGTGAGGAATTGCAGTAACAGGACGCATGGTAGTCCTCTCAGACAATTCTCGCACCTCTAAAATTAATCGCCCGCCCTTCTTTTAGCACAATTAATCAACCAAACAATAAACTGACAATTATTTATTATTTAAAAGCGCTAGTTAGCCTGTTAATCTCGAACATATTCATTAAAAAAATAATTTATTAAAAATAAATAATGAAAAGTAGTTGTATAGACAAGAGTAAATAGAGATGAAGTGAATTAAAATAAGAAGTTATACGCGAAGAGAGAAAAAGGTGGGAAAAGTAAGCGGTGGTGACCACCGCTTACCCAATCGCATCAGAACGGCATCTTAAAGCCCGGTGGCAGCTGCATTCCGGAGGATACAGAGGCCATTTTTTCTTTCTGGGTTTCGTCGATACGGCGCGCAGCATCGTTGAATGCAGCGGCGACCAGATCTTCCAGCATATCTTTGTCGTCTTCGAGCAGGCTTGGGTCGATCTCCACGCGACGGCAGTTATGTGCGCCGTTGATGGTCACTTTAACCAGACCTGCGCCAGATTCGCCGGTAACTTCCATCTGCGCGATCTCTTCCTGCATCTTCTGCATTTTTTCCTGCATCTGCTGGGCCTGCTTCATCAGACCACCCAGACCGCCTTTACCACCAAACATAGGCTTCTCTCTTCTTTCACGTTAAAGATAACAACCGT
>Ga0308168_1002740_pt1 | contig 14115 bp, 20 predicted proteins | sample PhyCR2_FD_202133 | JGI IMG/M metagenome (GOLD analysis project Ga0308168, IMG submission 202133) | Phyllosphere microbial communities from UC Gill Tract Community Farm, Albany, California, United States - DLSLRC.R2 | ecosystem: Host-associated > Plants > Phyllosphere > Unclassified | place: USA... | reverse complement strand
CGCTGTCTTTGGCATCGGTGATTTCCTCTATCAGCTGATCCCACTCTTCAAAGCGGAATTTCACACGGTGATGCTTATCGAGCGAGGCGGCGGACGCCTCCACGCTGACGGTCAGGACGTTATGTTTAAGCGTCGTGGGCGTGGCGCGCTTAATGCCGCTTCCGTCGTCTACCCGGTTGTTGGCGCGCTTAATGTCGATCTGCTGACTACCGGCCACCAGCTGCGCATACGTGATACCGGCCTGTGAAGAATTGAACTGCTGGCGGGCGCCGGCGCGATTTGCTTCAAACCCTTTCAGATCCTCTTTCGTGAAGAACGTGCCGGACTTCTTTTTGCCCAGGGCAATAATGTCGTCCAGCGCCTTGTTCTTCAGGGTCAGCGGGTTGAGCGTGCGCCGCGCTATGCGCCGGGATTTACGGCGGTCTTTATCAATCTGGTCAAAGACGCGGGAGAACTCTTTGGAGGAAAGCCCTGCCGTGTCGTAGCGCCCGGACCGGGTGCGGGCAAACGGAGTATCAGCCACTGATTAACTCCGGCTTGCCACCAGCAAAGTCGCGTATGCGTCCGCGCAGCCATGCCATATCCGGTAAAGAAAGCGTTTGGCCTGCTGGCAGCGGCTCCATTTCTGACTCTATTCCGCATAACAGACGGAACACCCAGCGCAGATCGTCATTACCTTCATAGGCGCGGTATGCCGCCAGGTCAGCGCGGAATATCTCGTCGAGACGGATGGTGTAGTCGCGGTTGTCTTCGTGGAATGAGGCGGATCGCTTGATCACTTCCTGATGGAAGAGGCTGCGTAGCACCACGTCACTGATCGAGCGATCGTCGAGGCGGTTATAACTCACAGGATACGTTCCTCGTCACTGATTCGCTTGCCGGTTAGCGACTCCGGCACGGCTTCAACGGCTTTGATTTTTTCATAGCCGATGATGCGTTTAAGCGAGTCCATTAGAGACGGCTCCGGCTCTGCGGTTGCGGCGGTCATGGCGTTGATATAATCCGCCGACGCCACGTTGTTGTAACCCACGGCGAAGCAGCACAGGATGGTCAGCACCTGCTCCGGGCGAATCTCGCGCCAGTTGATCCGGTAGATCTCTTCACCGCTGGCGTTGTACTCCACCTCAACGATGGAGTCGGGAATCTCAAATGCGCCCTTGTTCTCTGCTGGCAGCGCAATGTTGTCCTGCAGCAGGAGCTCGTTGTAACGCTCGATGCCAACAAGCACCGCTGCGCGCCCGTCGCTTCCCCGCGTTTTTAGTGAGATATGGTTGCCGCCTACTTCGTTGGCCACTTTGCCTGTGGCTTCATCCACCAGCACTTTAAAGCCCTGCTGACGCAGTGCCTCAACGAAGGGAGCAAGTTTGGCCAGCTGCTTTCGCATGCCCTTTGGCAGCGTCTGCGGCTTTGACATAACGAGTGTGTGATCTTCGTAAATGGCGGTGATCGCCATTGGCTGACTGGTTGAAAGGCTGATTACTGCAATTTTCTGTTTCACGTCTGTACCCCTGAAAAGGCGAAAGGCCGCATATAGCGGCCTCTCTGGCTTTTAACGTTCCCAACCGCGCGTTGCAGATTAGGTAAGTTGTCAAAAATTCCATCAGGGAACCGCTAACAGCTTGGGGCAACTGTAAGCGGTTTGTACTTTGCAAAGTTAGTGTCAATCAGTTTTTTCGCTAATTTTTTTTACATTCCGATCAATGTATTCGTGGATGCTATCAACAAATGCACGAATGTTAGCAATGCAAGAATTGACAAGAGCAAGGTCTATTCGAATTTCTTCGCCGTCGGTATTTTTCCCATTGCGATGAACAATGTCATGCCGCAGTGCCATTAGATCACGAATTATTTTATTATCATCACCGAACTCAGATGGGAATTTTTCACCAATAATATCTGTGTAAACTTTCGAAACCTTATCCATATTATGATAAAGAACATGAGTTAGATGGCCCATTATCGCATTATCTAAAATGTCCTTTGGATTTTTATCAAGTAGTATTGGAGCACTTATCTTTAGATTTTTAAGGTCATTTATCTCATTAATAGCATTACGTCTGAATGCCTCATATTGCATAGTTACAGACTTTATCATTTCGCTCAGGCATGACTCCATCAGCGTTACGGCATAGGAGAAACGCATCTTTAGATAAATAATGCTATTACCCGTTCTCATCTCTGATACACGCACTGACTCAAGCTCTTTAAGAAAATCTTTATATATTGCAGTATGTCTATGTTGTTTAGACCATTTAACATCCGTCAAATAGCTTTCCAGAGAACCATAATCAGCACTTTGCAATACCAGCATGCCGCTCATCATAGATTCAGCACCAACAAACATGTCTTCAATCTCACTTTTCGTAAGCGGCTTATAATTTTTATTTTCTTCTTCATTGCTCATTCTATATTCCTTCAAATTCCATTTATGGTTAATTCAGCCTGTCATATTGTAGACTGCTTAATCACGTTTTTAGGGAGTAAATGAATTATGTCAGCCAAATTATAGGCTTTAACCATCAATTCCTGCTCAGTGCCGTTATGCCGGGTGAACTCTGCCTTGCCGCCTGTAATGCCGTCCGCATGCACTGGTACCAGCCATGGAAAATCTGCGCGAACGTTATCGGGCGCGGCGTGCTGGTGGTGATAAATGCAAAGGGGCAGCTGCAGCAGATGTGCGCCGGGTTTAGTCCGGCCCTCAATGTGATGCAGGCTGATTAGCAACGACTCTTTCCCGTGTTGCAGGCAGGCAATACAGGGTAGTTTACCCAGTGCATCCATAACAGCGCGCTCGGCTGCGGTCGGTGCGCGTCCTTTAAGGCCTCTTCCTGACGCGCTAGCGCGTGTTTGCCGCTTCGCTGGCAGTGGTGCTGGCTTTTTCTCTTTCAGGCGCTCAGAGGCGTTTATAGCTCGTTCCAGTGCTTTGGTTCTTTGCTCTGCGATCCACTCCGGAGAGTTACGCTTTTCAATCTGTCTGGCAATCATCCTGCTGCTGGTGGCTTTCTGCTTTGCATACTGCTGCTGGCGAAACTCCGGGTCTGCCAGTTTAGCTGCGTGTTTTTCACGTTGACGTTGCTGTGCTTTTGCCTGCTTCTCCCTTGCGGCCTGATAATCCATATTTTCCATGATTTAACCAAATCTAAATAATTTTTTAGATTGTTGATCACCTCCTGGATTCTGTAAAGCAATATGAAATTGTCCACTGGTAATAGAGACAGCCTAATCACTTCGCAAAGTTATCCACTTATCCACTGAATAGATCATATAAATCGATCCTATATAGATCCTATTTAGATCAAAGAAGATCACTGATGCTGTAATTTGATGATTTTAAATGAAAATATCATGTTTTGCGTTGCTGGTTTCATGGTAAGCGTTGTTGGTTTCATGGTAAATGTTGCTGGATTCATGGTGAATGTTGTTGGTTTCATGGTAGGGTGTTGCTGGTTTCATGGTAGGACAGCAAATTACCCACATTGACCGACAAAAGGTTCTTTCGATGGAAAATGACGAAGAAATCAAGACGATAGGCGATGCTCTGGTGTACAGCGCTGAGCAGGAAGCTAAAAGTTATACACTGACGCCTACAGCAAATCGGACTGTGCAGCCTATAGCGTTGATGCGTCTGGGTGTATTCGTGCCTGCCGTTCGCAATAAGCCGCAGCGTGGCAATGCTACTATTGATGCTTCTGAAGACTTCGGCCAGCTTGAGATAGCGAAAGCTGAGGGCTACACCAATATCATGATTAAGGGCAGCAGGCTCGATATGAGTACTGATTTCAAGACGTGGATTGGTGCTATCCGGGCATTCAGCAAGTATGGCGCTGATAGCAACCGCATTAAGCTACCGTTTACCGAATTTGCAAAGCTCTGTGGGATTGCCGTCGATGATATCAACCAGCGTTCGCGTGATCGCTTCTTCAACTCGTTTCTAAGACTGGCCTCCCTTGTTGTCTCGTTCAAAAATAAAGACGGTAGCAAAGCGACGATAACGCACCTGCTTAATAGCGCACATTTTGATACTGAGAAAGACGTTATTACCCTGGAAGGGGATTCCCGGCTATGGGAGCTATACGCCTTTGATCACAAGGTGTTACTCCAGCTAAAGGCCATCCAGGCACTGCCGCGTAAAGAGTCGGCCCAGGCGCTCTATGTTTACATCGAGAGCCTACCTACCGGCTTCCTGCAGGTGTCATTAGAGCGTCTTCGTGATCGCCTCAACCTGAACTCCACTATCAGCACACAGAACAACGTTGTCCGTAAAGCCATGAAAGAGCTGGCTGACATTGGATACTTGTCGTTTACGGAAGTTAAGAAGAATGGAGTGGTCTATTTCCAGATTCATTCTCGTAAGCCTGACCTTCTGCCAAACAAAGAATAATCATTGCTGGTTTCATGGCAGGCGTTGTTGGTTTCATGGCAGCATTGCTGGAATACCGGCGATTAATGCTGGTGACTTGAGTTTTTAAAGTGTTTTTTGCTCAAAAACCGCTCAACACCATGAAACCAACAATATTTACTGTGACTCAGCCACCGAATTACCATGAAACCAGCAATGCACCCGTACATCTGACGACACTCGCCATGAAACCAGCAATCACTTTACGACAGCAGCTATGTCAGAGACAGTGCGAGCACATGGCTATGGCCATGCTTCATAACTGGGGAGCATTAATGCCCTATGGTTAATGTTGCTGGTTTCATGGTGGCATTGCTGGTTTCATGGCAGGTTAACCAGTAGTGGCTGGTGCTGGTTAGAATTTGCACTAATACGAGTGGTTTTCCATGAATAGAGCAATGCTGGTGGGAAATTCCTTTGGCCACCATGAATAGAACAACGGACACAGGGAACAAGCATGTTTAATCTTGAAAAGGTATTGGCAATGCTGCCATCGCAATTTTCACACTACGACATAAGTCTAACATTCGAGATTATTGACTCTCTGAATGCTCAAACTGACGCCTCAATTGAAGCCAACATAAACCAATATCGAAAAGAAGGGCCAGAAATTGAAGAGCATGAGATTTCGGCTGAAGATAATGCCTATCACATCGTTGAGTGGTACATGGGGCTGGATAGCGGTTCTGTAGATTTAGATGAAATGTTCACGTCGTACTATCCCAGCGTTACCCGTCGCTCTGTCTTTCTGACTTTGTACGGCATGCTTGAGCACGATTACGAAAAGTTGTGCAACGGTTTTACAAGGATTCATAACGCGCCCATTAAGCTGTCAGATCTTACAGGTAGCGGTTTTGAACGTTGTGATTTGTATGCCAGGAAGATCATTGGCATGCAAACTTCAGGTCATTATTCTTCGGTGAAGAAAGTAACTAAACTGCGTAATGCTTGTGCGCACAACGATGCGCGTTTCTTCAAAAATGATGGCCAGCCGATTGCTGAACTTGAAGTTCTCTTGCGCACGCACAGTGAGGTATTAGGTCGTGATGGGGAACAGATTAACTTCAAGGCAGGATCTCTCCAGGCCATGACACGCATTTTAAAAAATTACTTCAATGATGTAGAAAAAGCTCTAAAGGCACATCAAACACCTGATCCTTTCAAAGAGCTCCGCAAATAAAAAAAGCCGCCCGAAGGCGGCTTACTGTCAGTTGCTGTGGATGACTGTCACCGGCACGTTGATGTAGGTATTGATGTTCATACCTTCACCTCCGTTTGGGTGCAGTAATGCCACCAGCAATGACACAACGTAAAATGCTTTACGCGTCATTGTTTAAGCCTTACAGGTACTGACCAGTGGCGTTCGGTGCGCCCCGCAAGACATAAAACGCATGCTTGTGTTCGGTCGGGGGTTGATATGACAGCAAGGTACCGAATTGGCTGAGAATCCACCTTACTGCTTCGTCTTTACTAAGGATGCCACAACCACATAGGTGGTGGCATTGCCTTTCTAACCATGCGTGTACAATTTGCCGAAAAAAGTATCATTCTGATGTTTTTGGTTTTTCCTACAACACAACTTTTCTGAAAGAGTTTTTTCAAAAGTCGGGTTGCAAAGGAGGTCATGGGACGTATACTGGCGTTGAAAACGCATGCTTGTGTTTGCTGTTTTTAGCAAATCAGCAGTGGTGAAAATTGCCTGAGAACAATTTTCGCCTTCTGGAGAAATGCCTGAGAACATTTTTCTGGATTCAATAAAGCCGCCTACGGGCGGTTTTTTTGTATCTGCAACAAGCATATCGCAACCACGCTTCCCGTTCACTGCCCTCTAAGGCAGAGCAATATTACTTTACTTTGAAAGCTAATAATCAAGATCTCATCAACTATGCTTTTTCGCACCTGAGACATATCGTAGACCCGGCACGTCACAAGCTTCAGACACTATTGCTTCTATTGTGAGTCTTAATACATAAAGCAAAGCAACCTTCTGACGCATTCTACCACGCTGGATTGCATGACTCACAATTTTAAGATGCACTCTTACAGCAAGGATTTATTGGTAATTTCCATATATTACCTGTGATTTTTTCCAGGTTTCAACTCTATGCAATTAATCATCTCGCATAACGTCAAGGCCGCGTTGACTGCAATAAGCCAGAATCATAGAGGTAATTATTTCTGCTTAACAAGCACCCCCTGGTAAGGTTTTTATGATTTGTATTTGCGCAATAGCAACAAACCCAGCGATGTTGGGCCTCGCAGGCCGAAAAAAATTTTTGTAAATGTCACAGCCCAATACAGTGTCAGTAATGGTAAGAAAGGGAGTGAGCAAGCAAATGAGGACATGGCCCGTGCAGGCAGAGATATAGAGCTAGAGGACATGGCCTGCGCAGGCAGAGGTATAGAGCGAGAGGACATGGCCTGCGCAGGCAGAGGTATAGAGCGAGAGGGCATGGCCTGCGCAGGCAGAGGTATAGAGCGAGAGGGCATGGCCCGCGCAGGCATAGATAAACGCAGAATTGTGTGGGATTTTAGAGTGTGTGTTTTAGCAGAGCAAAAAGCATTGGCCTGCTATTAATGGTATTACCCTTCAGGTCTATACATACCCAGTTTTTACGCTGAAACGTGATGTAGCAGTCGGTGCGGTTGATACGCAGCGGCTCGGTTCTGCCTGCTTCTACAAAACCTTTTGCCTTCCAATAGCCACGCATTTTGTCCAATTCGATCTGCTTCAAACCTAAGTTCATATGTGTAAAAATTCATTAAATTTTAGAATGTACTTATTCTTATATGAAATCGCCCACTGGTCAATTCCATACTTCTAAACTTATACTGTATTTTTATACAGTGTATGGGAGGGGCTATTATGCGCTTAAAAATAATTGCAATACCGGATGAAGCCGCGCCACGACAGGCTTTCAGGCAATTTCTTGAGACAGTGGCAGCGGGTTTTCCGTCGCCAGCAATAGGATATGAAGACACACCACTGGACCTGAACGAGTATTGCGTGAGGGCAAAAACAGCGACTTATTTTGTCCGCTGTGAGGGTGAGTCGATGATTGGGGCCGGTATTTTTGACGGCGATCTACTGGTGGTGGATAAATCGAAGGCGGCGGCAGACGGGCAGATCGTGATTGCCTCAGTAGACGGGGAGTTTACGGTAAAAAAGCTACAACTGAGGCCGGTACCGATGCTGCTGGCCATGAATCCGCGCTATAAGCCGATCCCGATAGAACCTGATGCACTGGAAATATGGGGGGTGGTTACTTATGTGATCCACCGTACTGACAATGTTCCTGCACAGTGACGTTAACGCCTTTTACGTGTCTGCGGAGCTGGCATTCAGGCCGGACCTGTACGGGCGTCCTGTCGTGGTGGCGACGAACAACGACGGCTGTATTGCGGCACTGAACCGCGAGGCGAAGAACGTGGGCCTGAAGCGAGGCGATCCGCTGTTTAAAATACGCGATACCATCCGCCGCTACGGCGTAATGGTGTTCAGCAGCAACTACACACTGTACGACGCATTCAGTAAGCGCTTCCATACGATAGTGGGCGAGTATGTGCCGAACCTGGAGGCTTACTCGATCGACGAGGTGTTTGGCTCACTGGACGGTATGGAGAAGCTGGTGGACTTCCAGACATTCGGGGAAGAGATCAGGCGTACCGTTATCCAGCACACCACGATGAAGTGCGGCATAGGGATAGCGGAGACAAAGACGCTCTGTAAGGTTGCCACGCACGCAGCAAAGACCTGGCCTAAAACAGGCGGCGTAGTGGTGCTGACCGACCCGAAACGGCGCGACAAGCTGCTATCGCTGCTCGACGTCTCTGAGACGTGGGGTGTTGGCAGAAAGATTGGTGCCAGGCTGCAGCTGATGAACATTAAAACCATGCTCGACCTTGCCCGTGCTGACACAACCATGATCCGCAAAAACTTCAACGTGATGCTGGAGCGCACCGTCCGGGAGCTGCGCGGCGAACGCTGTTTCGAGCTCGAAGAGAATCCGCCGACTAAACAGCAGATCGTAGTAAGTCGTTCGTTCGGCAAACGCCTCACCAGCCTGGATGAGGTGAGTAACGCGGTCTGCTTCTTTGCCACCAGCGCCGGTGAAAAGCTGCGGCGTGAAAAGCAGTACTGCCGGAATATCACCGTATTCATTCAGACCAGCAAACACGATCCGCGCCGCCCGTATTACTCACGCGGTGCCAGCCATTCGTTTACGACGGCCACGCAGGACTCACGCGATCTGATTGATGCCGCCGTGCGCGGCCTCAGAGCTATCTGGCGTGACGGTTATGAATATGCGAAGGCCGGGGTGATGCTGGGGGAGTTTTGCGGCTCAGAGCAGCAGCTGAACCTGTTTGATGAGTCACCGCCGCGCCCTGGCAGCGATAAGTTGATGGCCGTGATGGATAAGCTGAACAGTTATCAGCGCGGCACGCTGTTTATTGCCGGTCAGGGCGTTAACCCGGCCTATCAGATGAAGCGGGAAATGTTATCTCCGCGCTATTTGACCCGTTGGGAAGAGTTACCCGTCGTAAAGATGAAGTAATTTGTGATAAGTACATAATTAACATGAATTTAGGTTAAGTATAATTGCAGAGTTATTAGTACCATTAATTTTAGTGGTTAAGCTGATCACTTGTTGAACAACCCTTAGAGTGCGCATACAATCAGAAAAAACCGAAAACGCACAAATGAATGAAATGCGTTAACTTTTTCTGGCTTGGAGTTGTATGGATATGACTGGCATAGAAAACTTTGCTTTTGACTTAATGGTGCTTTTCTTTGCTTTTCTGGCACTGGTGTCTGTAGTGATCTTGTGCGGATTGCCCGCGATTTTGCGAGCATTTGACGCCTACTTAGCAAAATTAAACTCGCTCAACTGAACTTAAGATACACCCCCGCATTAAATTCAATTTCTCGCCTGATGATCAGCTGGTTGCACCAAAAGTCAGCTGGTCTCAGTACGCCTAAAATAAAGATTAAGATTAAATTTATAAAAAATTTAGAATGTCATAAACTGAAGTCCGAAATTAACCACTGGATTACAGAGTATGCACGGTACTACCAAACCCCTTAATCTAAGCCAGCCGTTTCTTATCAGTGCTTTACTCGCTGAAATTGCACGTCTACATCCCGGAGCCAGTGTCAGCAATGCGCAGTTCAGTGCCATTGTCGAGGCTGCTAACCATATCGTCTGTGCTTTTAGCCGTGAAAGTGGTGATGCCTCATGACTGACCGCTTTTACATGATCTGTACCAGAGATACGGTAGGCAGTAATGCCTCTTTCTGGTGCCAGAATGGTCATGGCTATCACACCAACATCGACAAAGCGCACGTTTATACCCAGGTAGAAGCACAGAGCCGATGGAATACGGGCCGGAGTATCGATCAACCCGTTTGCGCTGACAGCGTTGATGCGCTGGCCGTCGTTCACGTTGACCACCAGCATGTACCCGGCGAATCATTCATTACCCCTGATTGCAGTCGGTATGTTGCCTTTCAGAAAGGGCGCTGGGACGGCAATGATCTTTACTGGCTGCGCAATGGCGATGTGCCTACGACCGACTTCACACAAGCGGCTATTTTCCATAAACCGGGCGATACCTCCAATCTGGTTTGGCTACCGTTCGCCACGGCTGACGCAGTAAAGCGCCGCACGTTCCCTATCGCCAAGCTGAATCATCGCCGCATGGTGCAGGGTGCTGGCTTACGCGTACCGGCGCACATCAGCCGCGCACGCCGCCGCAAGCCAGGCACAGGAAAGACTCGCCATAACTGCCCGAACTGTGGGCGCATTAACTGGCAACTAAACCCATATGACTTTGAAGGCTGCGCTGACTGGCAGTGTGAAGGGGCGCGTACGCATGGATAAGGCCGTCTTAGACATGTGCTGTGGCCCACGCATGATGTGGTTCGATAAAGCCGATCCCCGCGTGCTGTATTCAGACATTAGGGAAGAAACCCACCAGCTGCCTGATCGGGAGCTGGTAATCAGCCCGGACGTGATTGCCGACTTCCGATCTTTACCGTTCCCGGATAACTCTTTTTATGTGATTGCCTTTGATCCACCGCACCTGGAGCGGGCAGGCGAGAACGGCTGGCAGCGCCTCAAATACGGGGTGCTTAATCGCGGAACGTGGCGCGCTGATTTGCGCGCTGGTTTTACAGAAGCCTTCCGCGTGCTGCGCCCGAACGGCCTGCTGATTTTCAAATGGAATGAAACACAGATCCGGGCGCGGGACATTCTGGCACTGACTGACCAAAAACCCCTGTTTGGCCACATCAGCGGCAAGCGTGGTTTAACGCACTGGTTTACCTTCATCAAAGACGGAGAGCAGCAATGAACCTGCGCAAATTCTTCAGGCTTAAAGCGCCCTGCGCTAACTGCCCGTTTCTCAAAGCTGGTGGCATCGAGCTGAATCCCGGACGCCTTAAGGGCATCAAAGCGCACCTGCTGCGGGACGACTTTTCATCGTTCTACTGCCATAAAACTACGCACCGCACTGGTGAAGAAGTGGACGAAGAAGGCGAGGGTTATAGCCCGTCCGGGAAAGAGGCACATTGCGCCGGCGCTGTCGCATTTTTGCTTTCCCGCGGCCGTCACAACATCGCTATGCGCCTGGCATTCCGTGAGGGGCATATCACGCCTGCTGACTTCGATTCTGCAATAAACATGATCGCGACAGAGAGCTGAGGAAACCGCCATGATTAACGATCGTCCGACTGATAAAGAGCTGGAAATGTTCGCCGCTGAACCAGAGAACAACCTGGCATTTGCGCCCAATCACGCGCTGGCGCAGATGATGGCCAGAGAACTACTGGCGCTACGCCGTTCCGGTTCTGAGCTGGTGGAGGTGGCAAAGGCGGGACTGGAGTATATCGATGCGATACCGGCTGATATAGCCAGTGCGTTTGACACAATGCCGGGCTTTGACCGTGATTGGGCCGATGAAACAATAGGGGAAGTCAGGCAACTGGTGGCGGGTTAATTACGACAGTGTTCATCGCTGGCGGGCGCGCTTACATGGTGCGCCACCAGCGACAGGACAATAATTTCAGGCGTGAGCAGCACGGCGACGTTCTATCAGCCGGGTAGCGATAGACTCTACTTCTGCAAAGTCTTTTGAAGCGCTGGCTCTTAGCGCCAGATTCCACTTACTGAGTGTGCGGGCGTTAGCGGCCAGTTCACTGCCTGCCTTAAGTCGCCCATTCTCTGCCAGCCATTGTGCAACGTCAGCCCAATCCCAAAGTGGTGACTGGCCTTTAATGCGCTGAATAGGGCAGGGGAAATCACCGTTGCCGCGTGTGCCGTCTTTTAGCATAGCGATGGCCTGGCGGGACATTTCAGTGATCTCTGCAATGTCACTTAGCCCGACCAGTGCAGAATCCACAGACATTACTGTAGCGCCGATACCGGCAGACTCCACGTTATCAATTGCGGATGCAATAGCGTCGTCCAGCGAGTCTGCTTCACGGTCAAATTCCAGATAAACAGAACGGCCATATGCGCAAATCAGCGCATCGCCACAGCCGCTTTCAAACAGCGCATCTTCCAGTCCTTCGGTCTCATATGTTATGCCTGAGAGTGTCAGAGTGAAGTTATAAAGCGCCATAGTACCTCTTCTTTTCGTTGGTGTGTGACTCGGTAAAGAGTGGCGTCAACCACTCCTTACCGGGCAAAATCAAGGGCAGTGACCTACCTTCCGCTTAATTTGCTTGGCGTGGTTCTCCGGGCTTTTCGGAGTAGACCACACACTCATTTGATGATCTCGGTGCTCATCTTCTGGATTCCCACAGCGCAACTTACAAAAGCAGTGAGCTGAATCGCCTGGTGGAACCCATACCCAGCCATTTTCTAACGCATATGCAATGGCCGCTTGGATATGCTTGTTCGGGTGTTTCTTCATTCGCCTCCGACGACTTCAATCATAATACCAGTGTTGACGCCCGTCAACGAAAGTCATAATAAGGCATTTTGTTTGTATTGACAATCAAAATTGAGCTCTATACATTGCACCTCATGGCGCTGTATCAGCACATCCGCCCTGGCGGCAACCAGGCACTAAAGGAACAACATCATGACCATCTCTTCAATGACCGCCACCGCTGCGCTTCAACATATGTCCTACACGCTCACCGGCGTAATTAAGCAGAGTCAGCAGCCTGGCTTTATCGCGGCTGAAGCCTACGCTGATCTCAAAACCAATTATGAGCTGGTGGCCACCAGCTGCACCGACCTGGCGACCGTTGTCTGGCTGCGTAATCATCTTTGCTTTGGCTACATTGGCGATGAATGGACTTTTGAAGAGATCAACCTGCGTTATCGCGATCACATCGACTACATCCTTAAGTCAGGCTGGCGTCCTGGTACTGCACCGGCGCACAGAATGACGCTCAGTAACATGTTTGAGCTGGACTGGTGGGAACCTCAACAGATCGTGGTGACAGCGCATACTGCTGATACCGTTACCGGCACAGCCACCATGACAGATACAGAAGGTGAATATCAGTTCGCGTTTGAGTGGACAATGATCATGGGCGAAGAGGCCGAGCAATACGATGTGCCGTTCATGGTAAATATCACGGCAGCACAGTTTACTCTGCCGTATGAATTTGCACTGTTTGAAGATGACGGACGCCCGCTTGATGCGCTGACAGCTCTACAGGAAATGGATTGCGGCCTGGGGTTTTGTGTTGAGTATTTCCCTGATATTTACAAACAATATGCCCCGACAGAAGGGGTAATTAATCGAGGCTAATCATGACCGATAAAGCACGTAACCCACGGGCTTTAAATGCACTTAAAGGAGCCGTCCCAGCGACGGCTCAGATTCAGATGCGCATTCCGCCTGACATTAAGAAGCGCTATGTCGTTCAGGCACAACGGGAAGGAATGAAGCTGTCGGAATGGATTCAACATCACCTCAATGATGTTTGCCAGTCGGCAGATGACGCAAAACTACAGGATAAGAACACCAGTGATTAAACAGGAAATCAGGGCGCTGTTTCTGGCGCACGGCTTCAAAATGGAGCAACAGCCTGATGGGAGTACAGATTTAAATCCCGCCTGCTACAGCGTCGCTCAGGCGCTTGCAGAGCAGTTCAGCGATATTTACGGGCAACCGGCAGGAAATGTTGAGATCGCCGCTGGTGGTGGCGCAGAGGCTCGTACAATGGCGCTGTTTCATGATAAGGCGGCAAGCATTGAGTTTCCGACCTACATCATCCGCCAGCAGTCGAAAACTACCGCGCTGGCCACCAGCAAAAATCCGGTATCCGGGCGCTGATGGACGACAGGTTAAGTCAGTACGGCTGGCTCTCGTTTGAGGGCTGGCCGGACAGTGAAGTACACGACTACCTCACAACGAAATGCGGCATCATCCACGCCCGCAAGTTGCCAGATGGTAGCTGGACTGGCCTTCTGCGTCTCCTGTACACGCTCAGCGTCTGCATGGGGATAACGCCAACGGACGTGTATCAGTATCGCTGGTGCTTTGAGGATCCGAATGAGGCGGTGTATCTGTATAAAAACGCCGTTGAAGTTGACGAGATACCGGAGCGCCGGGAGTCGCTGGTGGGCCACCGGCACACGACCGGCACTCCGCTTTACGTTGAGTTTGATCAACTGGGTTTGCCGAAGTGGCGTTAATCACCAGCTGACGCATAGAACGGTTAAACAATAAACAAACAGATTAACTAAACTTGT
>Ga0308168_1002737_pt1 | contig 14121 bp, 13 predicted proteins | sample PhyCR2_FD_202133 | JGI IMG/M metagenome (GOLD analysis project Ga0308168, IMG submission 202133) | Phyllosphere microbial communities from UC Gill Tract Community Farm, Albany, California, United States - DLSLRC.R2 | ecosystem: Host-associated > Plants > Phyllosphere > Unclassified | place: USA... | reverse complement strand
TAGCGACAAATCGTTTTGTTTGTCAGCAGCAGAGAAGTGAGATTATGCAGTGTTTCACGCTTACCGTCAACTTCTTTTCGCTCGCTTGCAACATCAACTTCGACGTTGCAACTCAGCACTTTAATTCCCATGGAACTTATATGTGCCGTGAAGCGGAGGCGAAGTATAGCAAACCCAAGCCATACGGCACAAGCACTGAAGTACTCTGACCATCCTGTTCATGAGGAGTTCCCTTTGATTCAGCCACATGTGATCCGCGTCTGATACCTAGCTAGTCGGACAGTAGCCGCAGGCTCCTTCGTTCAAAATACTTGCATTATTCAAAACCGAACGTAGTACTATGCTTTACAGCAAAGATGTACAGACATCATGCAGATGATTCTGGCCATCCGAAAACAGTCCATATAAATAGCAGCGGCGATTTTCACGCCGTCAGCGAAGGACGGAGGAGACAGCATGCTGGAGATTGCCGTGGAACACGTTAAACGTGTCCACTCGGTCGTCCATGGGCGGCTTGAGTCAAACTTTGCACCGGGTCATGCCGCGCATCTGGAGCGCGAACACAGTCCTGCTGGTGCGGTCAACCGGATCACCCAGTCCTGGATTCGATGTCTCACCGAATACAAGCTGGACCCTGGGGCGTGCAACGATCCTGAGGTCGTTTCTGCTGCTGAATTGCGGACACGGCAGGAACGTCTCGCCGACCTGCAAGCGGTCGCCAAGGTCGAGATGGCGAACCTTTACCAGCAGCTGGCCGGTTCCGGTTACGCCATCATGCTGACTGACCGCGATGGCGTGCTGCTCAACTATTTCGGCGACCCGGCTTTTACCCATGCGGCTTCCAAAACCGGTCTGATGCCGGGTGCCTTGTGGAGCGAGCGTGTACAAGGCACGAATGGCATGGGCACCTGCCTGTTCGAGCGGCGGCCATTGACGGTACATCAGGACGAGCACTACCTGTCGCGCAATATCGGATTGTCGTGTGCGGCCGCACCCATCTTCGACCATGAGGAGGAACTTGTCGGCGTGCTCGATGCCTCCGGCGAATCCCACCTCGCGCAGCAACACACACTGGCCCTGGTCAGCATGTCGGTGCAGATGATCGAGAACCGTGTCTTCCTGCAGCAGTTCCGCCACGAATACATCGTACGCTTCCACAACCGCCCGGAATTCGTTGGTACGCTGAGCGAGGGAGCGATTGCCCTCAGCGTCACCGGCAAGGTGCTGGCCGCCACGCGCTGCGCATTGTTCCAATTGGGCCTGCACTCGCGTAGCGAGATCGTCGGCCGCGACATTGCGGAATTGTTCAACGTCACCTTTTGCGGCCTGATCGATTCCAGTGTCAGAAAAGGCTTCCATCCGGTGCCGATCTTCGAGACCCGCAGCGGTGCACGCTTTTTCGCCGTGATGTACCAGCCGGTATCCGGCACTGGTTCAGGCAGCGGCATCCGGCCGGCGCTGCGCGACGGCGCGGATGCCGCTACGCTACCCCGGACCACGCAACCTGCGCAGACTCCGCCAACGGCACTCGACGCCTTGCATTTCGGCGATCCCTCCATGGCTGCCAGCATCGACACTGCCAGGCGCGTGCTCGAGCGCAAAGTCGCGATCCTCCTGTATGGAGAAACCGGCACCGGGAAGGAAATGTTCGCGCGGGCGACTCACCTGTCCAGCAGTCGCGCAGCACGGCCTTTCGTGGCAATCAATTGTGCATCGATACCGGAAGCGCTGATCGAAAGCGAGCTGTTCGGATACCGCTCGGGCGCGTTTACCGGCGCCAGCAAGGATGGGCAGCGCGGCAAGCTGCTACAGGCCAATGGCGGCACCCTCTTCCTCGATGAAATCGGCGATATGCCGGTTGCGCTGCAGGCAAGGCTGCTGCGCGTGCTCGAGGAGCGCGAAGTCATGCCGCTCGGCAGCGAACATCCGGTCAAGCTCGACATCCACCTGATCAGCGCCACGCACTGCAACCTGCAACGCAAGATCGATCAGGGCGAATTCCGCGAGGATCTGTATTACCGTCTACAAGGCGTGACGATCACGCTGCCGCCGCTGCGCGACCGCGCCGATCGCCGCGCTCTCATACGCCATCTGGCGGACGAGGAAAGCGATGCTGGCAGCCCGGTTGAACTCGACGAACGCTTGCTGGCCCTGCTCGACCGGCAGCGGTGGCCAGGCAATGTGCGGCAGTTGCGTCACCTGCTGCGCACCATGATCGCCTTGCGGGAGACCGATTGCCTGACAGTGCACGACCTACCTGGCGAATACCGTAGCGACCCGCTCATGATCGCCACACCGCCGTTCGGTGGCGCCGATGTGCCGCATACGCCTGCAAACACACCGCAGCCCGCTCAGTCAGCGAACATTGCCGTGACACCGGGCGATCCAGTCGGCCTCGTCCTCGACGACGAGACGTCGTTCACGGAGAAACTGAATCCTCTCGAAAGTGCGGAACGGGTCGCGCTGATGCAGGAGCTGACACGGCGCGACTGGAACCTGAGCAGCGTGGCCCGCGAGCTGAACATCAGCCGCAACACCCTGTACCGCAAGCTGCAGCGGCTGCACATCAAGCCGCCCGAGAAATCGCTGTTTCATTGATGCCAGCTCATGCACGCACGCTACACCACCACCGCCATCGCCCTGCACTGGCTGATTGCACTGTTGTTGCTCGGCCAGTTCGCATTCGGCCTGCTGCTGGAAGACATCCCGCGCGGCACGCCGGCACGCGGGATCTACGTGAACCTGCACAAGAGCAGCGGCATCCTGATCGGCCTGCTGATCCTGGTGCGCATCGGCTGGCGGCTGACGCACAGGCCGCCGCCGTTGCCGGACACGATGCCGGCCTGGCAGCGGCATGCGGCCAGGTTCAGCCACATCCTGCTGTATCTATTGATGGTGGCGCTGCCGCTGTCCGGCTATCTGGCCTCGAATTTCAGCAGGCACGGCATCAAGTTCTTCAACCTGGTCCACTGGCAGCCCTGGGGACCGGACGACAAGGCCTGGTATGCGTTCTTCAACCAGACCCATCACCTGGCTGCGCTATTGCTGGCCATCCTCGTCGGTCTGCACTTGCTCGCCGTAGCCAAACACATGCTGATCGACCGTGATGGCCTGTTGCTGCGCATGTGGCCGGTGCGTCCCGTCCGTACCGCCCCTTCCCGTTCCGACTCACCCCTGGAGACTCGATGACCGCCCGCGCCCACTTTGTTACAGTCCCGGCACCGCTGGCCACGGTCCGTGCCGTCGCGCCCCTGTTCATGCTGCTGATCTCGCTACTCGCCCCACCATGGGCCGCTGCGCAAGTGAATACGAAGAGCGATGCGGCCCGGGCTTACGTCCCCAACGAGGGATCGGCGACGATTTCGGTCATCGACACCGTTACCGATCAGGTGATCGCCGAACTGCCCGGCGGCAGCAAGCCGCGCGGCCTGGCCATTGGCGCCGACCGTCGCTGGCTGTACGTTAGTGACCAGCCCAACAACCGCCTACAACTGGTCGATCTCAAGACACGTACGCTGGGCAGCACGATCGCGCTCGGCGAATCGCCCGAAGGCGTCTCGATTTCGCCTGACGGACGCTGGGTTGTCGCGGCTGTCGAGGGCAAGAACGAGATCGCCGTGACCGATACCCGTAACAATGCCCTGACCTCTTCGATCAAGGTGCACGGCAAGAATCCCGAGCATGCGGTGTTCAGTCCGAACGGAAAACTGCTGTTCGTCAGTGCAGAGGAAGGCGAAGCCGTCGACATCATCGATTTCGGCGCGCGCAAGCAGGTCGCCCAGGTCCCGGTAGGCGCACGCCCGCGCGGCATCGGCTTCCTGCCCGACAGCAGCCGGGCTTATGTGGCCACCGAGAATGCGAATGAAGTGTTCGTCATCGACACCACCCGTTTTGCGATCCTTGCCCGCATCAAGGCGGGCTTGCGCGCGAACGGCATTGCCGTGCATCCGAGCGGCCGCGAAGTCTATGTGTCGAATGGTGGCGATGCCAACGTCGCGGTGATCGATACGGCCAGCAACCAGGTGGTGGCGACGATCCCGGTCGGCCAGCGTCCATGGAACATGGCACTGACACCCGACGGCAAGAAACTGTATGTTGCCAACGGCCGATCGAACAGCGTGTCGGTGATCGATACGGAAAACCGTACCCGGCTGCGCGACGTCGCGGTCGGCAAACTGCCATGGGGCGTGATCATCAGATAGCGAGTGCCCGGCGCTCAGGGCGTGCCGACGTCGACGCTGACGGCGCGCCGCATGCCCACCGGCGTGCCCATCGCGGTCGTGCCGTTCAGCAGATCGAGCACCAGTCCGGCCGGATTGCAGCCAGTCGACGCATGCAAACCGGCATAGGCGGCAGTCAGGCGTGGATTCACGTCGAGCACCATGGCGCCATGTGCGGTGAGTACAAAGTCGACGCCGACGTAGCCCCACAGTGTGGGAATGGCCGCCGCCACTTGCTGCGCAAGGCGCGCCAGCGTGCCGTCGCCATCGCTCAAGCCATTCACGACGCTGCCGAGAAAGTGAAAGCGATTGTCGCGCATCGCCATCCGTTCCAGGTTGCAGGCCAGTACCCGAGCGCTACCGTCGCAGCAGATCAGGGACAGACTGCCCAGTTTTCCGGCAACGAAGGGCTGCAGTACATAACGGTCTGCCGCGTTGGCGCGCATCCAGGCCAGCGCCGCAGCCCGGTCGCTGAACAGGCGGGTATCAAGGCAACCCGCGCCATCATCGGGTTTGACCACCCACGGACCACTGTCATGCGGCAAGGCCGCATGCGGGCTGTAGGTAGGCACGACAGCGACCCCACTTGCCCCCAGCACACGCGCGAGCTCGAGCTTGCTTGCAACGACCTCCACTGCGCCAGGCGCACTACCCAGCAGAATGCGCTTACCGCGCAAAATAGCGCGCGACAGCTGCTCGAGCATGCGCTCCGATTCACTGGCCAGCGGCCATACCGCATCGGCCGCCTGCAAACCGGCGGCAAGCTGGGCGCCGAACCGATGCGCTTCCTGCGGCAAGGAGGACAGCTGCGGCACTTCCATCCCTGACGGCATCGCCGGCTGTGCATCGGACGATGCTCGGGATTGCACCCACGCCGGTCCATCGCCCACATGAGGCCCTGCCGAGGCTGCCGTTACATCGACCGCCGCCGTCGTGCCCACCGCCGCGTCCACCCCACTGGCTGCCAGGCCCGGGCTTGCCGTCGTCAGCACGTCGATACCGGACAAGGCGCCCAAGTCGGCCAGCAAGGCCTGGAACAGCATCTCGCCCTGGCGCCTGAGCATTCCCGGCAGCCGCCGTGCCGGCGTGACGCCTGCTGCGATCGGGTCGAACACGAACACTTTCATGCGCGCCATCGCATGCCTCCAGCAGGTTCGAATGTCCAGGTACCCCGGCCACGTCCGTCAGTGCCCCGGTTGCGTAACGCTCACAAGCGTGAGTGTCTCGTCGATCGCTGGCACGGGCTGGCCCGGCCGTAGTGCCGGCGCAGTGCTGCCCGGTGCGGCGGCGCCCGGCGCACCGGCGCCCGGCGCGGCACCGGCTGCCGGTGTGCCCTTGGCCGGTGCTGAGGAAGTCCCCGCGCTGGCCGGGCCGGTGGCGGCCACTGCCTTGCCGTTACCATTGTCGAGCGAACTGCGCACTTGATATATCCCACCCGGTACCTGTTCACTCACGACAAAGACGTAGGTTTTGTGCACATAAGACTCGAAACGCGCATGCATCGGGTCGCTCAGGTAGGGCTGGATGCGCACTGCCTGCGCGGGCAAGGATTTGCCCTGGTAGCGGATCGACTGTGCGCTGACCTGCGCGCCCTCGGCCAGCGCCATCCGGATCCGCTTGCGGAAGTAGGCGGTCGAGCCGCCTGTCAGCCGCTTCATCTCGGCGATGTCCCGCTCGAGAAAGCCGAGCAGTACGGGATTGCCATGCGCCTCTTCCAGCGCAGGAACGTCGTGCTTGTGTGCCCGCGACAGGAAATGCAGGGTGGCGCTGGTCTTGCCCTTGCTGGCGGCCAGGTCGAGCTGCACCTTGTCGCTGAATCCGGGGTCGATGTTGCTCGCCCTGCGAAATTCATAGACCAGCACGGCCGGCGGCTTGATGCGCGCCAAGTGATCGGTCTCGAACAGCAGGGTTTCAGCCGACGAGACAGCCTGGGCTGCAGCCTGGCCCGGCAGCAATGCGATGCACGCGGCTGCAGCCAGCGTCCGGAACAAGGTGCCGGACCAGGCGCCAGCATGGCGGCCCGCGCACGAAAACGGCAGCCAGCGCAGTAACGACGAGGGCATGGGCGATGTCATCATGGTGTTCCCGCACGCTCGGACATGCGCAGCGCCTGCCCCTTCTGGTCGAGCAGCGGCACGCCATACTGTTCAAGGATAGCGTTGATCTTTCCTTGATTGGCGCTGATCAATTTATCAATACGCTGGCGGAATGCCTTATCCGCTTGCCGCACACCCATGGCGATCTCGAAGTCGAGCTTCATCCCCGGCCGCGACGCCAGCGGTACCGCGACGATCGGTGCACTGCGTTTGTTGTGCGCCACATAGCCGGCAATCGGCCCCCATACAAAGGCCAGGTCGATCTTGCCGCTGGCCAGGTCGCGTTCGATGGTCTGTCCGGGATATTCTTCGGCATCGCCCGACTGGATCTGGTACCACTCGACTTGCGACATGAGATCGTTCTTCAGCAACCAATCGATCATCGGCGACGCACTGAACACCCCGAAGCGCAGCTTGCCGCGTTGCGCGGGATTCAATGCCAGAACACCGTCCAGGTCGCGTACGCCGTCCAGGCCCTTGCCGCGGTCTTTCACATATACCAGCGCATAGCTGGAATGATAGTAAGGCTGGGTCGTGGCAGCCATCTCGAAGCCGGCCGGCACGCCGGTCACCAGGTCGCATTTGAAGCGGTCCGAATTTTCCTCTTTGGCACGCAGGGTATTGCGGATGAACCCGATCCGTTGCGGGAACCAGGTCGTTTCCAGCTTCCAGCCCAGTTCCTGGGCAAACAGGGCTGCAATCCGGTTTTCGAAGCCGGCCTGGGACCGGCTCGAAAACGGCAGATTGTTGGGATCCTGGCAAACCCGCAGTACCTTGTCCTGTCCGGGCCCGGCCGTGTCTGGCGCCGGCGCAGCCGCGGGCTTGGCGCCCGCCGGCTCGCTGGCCGCCTGCTGAGCGCTCGCGGGTAGCGTCAGCCAGCACAGCGCACCCAGCATGACACCCGCGAGTGCGCGTCGAGGCGTGCCAAGCCACGCCGGCAATGCTGTCCCGGTGCGCACGCGCGGCCTCATTTGCCCATCCCCTCCAGACGGCCGGGCTGGATTGCCCCATCCGACCGCCCCTTCAGGTAGGCGTACAGGTTGTCGATGTTGTCGACCACCATCTTGCTGCCATCGAAATTGGGCATGCCTTTGTCGATCCGCCCTTTCAGGACGGTTTCCTTGAACTGGTCCTTGGTCAGGACCTTGAGGCTGTTGACCAGCGATGGGCCGACCATGCCTTCCTGGGCGGCGCCATGGCAGCGTTCGCATGCCAGGGCACGCCAGGTACGCCAGCCACTCAGCGTATGGGCATCCACCTTGTTGCCGCCGCTGACTTGGTAGGGCGCCGCATCCGCAGCCTGGGCCACGGCAGGGGTCAAACCGGAAACGACGAGAAAAGCGGCAGCCATGGCCACGGACAACGTAGCTTTCATACATGTACTCATATAAATTCCTTGGATAAGCCGGAAGTCTCTGCAATGACCAGCGTCATGCTGGTCATTGCCAGGTTGTGCGTGGGTCAGCGATCGGGCAAGGCGAATACCGTCAGCACCCCGCCCAGTTCGGTGTACTTGGCGAGATCCTTGTAGCCGCCGACGGCACCCAGCCCTTCGGTGCCCTTGGTCAGGCCTGCAGCCAGACCGATGCCGGCCCAGCCGCCGATCCCCGACAGCACGCCGACGTACTGCTTGCCCTTGTATTCCCAGGTCGTGACGTTGCCGATGATGCCGGACGGGGTCTTGAACTTCCACAGCTCCTTGCCGTTCAGGTCGACCGCCTTCAGGTAACCTTCCAGGGTGCCGTAGAACACCACGTCGCCGGCGGTGCTGAGCGCCCCGCTCCATACGGAAAACCGTTCCGGCTTCGACCACACCATCTTGCCGGTGCCGGCATCCCAGGCGATGAAGTTACCCATGCCGCCATGGCTGTTCGGGGCGGCATACATCGAGAGGGTCGAGCCGACATAGGGCTGGCCGGCCGTGTACTCGATCTGGAACGGCTCGTAGTCCATGCAGACGTGGTTGGTCGGCACGTAGAACAGGCCGGTCTTGGGCGAGAAGCTCGCCGGCTGCTGGTCCTTGGTGCCGAGCGCCGACGGGCAGACGCCCTTGGTGTTGACGTCCGGACCGTTCTTGTCGGTGCTGTATTTGGCGACGACTTGCGGCCGGCCGCTCTTCATGTCGATGTGAGTGGCCCAGTTCACGACCGGATCGTATTTTTCGGCCACCAGCAGCTCGCCGCTCACGCGGTCCATCGTGTAGGCGAAACCGTTGCGGTCGAAGTGGACCAGCGCCTTGCGCGGCTTGCCCTTGACCTTGATGTCGGCCAGGATCATTTCGTTGATGCCGTCGTAGTCCCATTCGTCATGCGGGGTCATCTGGTAGACCCATTTCGCCATGCCGGTATCGAGGTCGCGCGCGAAGATCGTCATCGACCATTTGTTGTCACCCGGACGCTGACGCGGGTTCCAGGTGCTCGGGTTGCCGGTGCCGTAGTACACCGTGTTCAGCTCCGGATCGTAGCTGTACCAGCCCCAGGTGGTACCACCACCCAGTTTCCACTGGTCTCCCTGCCAGGTCTTGAGCGACGAGTTGGCGCCGATCGGTGCCATCTTGCCGTCGGTCCAGGTCATGGTTTTATTCGGATCGACGATCAGTTCATTGTCAGGGCCGGTGCTGTAGGCTTTCCACAGCACCTTGCCGGTATTGATATCGTGCGCCGTGATGCGTCCGCGCACGCCGAATTCGCCGCCGCTAATCCCGGTCAGGATCTTGTCCTTGAAGACGTGCGGGGTATTGGTGGTCGTTTCGCCCAGCTTGGGATCGCCTACCTTGACCTTCCACAGTTCATTGCCGGTCTTGGCGTCCAGCGCCACCAGCGTCGTATCGGCCTGTTGCAGGAAGATCTTGCCGTTGGCGTAGGCCAGGCCGCGGTTGACGGTGTCGCAGCACATCACGGGGATCACGGTCGGGTCCTGCTTCGGCTCGTATTTCCAGCGGATGCTCTGGTCTTCCAGGGCGATGGCGAACACCTTGTTGGGGAACGGGCTGTGCAGGTACATCGTGTCGCCGATGACCAGCGGGCCGCCCTCGTGGCCGCGCAGCACGCCGGTGGAGAAAGTCCAGGCGACACTGAGATTCTTGGCGTTCTTGCTGTTGATTTGCTTCAGTTCACTGTAGCGGTGGTTGTCCATGCTACCGGCCTGCATCGCCCAGTTCTTCGGGTCCTTGGTGAGCCTTGCGGTGTCCGAATCGGCTGCGAATGCTGCGCCGGCGACAAGTGCCAGGCCCCCGGCCAAGCACCCCGCCAGACAGGTGAGTCGCGATTGAAATGACATGATGACGTCTCCTCGTGATTTTTTTCGGTGGTACAGCGTGGTGGGTTTCAGCTCCTCAGCGTTGGGGTACGGCGCAGGCCCTGTTGGCCCCGGCCTCGATCTCCTTGTATTTGCTGGCCATGTTCCTGACCGAGGCCTCGTCCCGGAACTCGCCACCGCGCTCGCCTGCCAGGCTCTGGTTGCGCAAGGCGACCGACATCGCCACGTAGTCGTCATAGCGCAGGGTCTTGGCGATGCGGTCGACAACGCATGAGCACTTGTAGAGATACTCATATTTGCCGTCGTGCTTTTGCATGCACTCCAGCACGTACTCGACGCGTCCGCTGGTCGGAAAATCGTCAACCTGCGCTGCCGGCGCGGCCGCCGACGCAGTCGACAGGGGCAGCAGCAGCGTCGGCAACAGCGGCAGCAGGCGGGATGGCTTCATTCCGGTCTCCGGTCATCGTTATCGTTATCGTTATCGTCAGCTTCAATCCTTGAGTACGCCTTTCTGCCGGGCGACTTGGGTCGAGATCGCATCCATCAGCGGCGGCGACAGGACGTCGTAGGGCGGCAAGCCGAGGTCGTTCAGGCGGGCACGCACGGCGCCCATGTTCTCGGGCCGGGCGCCGGATTCGATGATGGATGAAACGAAGGCGGCGAACCCCGGCGGCGCCCATCCGGTTTGCGGCGAGAGCTCCGTATGCACGAAGTCGAAGCCGTAGAAGGCGTGCTGGTCGTTCTCGATGCGGCCGTACAGGTGCACGCCGCAGACTTCGCAGGCGTGGCGCTGGATGGTGGCGCTCGGATCGACCACCTTCAGCTTCTCGCCGTTGGCGGTCACCCTCACCTTGTCGCGTCCGACCACGGCGACCTGGGAAAACAGCGACCCGTCCGGCTTCCAGCACTTGGTGCAGCCGCACACGTGGTTGTAGGCTACCTGCGCGCCGATCTCGACCGTGACCGGATCGGTGGCGCAATGGCAGGACAAGGTCCCGCCCTCGAAGCCAGGATGTTCCGGCGCGACGCCGTTGTCGACAGCCGGGTGGATCTTGACTGCATCACTCATGATCGTTCTCCTTGTTGGTATTGACAGTTCAATACAGGACCACGGACCGGATCGACTGCCCGGCCTTCATCAGATCGAAGCCTTCATTGATGCGTTCGAGCGGCAAGGTGTGAGTGATCAGGTCGTCGATATTGATCTTGCCGTCCATGTACCAGTCGACGATTTTGGGCACGTCGGTGCGGCCGCGCGCGCCGCCGAAAGCGGAGCCCTTCCACTGGCGCCCGGTCACCAGCTGGAATGGACGCGTGGAGATTTCCTGGCCGGCCGCGGCGACCCCGATGATGAAGGACTGGCCCCAACCCTTGTGGCAGCACTCGAGGGCTTGGCGCATGATTTGCACGTTGCCGATGCATTCGAAGGAATAGTCGGCGCCGCCGTCGGTCAGCTGCACGATGTGGTCGACCAGGTTGCCGACCTCGTTTGGATTGACGAAATCGGTCATGCCGAACTTGCGCGCGATTTCCACGCGCCCCGGATTGATGTCGACGCCGATGATCTTGTCGGCGCCGACCATCTTCGCGCCCTGGATCACGTTCAGGCCGATGCCGCCGAGGCCGAACACGACGACGTTGGCGCCAGGCTCCACCTTGGCCGAAAACACGACGGCGCCGACGCCGGTGGTGACGCCGCAGCCGATGTAGCAGGCCTTGTCGAAGGGGGCGTCAGGACGGATTTTCGCCAGCGCGATTTCCGGCACGACGATGTAATTGGAAAAGGTCGAGGTGCCCATGTAGTGGAACAGCGGGCGGCCTTCGAAGGAGAAGCGGCTGGTCGCGTCCGGCATCAGGCCACGGCCCTGGGTGCCGCGGATCGCCTGGCACAGGTTGGTCTTGCGTGACAGGCAGAATTTGCATTGCCGGCATTCGGGGGTGTAGAGCGGGATCACGTGGTCGTCGCGCCGGACCGAGGTGACGCCGGGGCCGGTCTCGAGCACGACCCCGGCGCCTTCATGGCCCAGGATCGCGGGAAAGATTCCTTCGGGATCGGCGCCCGACAGCGTGTAGTAATCGGTGTGGCAAATGCCGGTCGCCTTGATTTCGACCAGCACCTCGCCGGCACGCGGTCCCTCCAGGTCGACCTCGGCAATCGACAGGGGTTCCCCGGCTTTCCAGGCAATGGCGGCGCGCGTTTTCATGGGTTCTCCAATATCAATGGTGAATCAGAACGTAAGGCGACAGCCGGCGCTGCAGCGCGCAGGGCCGGCATCAGCATCGATGGAAGTGGAAACATTGCTGGATGGCACGGCTGCATCATATCGATCGTCCCCTGTGTTGGTCTTGTCATATAAGATCAGCAAGGGTTGTGCCAAGCGGACTGCCGGGTGTAATCCGGTCCAGCTGTTCAAAAACTGAACAGCGGTGATCCGTTAGCGGCACAGGGTGTGATGGAAGAGTGACAGCGGACAGCGCGCTACGCGCTAGCCGGCATGTGCTTCGCTGCGGATGAAATCGACGAAGGCACGCAGCGGCGCCGGCACCAAGCGCCGCCCCGGGTAATACAGATAGGGGCCGGAAAATTGCGGCCACCAGGTTTCAAGCACGGGCTCGAGCCGACCGCGGTCGATGTAAGGACGCAGCCAGTCTTCGAACAGGTAAACGATGCCGAGCCCGGCGACGGCCGACTCGACCGTCAGGTCGATGGCGCCGCCGACCTGGACCAGCAAAGGGCCGGGCGGATCGATGCTCAGCGTGTCGCCGGCATGCTCGAACTGCCATTCGATCATGGCGCCGCTGGCAAAGCGTGCGCGCATGCAGGCGTGCCCCAGCAAGTCGCGCGGGTGCTGCGGACGGCCGCGCCGGTCCAGGTAGGCGGGCGATGCGGCAGCGGCCATGCGCTGCACGCGTGGGCCGATCGGCACTGCCACCATGTCCAGCTCGAGCCGTTCTTCATAGCGGATGCCGGCATCGCAGCCGGCCGCGAGCACGTCGACGAAGCTTTCGTCGGCGGTGACTTCGAGGCGGATCTCAGGATAGGCGGTGAGGAAGCGCGGCACGATCGATGGCAAGACCAGGCGCGCGGCGCTGACCGGCACGTTCAGACGCAGCGTGCCGCTGGGCGTGTCACGAAAACCATTGACGACGTCGAGGGCACTCTCGACTTCGCTCAGGACAGGATCGAGGCGTGCGAGCAGGCTCTTGCCGGCATCGGTGGGCACGACGCTGCGTGTGGTGCGGTTCAGCAGCCGTACGCCGAGCCGCGCTTCCAGGCGCCGGACCGCATCGCTCAGGCCGGACGCGCTGGTATTGGTCGCGCGCGCGGCGTCGCGGAAGCCGCCGGCACGGGCCACGGCAACAAAGGCGGACAGATCGCCGAGATCGATTTTCATTGTTCGTTTTTTCGTACAACCCATCCGGACTATAGCGGATTGTGCTTGGTAACGGCTCAACTTATTGTGGAGGCACTGTTCAAACAATAAGGAGAATCAGATGTCTAGTATCGACCAGGCCGGCACTTATCAACTCGGCGACCGTCAGGTCCGGCGTCTCGGCTACGGCGCCATGCAATTGGCGGGTCCCGGCGTCTTCGGGCCACCGAAGAATCGGGCTGCGGCGCTTGCCGTCTTGCGTGAGGCGCTGGCTCTGGGGGTCGACCACATCGACACCTCGGATTTCTATGGTCCTCACGTTACCAATCAATTGATCCGGGAAGCGCTGCATCCCTATCCGGACGCGCTGACGATCGTGACCAAGATCGGCGCCCGCCGCGATGCGCAGGGCAACTGGCTATTGGCGGACGCGGCCCAGGAACTGGAACAGGCTGTCCACGATAACCTGCGTCATCTCGGTGTCGATGTGCTGGAGGTCGTCAATTTCCGCAGCATGATCGACGTACATGGACCGGCCGAAGGTTCGCTCGAGGCACCGCTCACTGCACTGGCCGAGCTGAAGGAACGTGGGCTGATCCGCCATGTCGGGATCAGCAACGTGACGATGACGCAGGTCGAGCAAGCGCAGCGCATCTTGCCAATTGCCTGCGTACAAAACATGTACAACCTGGTGCATCGCGGTGACGATGCAATGATCGATGCGTTGGCGCGCGACGGAATCGCTTATGTACCGTTCTTCCCGCTCGGGGGCTTTTCGCCGCTGCAGTCGGATGCCTTGTCGAAGGTGGCAGAAGAATGCGGCGCGACGCCGATGCAGGTGGCGATCGCCTGGCTGCTGCAACGCTCGCCGAATATCCTGCTGATTCCGGGTACGTCATCGGTGACGCATTTACGGGAGAACCTGGCGGCGGCCAATCTGCGTTTGAGCACAGACGCGTTGGCAGCACTGGACAATATTGGAAAGGTATAAGGCGAGAAGGGATAAAGCAAAAAACCCCACTCAGCTTGCTGAGTGGGGTTTTGCATTACTACTTTACTTACTGCATATTACTTAGCCTGACGATAACCTACTTTCACACTGGTTGCAGCACTATCATCGGCGCAAAGTCGTTTCACGGTCCTGTTCGGGATGGGAAGGGGTGGTACCGACTT
>Ga0308168_1002717_pt1 | contig 14193 bp, 6 predicted proteins | sample PhyCR2_FD_202133 | JGI IMG/M metagenome (GOLD analysis project Ga0308168, IMG submission 202133) | Phyllosphere microbial communities from UC Gill Tract Community Farm, Albany, California, United States - DLSLRC.R2 | ecosystem: Host-associated > Plants > Phyllosphere > Unclassified | place: USA... | reverse complement strand
GAGCTGTTTGTGGCGATCGGCGGCCTGCCGCTACGCAATGCGCAGGTTAACGGCGGTGGCGCGAACGATCACGCCCTGCAACACTGGCTGGACACCTTGCGCAGTAACGGCACGCGCTTTATCAATATCAGCCCGGTGAAAAACGATCTGTCGGCGGTTGAGGATGCGCGCTGGCTGGCGATTAAACCCGGCAGCGACACGGCGCTGCTGCTGGCGGTGTGCCAGGTGCTGGTGGAGGAAGCCTTATATGACAGCGACTTTGTTGCCAGCCACACGGTAGGGTTTGAACAATACCGTGCTTATCTGCTGGGGCAGCATGACGGCGTGGTGAAAAGCCCGGCGTGGGCCGCGCCGATCACCGGCTTAAGCGCCGACAGCATTCGCGAACTGGCGCGCGAGATGGCGCACCATAAAACCATGATCAATGTTGCCTGGTCGGTGCAGCGTGCACGCCAGGGCGAGCAGGCATTCTGGGCGGTGGTGGCGACCACGGCGCTGCTGGGGCAGATCGGCACGCCCGGCGGTGGGCTGGGATTTGGCTATGCCTCAACGAACCTTGCCGGATCGGACCGCCATCGCTTTTCCGGGCCGCGCCTGCCTGCGGGCGTGAATGCGGTGACCACCCGCATCCCGGTCGCACGCATCGCCGATATGCTGCTGCATCCCGGTGAAACTTATGAATTTGATGGTAAAACGCAGACCTGGCCTGATATCCGCCTGGTCTACTGGGCGGGCGGCAACGTGTTTCATCATCACCAGGATCTGAATAAGCTGACCCGCGCCTGGCGTCGCCCGGAAACGATTATCGTCCATGAGCAGTACTGGACGGCGCAGGCCAAATTTGCCGATATCGTGCTGCCTGCCACCACCTCACTGGAGCGGGAAGATATTGGCAGCGCCAGCAATGACGGCTTTATGATTGCCATGCGCCAGCACCTGGCAGCAGTCGGGCAGGCTCGCGATGACTACGCGATTTTCAGCGATCTGGCTAACCGGCTCGGTTTTGGCGACGACTTTACCCAGCAGCTTGATACGCGCGGCTGGCTGGAAGCGATGTACAACGAGGCCCGGCCGCGTGCGCAGGAAGAGGGCATTGAGCTGCCGCTGTTCGACGCGTTCTGGCAGCGCGGCAAGCTGGAGTATCCGCGCCCGGAAATGCCGCAGATCCTGCTGGAGGCGTTTCGTGCCGATCCGCTGCGTGCACCGCTCAGCACGCCTTCCGGCAAAATTGAACTGTTCTCGTCTACTGTTGCCGGGTTCGGCTATGCGGAGTGCCCGGGGCATCCGTTCTGGCTGGCGCCGGAGGCTGACGATCCGCGCTGGCCGCTGCATCTGCTTTCCAGCCAGCCACGCACGCGGCTGCACAGCCAGTACGATCACGGCAAAATCAGCCAGCAGACCAAGATTGCCGGGCGCGAACCGCTGTGGCTGCACCCGCAGGATGCCGCGCAGCGCGGCCTGTCGGAGGGCGATATCGTCAACGTGTTTAACGCACGCGGCTCACTGCTCGCCGGGGTGCATCTCAGTGACGGCATAAGGCCGGGTGTGGTGCAGATGTCGACGGGCGCCTGGTATGACCCGATCAATACCCGCGATGCGCAGCCGCTGGATAAACACGGTAATCCGAACGTATTAACCGACGATCGGGGCAGTTCCCGGCTGGGCCAGGGGTGTACGGCGCAGAGCTGCCGTGTGGAGATTGTCCGCTTCGATGCGCCGCTGCCGCCGATCACCGCCTGGGACCCGCCGGAGTTTGTCCCCGGCCCCGAAGCCTGACCTGCGCGATAAATCTTATTTGATCCGGAGTTTATGATGCTAACGATTACCGCGCCCACGGCGTATCTGCAACAGCCCGGCCTGCGCAAACAGGCGGGGGAACACATCAAACCTTATGCCCGCGAGCTACGTATTCTGACGTCGCCACGCGCCTGGCAGGCGGTCAACCCTGAGTTATCTCACAGCCTGGAGAGCGCGGGTATCCGCTGGCAGCTGGAGTACCTGGACGGTGAATGTACTGACGAGGCCATCGACCGATTGCGGGACAACGTGGTTGCCCAGGGCGCGCAGGGCATTTTAGCCCTGGGCGGTGGCAGGGTAATGGACTGTGCCAAAGCGGCGGCAGACACACTGGACAACGTGGTGCTGATTAATTTTGCCACTCTCGCGGCGACCTGTGCGGCCTGGTCACCGTTCGCCATCGTCTACAACGCCAGCGGGGGCCATCATCACGGAATGTTGGTCACGAAAAAACCTGCACTGGTGCTCGTCGACAGTGAAGTGATTGCTCACACCGATGTGCGCTATCTGAAGGCGGGCATTGTCGATGCGTTGGCAAAATGGTTTGAGCTGGAGCCTTATCAGCGCCAGAACCCGGGGCGTCTGGGGCTGGATTTGAAGGTGTCGGTGGCCCGCCAGGCGCTGGAGGTGTATGCGCAGTGGGGCAGTGAAGCGGTGATCGCCAATCAAAACCAGCAGGTGACCCCGGCACTGGAGAAGGTGATTGAGGCCAATATCGTGCTGGCCGGGCTGGCGAACAGCGTGCATGACGACCTGCCCACGCCCGGCGTGGCACATGAGATCCACAATCGTCTGACCCACGAACCGGAGCTGCACGATCTGCTGCACGGTGAGAAAGTGGGGTACTGCCTGCTGATCCAGTCACTGCTTGAGCGTGGGCAACAGCCTGATGAGAACCTGTTGAGCTTATTGCGCCAGTACGACAGCCCGCTGACGCTGAGCGCGCTGACGGGCGATGTCGCGGCACGTTTCCGCCAGATTGCCCGTGAGATTCATTTCCCCGCCGTCAGCCTCACCCATCTGCCGTTTACGATTACGGTGGAGAAACTGGAGCAGGCATTGGTGGCGACGATAGAATGATGTGATCAATGCGCGAGTGGCATCCTCCGAACCTGCGGGAATATTTGATGAGGAAGCGTTAGGAGCCATCAGGAAGTGGAAATTTACCCCGCATAAACCCTGGCAGGGATTAACAAAGGACTTTGTCTTTAGCATTAATACGAAATCGTCGGTTGAATAACGTGTTATCTTTCATCCCGGCCTGAGGGCCGGGATGATCATTTCTTAGTCAAGAAGATGTCGGCGTTTTATCTCCTGAGCGATCAACTCAGGCACCTCTTTCACTTGTGAAATTGCCCGGTTGTTAACGATGATCTGGCTGGCATTGTCGTAACCAGGTGCCCATAAATCATTGTTGTCGACAACATTTTTATATACGGCAATAAGATTTTTTTTCCATGCTGCAGAGATATGCACGATAGCCGTGTCCGGGGAGATAATAAGATCGCACTCATGAATTAATGCCATGACGTGATGCAGCGTGTTGAAGGGATTAATGACGACATTCTCGGGAAGAGGAATATCGATCTCTTTCCTGTGGTCGAGAAGGATAATGTTGAGATTATCATATGTCTCATTAAGTTTTGCTATTATCTCTGCCAGCTGTTCTTGTGAAAAGTTCCGCTCTTTACTTCCGGTAAAAACATTAATGATGATTTTTTTATCATTAAATGCACTGAGGAAGCTTCTGACATCATCGAAAAAAGCATCAGGAATATGCAGACTATAAGCGTCATTAGTGATTGGTTTTTTTATCAGGAACTCAGAAATAAGTGAAGCTGCCTGAGTGACATGCTCTTTGTCTCGTTCAAAGAAATTAAGCGATTTACTGTAATGATTGAAACGCTTTTTCTTGTTGAAGGCCAGCACTGACTTAGGGTTTATTTCACGCAATAGCCGCATTCTGTGAACGGGAGTATCAAACAATGATGGATCGATGACCAGGTCATACTGATTATTTCTCAATTCTTCCATGGTTATTTCTGAAACAGTATGATTGAAGCTTTTCAGATAAACCTCTGTGCTGGCATCTTCTGCTTCATAAATATTTCTGATAAATGGACTATGTTTCACCACAATGCTGCTGGACTTCGTCAGTAATATATCAACCTTATAACCTGCTGTATGCAAGTTTTTAATAAGAGAAGAGTAAACAACGGTGTCACCGATGGTTCCTTCATTACGTATAAGTAAGATCGTTTTTATGGAATCTACGTTTAATGTGCTTTTTTTATACTTATCCCATATAATCTTTGCAACAAGTAATTTGGCATCTAGTCTTACTCTTTTCATAAAGTAGTTTTTGCGTCGATTAAGCTCTCTTAATTTTTTAAAGTGTCCACTAGATACTGAAATAGCAAGTTGTTCGGTCATGGCGAATATCCTTATAAAGTCGATATGAAAAGTGTAATGTTTTTCTTATTTTATCTTTTGAATCAATGAGTTTCAGAGGAAATGGTTTGTTAGGTTGATCACCTGTTGTGTGGCATAGCTTATCACTGCCGTGCAGGAAAATCACCGGGCAATTGGCTGTCAGTCTGTTTCATCCCCAATGATTCGAATGGTGGCATTTAAAATTCATCTCAGCTTGTTTAGTGATTTGACTGCATGAGAATGACGTGGCCTGAAGGCTGATGATTATCGATAGAAGAATAACGGCCGGTGTAACCGGCCGTCCATTTTTATCGCCCTGGAAACTTACAGCGCATTAATTTGCCGTAAGATCTCCTGCTTGATTGTCTTCCTTTTTGCCTCATCCTTCACCGGTTCGGCTTGCTGCTGCAAAGCGGCATCCAGCTTCTCACCCAGCGTGGGGGCTCCCTGGATCCATGCGTTTGTCTCCTCATCACCAATGACGTTTGCCACAATCGCGGCGGCTTTTTCATAGGTTTGCACGTCGATCCACGGTGTCTCCAGAGAGAATGCCGGGGTCGATGAGGTGACGATCAGCGGAACCTCGGTACGGATGTCGCGCGACGAGCTGCCAATGCGTAACGTGAAGCGGCCTGGCTCCAGCACCCAGTCATTCTTGCCCTCATCAAAATAGGAGAACGAACGTTTATCAAGCTTCAGCGTCACCTGCTGCTCTGCGCCCGCTGCCAGGCTGACTTTTTCAAACGCTTTCAGCTCCTGAACCGGCCTGTCGAGGCGCGAAGCCTCATCGTGCACGTAGAGCTGAACCACCTCTTTGGTGTCTCTCTGCGACAGGTTGCGCAGCGGGAGGCTGATCGCAATGCTGTCCTGCTGATCAATATTGAATACCGGCTTATCCGGGCTGGCCTTGCCATACTGTACGCCGGAGTAGGAGAGGCCATAGCCAAACGGATACATCGGCGCGACTTGCCGGATGTCAAAAGCACGGTAGCCAACATAAATCCCTTCACCGTAGATCACCGTTTTTGCGCTGCCCGGATAATTGCCAAAACCCGGTGAGTCTTCCAGACGTTTAGGGAAGGTGAGCGGCAGCTTACCGGAAGGGTTCACTTTTCCGCTCAGGATATCCGCTACCGCATTACCCGCCTGTTCACCGGGTTGCCAGGTGAGCAGAATCGCGTCTGCGTGATGCTCCCACGAGGCCATCTCGACAGGGGCACCAATATTCAGCAGCACCACCACCTTTTTATTCTGCTGATGGAATGCCGCAGACACCCTGGCAATCATCGCTATTTCATCCGCATGCATCGCCATGGAATAGCGATCCGCCCCCTCGGTAGAACTGCGCCCGATTGAAATCAGGGCAATATCACTCTGCTGCGCCGCGCTGGTGATAGCGGCATCGCTGGCGTGCTCATCCAGCGTTTGTCCCCCGGCGGCATCGATCAGCGTTAACCCGGCGTTTTTCAGCCCCTGCGGTAACGTCACCAGCCGTTTAGGATCGATATTGACCTCCGCGCTTCCCCCGCCAACCACGAAGAAATTACTGATGTTATGGCCGAACGTTGCCACGCGCAGCGAGGGAGTGAGCGGCAGCGTTTCTGCATCGTTTTTCAGCAACACCATCGCATCGGCCGCCGACTGACGCGCCAGTAACGCATGATCGGCAGGCATAGGATCGCGGGTGGGTTCGCCATCTTTAAAACGGTGGGTTTTGATCACCACACTCAGGATATTGCGAACGTTTTCGTTGATCTGATCCAGCGTGATTTCGCCGGATTTGATGGCCGCGAGGATCACGTCTTTTGGGTCCGTATTGCGGCGCAGGAAAGGCGTGTCCTTTTTCGACAGTCCGCCTGGCATATTAAGATCGTTGCCATTCTGCAATGCCCTGACCGGATCGCTGACGCCGTACCAGTCCGACATCACCAGGCCGTTAAACTTCCACTGGTCGCGCAGGACATCTTTCAGCAGCCAGGCGTTTTGTGAGGCGGGGGTGCCGTTAATCGACGGATAAGAACTCATCACCGCCCAGGGCTGGGCTTTTTCCATGGCATATTCGAAACCGGGGAAATAGATTTCCCGCAGCGCACGCGGAGAAATTATTTCGTTCACCGTCTGTCGGCGCGTTTCCTGATTATTCGCGGCAAAGTGTTTCACCACTGCGCCCACGCCCTGCGCCTGCATCCCGTTGATATAGCTCACCGTGATCATGGCATTCAGCCACGGATCTTCGGAGAAGTATTCAAAGTTGCGGCCGTTCAGCGGGTTGCGCTGAATATTAATCGCCGGGCCGAGCATTAAGTCGACGCCATATTGTTTCGCTTCATTGCCTATCGCACCGCCGACCTGCTGGATCAGCGCCGGGTCCCACGTGGCTGCCATGGCGATGGACACCGGGAACGCGCTGGCGAAACGCTTCTCACCGCCTGTTGGTCCTGCCCCGAGCCTGACGCCAACCGGGCCATCGGCAAAGACAATTTGCGGGATGCCCAGCCGGGGGATGGCGAAGGTTGAACCCGCCGCGCCCGCCACTTTTTCGGCATTGTTCATCCCGGTGCCCGTCACCAGCGCGGCTTTCTCTTCCGGCGTCATGGCGGCAATCACCGCAGATATCGACTCAGCATCTTTTAACTGTGGAGCGGCCCAGGCGGGTGTGGACAGGAGGATAACGGCAGCCGACAGTCCGGCCTTATGTGATTTCATACTCATCCCTTAGCATTTTGATGGAGGCTAAAAAATGAGATTACCAAAAATGTTGATATATTTTAGTGACGTAGGTTGCAGGTTGTGGGGGGGAATTGTTTCTCCTTCACTCCTTTTCCTCTCTAATTGAAAAATTATCGTATCCTTAACAAAGTAGATAACGATGCCAACTATTTATCCACTAACACTGAATATTTCAATGACATCACTAATGGATTGGATTTTCTGAGAAATATTTACAGAATTGAAACCATCAACGGTGGCTTCTTGAGCATAGTAATCACCACAACTGAGCTGCATTCCGGATATGCGTGATTTAATACGGCAGTCGTTGGTACGGAAGTAACGCATCAGATAGTCGTTTTCTAAAAGATTCAGATAAGGGCAAGAAAGTGCGGTTTGGCATCACTATCAGCAACTAGGCGTCTGACATTTTTACCCCCAACAAAAATTATCATGTAGATGAACAGCGGTTAGTTTTAAGGGCAGACTGCTTAAGGTTGACTCGATTAAGTTTGGTCAGTCAAAAATTTTAATAGGAGTCAGGAACAAGTCTGCCCTCCCAAAGCATAATTAATAGCAAAAGAGCTATGCTAAAACACCTTTTGACACACATCGACTCCATCAATTACTAGTCTTATTCATTAGTTTCATTAACATAAATCGGAATATTATTCTGTTTATTTTGCCCTATAAGGTTTTTTGGTTTTAACTTGACTTAATACCTTTTCTTTTACACTAATACTTGATAAAAGTCTTAATGTTAGTTACACATTTAATCCATTATTGCTCGGTTTTATAAATAAATTGTTAATGCTAATCTAAATTATTCATGAAAAGGAAATGTCATGTCTGATAACAAAATAGTGGCACAAGTTAACTCATTTGATGATTGGTTGTTAGCACGCCCTAAATGGCTTCAAACTGCTACCAGTAAGATTATTAAGAAAAAAGCCAAGTTAAGTGATATTGAAATAAATGAAATGGCAGATCTCTGCGTTTCGGAAATATTAAATGTTAATAAAGATCATTTCCAACCTTATACCCCTGGTCTACTAACTCAAGCTACAGTAAAAACAGTGTTGCGCTTAGTGAAGTTAACAGATGTGCAAGGTGTAAATGCTTTAAACTCACCCGGTTCTCTTGATTTCGGAAAAAATCAATTAACAGTTGTTTATGGTTCAAATGGTGCTGGTAAATCTGGCTATGCACGTCTTTTAAAAAATATGTGTGGGGCAAGAAATTACGATAAATTATTAAATAATGTTTACTCCGAAGAAAAAATAGAAATGAAAGCCTCTGCTCATTTTACTATTAATGATGGGGAAAATATTGAAGCAATATGGACACTCGATACTGGGCCCTGTAGACAGCTTAAAAACATCCAGATTTTCGATTCAAGCACTGCATTATCATACGTAACCAATAAAAACCCGGCGGCATATGAGCCTGGTAAAATAAGATTTATACGCACGTTAATCGAACTATGTGATGATGTTTCAAAAATATTAACTACCCAAAGAGATAATCTAGTCGATCAGCGACCTCGGATTCCAGATTTGATTAGCAATACATCCCGAGCTGAATGGAATAATAATGTATCTGCTAAGACAACTCAAAAGCAAATTGACGAAAATTGTATTTACAATTCAGAAATGAATGAGGAAAGAGTCACAGGGGAAGCAACTCTATTACAAACAAACATTCCAGAGAGGTTGAAAAACATACAGAAAACACGTCAATCATTAAAACAAATAGCCATATTTACAGAAAGCATAAAGAACTCTTACAGTGATAATACTTTGTCATCCATAATTTCTTGTCATCTTGATGCTTCGAAAAAAAGAAAAGCAGCACAGGATGCTGCTCAAAAACTTTTTAGCAATGCTCCATTGGATGGAGTTGGTTTGGAAACATGGATAGAATTATGGGAGCAAGCTAGAAAATACTCAAATAATGTTGCATATAAGAGTTTCAGCTTTCCCAATACAAAAGAAAAATCTCGGTGTGTGCTTTGTCAGCAAGAATTAAATGAGGAGGCAAAATCCAGATTAAATACATTTGAGTTATATATTAAAGACAGTTTAGAGAAAAATGCAAACCAGGCTGAACAGCAACTAAGATCTTTAAGCAGTAAACTTGTGCAAATACCAGATTATGCTGATTGGAATTCTAGATTACACACATTAAAAATTAATGACGAGAGTAATTTAATTTTAATAAAAGCACTTAAAGAGAGAAGAGATTTAGTATTAGGTGTTGATGACGTCGAGAAACTACCAAAAGTAGACTGGAAAATTATTGATAACTCTTTAACTGAAATGAATAAAGGGTTAAATCTTGAAGAAAATGCATTGCAGCAGCTACAAACAGATCAAGGAAGACAATCATTAATCATTAGAATAAATGAGTTAAAAGCAGCTCAGTGGTTGAGCCAAAACAAAAAATCGATTGTTGAAGAGGTCGAAAGACTTAAGAGTGTTGCATTATTAACTAAAGCATTAAGCTTAGCAAAAACTAATCAGTTATCATCTAAAAGCAATAGCCTTTCTCAAGAGCTAATAAGTGATGGTTATAGGGAAAGGTTTTCAAATGAATTATCTGTGTTAGGTGGAAAAAGATTAAAAGTGAGGCCAAGAGAAAATAAAAAAGGAAAAGGTGAGACCACTTTCGATATCGAGTTAGTAGATGCTGTTCATTCAGTTTCACCTTCATTGATACTTAGTGAGGGAGAATCGAGAATAGTTGCGTTAGCTGCTTTTTTGGCAGATATGACTGGTGAAAACTATATAACTCCTTTCGTCTTTGATGACCCAATATCTTCTCTTGATCAGGATTATGAAGAACGTGTCATAAAAAGACTAATTGATCTTTCAGAGAATCGCCAAGTAATTATTTTCACTCATAGGCTTTCACTAGTTGCTTTGGTTGAGGATGAAATAAAGAAAAGAAAAACTGGTGGTCTGGGTAAGCCAATAAATCATGATGTTATTACATTGCAGAGTTTTGCTGGCCGGATAGGAATGCATGTACCTGGGAATATAAGGAGTCAACAACCTAAAAAAGCATTAAATATGCTTCTGAATGATTCTTTACCTCGAGTTAAAAAAGCTTATGATAAAGGAGATGTTGAGGTTTTTGATAGTGAAATAAAAAGCTTGTGTAGTAATTTAAGAATAATGGTTGAGCGCTGTGTGGAGACTATTCTTTTATCTGAGGTTGTAGTTAGATTCCGTCGAAGTGTAATGACAGGAAACAAACTAATGTCTTTGACTCATATTAATAGCACAGATTGTCAATACATAGAAAATCTGATGTCGAGATACTCTGTTTTTGAACACTCCCAGCCAGATGAATTGCCTGATAAATTACCTGATGTTGATTTAATTGAACAAGACTTAAATGAATTAATTCAGTGGATAGATAACTTTGAAGCACGTAAAAAGTCTAATTAGGAAAAGATAGAAGAGGTTATTTTAACTAATCTTGAAAATAATTTTTCATAACTGCCACCATAACAAAGGTGACCGTATAAGCGGTCACCGAACTCGATAATAAAATGACTCATTGGCGCCCACCAATTTAGGAATGAAACATTTCTATATATTTCATGGTGTTCCGAACGTTAGATAAATGACCGTCTGTACTGTGCCATCCGCCGTGAACACCTTGCGTTTTTTCTCGTATGACGAATCACGCTGTCCAGCGATTCGACAGCGCTCGTGAAACAGATATAAGGTGGATAGCTTAAGAACGTATTGATAATTATCAGTGCGCACATTACACCTGGACGGGCGAGTCTCATGGATGAGACGAGTCATCGAACGGAGTTCGATGGAGAGTCCGTAATCCAGAAAGCAAAAAACCCGCCATAGGCGGGTTCTTCTAAATAATGGTGCCCGGACTCGGAATCGAACCAAGGACACGGGGATTTTCAATCCCTAAGTCGAATTATGGGTTTCTCCGACGTTCTGTAATTAAAATGCAAGTCTGCATCCTGAAAATATCTATCAGGTGCCTAAATGCATGTAATACCAGTTATTTCTACCAAGGGTGGGGAAGGTAAATCCACTCAGGCGGCTAACCTTGCCGGTTTTCTTGCCGATGCAAGTTTGAAAGTTCTCCTCATCGATGGCGACTATGCTCAGCCGACGGCTAGTAGTATTTTTGCCCTTAAGTACGAAGCACCCAAAGGTTTGTATGAACTACTCATGCAGACTGCTGATTTAAACCAGCCTTCTTGCATCATATCCAACAGCGTTATCGACGGATTGGATGTGATCATCTCCAACGATCCTCATGCCCAGCTCCCTACCGCAATGTTGCACGCAGCTGATGGACGGTTGCGGCTACGCAACGTCCTGCAACATCCCCTTTTCCAGTCTTATGACGTCATCATTGTTGATTCGCAGGGCGCCCGTTCGATTATGTCGGAGTTGATAGTCCTTGCTGCAACCCGAATGGCGGTTGGTGTCGTGAAACCTGTACTGCCTGATGTCAGAGAATTCATCCGTGGCACTATTAACATGATGGAAAATCTGCTGCCTTTCTCTGCATTAGGTCTGAAACTTCCTGATATTCGCATACTGATTAACTGCATGAAATACACGCGCCTGGCTCGTGAAACCTATGCACAGCTTGAAGAGATCATTGATGACGGAAGATACAGTGCACACAGTGAAAAGATAAAAGTATCGCTGCTCAGCACCTTCATCTATGACCTTGAAATCTACGTTGAAGGTCATGCGGCGGGTCAGCCAGCCCACAGACTTGAAAAGAAAACAGGTCGTGTCAGCGATTCTGCTTTTTCAACGATGTACAACCTTGCCTGCGAACTATTCCCTGAATGGAAAGAGCAGTTTGATCTGATTACTTCCAAGGAACAGGAGGTGAAAAATGGCTGATTCAAATGCAGATATTTTGAATAGTCTCGTTTCATTGGAGGCTGAACAGAGCGTATTGGGCAGCTTAATGCTCGATAACGATCGTTGGGACGATGTTGCTCTTGTCCTGACCGCCGATGATTTTTTCAGCAGAACTCATCAGACATATTTTCGCGAAATGAAGCGTCTGATTGACGCTGGCAAACCCATTGATCTTATCACCCTGACAGACACGCTCGATCAGCAAAAAACGCTGGAGCAACTGGGAGGATTTGGTTATGCCGCGACACTCAGTAAGAACACTCCAAGTGCAGCCAATATCGTTGCTTACAGTGAGATTGTGGCCAGATACAGCCGTGCACGCCAGCTTGCCGCACTGGGTAGCGATCTGACTCGTGAGGTTTCAGCTCCGCGCGCGGATATTTTTGCTGTTCTAGAACAGGCTGAAAAACGGATCATCGATATTGCTGAAAGAGCGGAACCGGAAAAAGGAACGTCAGTACATGAGGGTATGGAGCGTCTTATCAGTGAACTGGAGATTCGCAATCAGTCTCCCAACGGAGTAACGGGTACGCCAACAGGTTTTGATGATCTTGATACCCGAACCTGTGGGCTTCAGCCCTGTGATTTAGTGTTACTGGCGGGTCGTCCCTCAATGGGGAAAACCGCGCTGGCCATGGGGATGGTCACTGGTGCGCTTGAGCATAAGAAAGATAGTGTGGTTCAGGTATACAGCCTTGAGCAGCCAACTGAACAGCTGCTGATGCGCATGATTTCCTCTATAGGGAATGTGGAGTTACAGAGCCTAAAAAGTGGGCTGCTTCATGATGAAGACTGGGCGCGTATAAGCGAGGCAGCAGGTCTCATCATGAACGAATGGCGCGACCGTTTGCTCATTGATGATACCAGCTACATGACGCCCTCAATGCTGCGTATTCGTGTTCGTCGTAGTGCCCGCAAACATGGTAAACCCTCGCTTATTATGGTGGATTATTTACAACTGATGCGATGCCCCGATCAGGAGAACAGAACGCAGGAAATCGCTGAAATATCCCGATCACTGAAAGCGCTGGCTAAGGAAATGGGATGTCCTGTGCTGGCACTCTCACAGCTCAATCGTTCTCTGGAGTCCCGGGTAGATAAACGTCCTAATAATGGGGATCTGCGTGACTCCGGAGCACTGGAACAAGATGCAGATCTCATCATGTTTGTATACCGCGATGAAGTTTACAGCCCTGAGACCGAAGATAAAGGGCTGGCTGAAGTCATCATCGGAAAACAGCGTCAGGGACCCATTGGCACGATCAGGTTGAAGTTTGACAGTCGTTTTACCCGTTTTGAATCCCATAAAGCACCAGCGGTTCAAGGAGGGGCGTACTGATGAGCAAAATCACGAAGCTTAATCTTTCCGATGCGATGTTACAGCGGGGTAAAACGCCAGAACAGCCCGGTGATGGCAGTAATATCTCACCGCTGGTTCTTCCGGTAAGTGAAATGGCAATGGTACTGACGCTAGACCAGTTGCGACCAAATCCAGACAACCCCAGAACGTCCAAAAACCCCCGGTTTGATGACATTAAAGCATCAATCCGTTCGCGTGGGCTGGACTCCATACCCAAAGTTACAAAGGATCCGGAAGATGACAGCAATGTGTATATCTTCAGCGACGGCGGAAACACCCGCTATCAGATTCTTTGTGAACTCTGGCAAGAAACCGGTGAAGACCGCTTTTACCGGCTCCAGACTATTGTTAAGCCCTGGCCTGGGCGGTTGCAGTGCGTGATTGGCCATCTGGCAGAAAACGAAGTTCGTGGCGATCTGACATATATTGAAAAGGCTTTTGGTATTCACAAAGCCCGGACTATCTGGGAAGAGCAGTTGGGAAAAAGTGTCACTTTGCGTGAGCTTTCAGATTTGTTAAACCAGCAAGGCTACCCGATACATAACTCTTCGATCAGTCGCATGGAAGATACCCTTAAGTATCTTTATCCAGTATTACCTGACTTGCTTGATAATGGATTACCAAGAATTCAGGTGTTAGCACTGCTTACGTTACGTTCTACAGCAGATAAAACATGGAAAATATTCTCGCCTGATGTGTCAGCTACTCGTAACTTCGACGAAGTTTTTTCTGATACTTGCTGTGTATTCAACAATCCCGATTCGTATTCTCTTGAAATGTTTCGTGATGAGCTTATTGGCGAGTTGCTTAAGGCATTGCCGCATCCTGCTCTCAATTATGACCGTTGGCTAATTGAACTGGATCCCAAAGAACAACAGCGTCGCAGCATCTATGGTGAGCCATCGAAGCCACCTGTGGTCAATGTACCGTCAGAATTGCCCGAATCATCCCAGAACCATACACCTGGAAACG
>Ga0308168_1002716_pt1 | contig 14202 bp, 17 predicted proteins | sample PhyCR2_FD_202133 | JGI IMG/M metagenome (GOLD analysis project Ga0308168, IMG submission 202133) | Phyllosphere microbial communities from UC Gill Tract Community Farm, Albany, California, United States - DLSLRC.R2 | ecosystem: Host-associated > Plants > Phyllosphere > Unclassified | place: USA... | reverse complement strand
ACGATTGACCGACCGACGGCACCTCTCTATACTGCGCGCCACGCCCTGATGGCGGAATTGGTAGACGCGGCGGATTCAAAATCCGTTTTCGAAAGGAGTGGGAGTTCGAGTCTCCCTCGGGGCACCATCATATAGTTCCAAGCGGTCCCTACCAGACCCGGAACACCAGAGAAACCGGCCATTGAGCCGGTTTTTTTGTGCCCATCGTTCCCAGTGATTCCCTTGTAAGCCCCAAAGTATGTGAGTAGATTTGTGAGTAGGACGAGTTCGGTCCAGAATCCTACTCACACACCGACCGCAATCCGGCGCGGTTCGGCACTGCAAGGGAATAGCCGTGGCGCTCACAGATACCGCCATCCGCACCGCCAAACCCCGCGACAAGCTCTATCGCCTCGCGGACGCCCAGGGCCTTTGCCTTGAAGTGACGACCGCTGGCGGGAAGCTCTGGCGCCTTCGCTACCGATTCGAGGGCAAGGCCAAGATGCTGGGCCTGGGGGCCTACCCCGCCATCACACTTGCCCAGGCACGCGAGCGCCGGGATGCCGCGCGAAAGTTGCTGGCACAGGACATAGACCCAAGCGCACATAAACAGCAGGAAAAGGCCGCTGCCGCCGCCCAGGTGCTGACGCTCGAAGTGCTAGCGCGGGAATGGTACGACTACAACCAGCCACGATGGGCGCCAGCCACCGCATCGAAAGCGCTGCAGTATCTGGAGTCGGACATATTCCCGGTGATTGGCAAGCGGCCCGCTGCCGAGGTGCAACGCCCTGAACTGGTCGACCTGGTGCGCAAGATCGAGCGGCGCGAGGCATTCAATGTCGCCCGCAAGGTTCGCCAGTGGCTAAGCCAGATATTCCGTTTCGGCTTGGCCAAGGGCGTGGTTCCCGGCAACCCCGCCACCGATCTGGACGTGGTAGCCGCGCACGCCCCGCGCACTCGCCACCATCCGCACGTATCAGAAGGCGAATTGCCCGAGCTGCTGGAGAAATTGGACGCGGCCCAGTGCGATATCACCAGCAAGATCGCCATTCGCCTGCTACTGCTGACAGCAGTGCGACCCGGTGAGCTGCGGCTGGCGCCTTGGGACGAGTTTGACCTGGAGTCAGCTACCTGGACGATCCCTGCAGCACGGATGAAGGCACGGCGCCCTCACATCGTCCCGCTCCCACGTCAGGCCGTAGTTCTGCTGCGTGCCCTGCATGAGCTGACCGGCTCCTATCCCCTCGCCTTTCCTGGGCGCAACAACCGGGCCAGGCCAATGAGCGAGAACACTGTGAACAAAGCCCTCGCCACGGTGGGATATGAGGGACGCCAGACCGGCCACGGTTTCCGCCATCTACTGAGCACCAGCCTCAACAGCCGAGGCTATAACCGCGACTGGATAGAGCGGCAATTGGCCCACGGCGATCAAGACTCCATTCGCGACACATACAACCACGCGCACTACCTGGAACAACGGCGGGAAATGATGCAGAACTGGGCAGACGAAATCGACGCCCTTTGCGCCGGTGATAATGTTGTACCGTTCAGGAGAGCGTAATGAGCCTTGAATTCAAAAACACAATTGGGGTTCGGGGCGATGTTATCTCCCTCCGAGAAATGGTAATCGAAGCTGGTCCAGGCGAGCTAAATTGCAGCAAGCTTGAAGCAGTAATGAAGCTACATAAGCTTTTTCAAACGATCGCAGAACACTCAAGGGAAGAGTTCCTTCCTATAGCATGCTGCTGGGTAAGCACCCCGAAAAATCTAGAAAACGTTCATAAGCAATATTCGATCAGCATTCGATCAATCATTAATTACTTCGACAGGTGCGCATTCCCCGGCACTGTTGAATGCCATCGAAAAGATGGTTCAACAGAAAATGTCGGTGACGAATTTATTGTTTTTCAGCCTGGCCCTTGGATGGAATTTATTCAAGAGCACGGCGTTGCTTGGGTACCTGGAAAAGGTGCGATGTTAGTGACTGACATTCCATTGACTCTTCTTAAGGGCGGGCCCGAGCCAGAAAAAATCGCGCATGGATTCCCCTATACCAATGCGCAGCTGAGCGCGATGCAGAAAGCCGCTCAACACTTCTGGGTTGACTTCGACCGTCAGCGACCGCCGCTGCAAAAAACCATTTCGATTTATATCGCTGAGTTATTAGGGCTGGATGGGCCGAATCGAACTACTAACACGCTTGCTGCAGCGATAAGGCCTGACGATGCTCCTACCGAGCGATGACAGCTGCAGGTGACGTACTGACACGTCACCATGTCAGCGTTGTATGTCACACCATCCTTTGCCATTAAATCCGTAGCCATCACTACCCAAAATGCCCACGGAGGCGCAGACGATGGCTACCCCTACCAACACCACCTCCCCCGCTCGCCGCTTCATCAAGCGCCAGGACGTTGAGTCGATCACCGGCCTGTCCTGCACCGAGATCTATCGCCGTATCGCCGCTGGCGCTTTCCCCAAGCAAGTCACCCTCGGCCCGAAGTGTGTCGTGTGGATCGAGGCCGAGATTCATGCCTGGTGCGATGAGCAGATCGCAGCCAGCCGTGGGGAGGTGGCGTGATGATCTACCCCGGCTCCACTGATGCCCTTTCCCCTTACTCGTGCCCATTTTTGTTACTCGTGCCCACGCACAGGGATGGGCACAAGTGGAAAAAAAGGGCACGAGTAAGACTTGCACCCACTCAACGCTCGCTGTATCGTCCACTCGTCGCTGCAAATTCAGCGACCGGGTTTGGCGACCCGGACAAATCAAGGCGCGTAAGCGCCCTAACTGAATCTGGCGCTTTTTTTGTGCCCAGCATTCGGCTTTATGGTGGCTGTGCGCGGGAGACCTTCGGGTCTGCCGGGTTCCTTGATTCCCGGTTCGCCAACCTGCGTACAGCTGCCACCCTAAATCGTTTGGCGACGATCCGTGGCAGCTCCTCAAATCAAGGAGCTACATCAATGACCGCCCTCATTCCGTCGAAAATCCGCGCCCTTGCTCATCGCAAGATGGCCATCTGCGCCCTCCGCGCAAACTCGTCTCTCTCTGTCCGCTTGAAGCGCTATAACCACCACATGGACCAAGCTCGTGCCCTGGAAGCCAAAGGGGGTGAGCAATGATTCGCAGTCCTGAGCAAATCCTGTTGGAGTCAGCCGTTCTCGCCGATTTCGAATGCCATCATCAAAACCAGGCACGGGAGGCGTTCAACAAGCTCGAACGTATCCTTACTGCGATGATCATCCCGGCTCTTGGGCAGCAGCATCCGATCTCGAAAGATCTTTACGCGCAGCTCGATAACGTCAAACTCGGCTCGCAAAACTTTTGCTGGCGGCATCGGTATATCGGCTATAGCTACAGCGCAAACGAAGTCGGGGGTGTCCAATGAGCTACTGGCACGATCTCCTGCCCCGCCACGAAGCGCTGAAGAATATGACTCCCGGTCAGCTGAAAGCGACAGAGCAGGCAGCTGAAAGCTGTGTGTCGGTACTCGCGCATGGGATATCAGGCATAGGCCACTTGTTGGCTTGCACAGCATCGAACGGTGAAACCGGTCTGAGCTCTGTGGCGGTCACTGATATAGGCTGGCTCCTCGAAAGCCTGGGCAGTCTCGTCGGCAACTTGTCCGACACTGGCGCTGCAGCAACTTACCATTTATCCGAAGCTAAACCCGGAGCATAACCATGAACATCCAAAACGGTGCACATGCGCCGATGGGATCGGCTTGCCTGGATAAAGTGCTTAACCGATTAGACAAAGTTAGGTCTGCTGGCGCCGACAAGTGGAAAGCCTGCTGCCCCGCACACAATGACAAGCATCCCAGCTTGGCAATTAGCGAAACTTCGGACGGTGTCGTCTTGCTCAAATGCTGGGCTGGCTGCACAACAAAAGAGATTGTCTCGGCAATTGGTCTGGATTTGCGAGACTTGTTTCCCGGCGACAAACAACCGCGGCGCGGCCCAAGTAAGGCGGCAATTGAACATGAGCGCATGGTTTATCGGATCGGCCACCCTCTCCAGCAACAAGGGAAGTTGGCGGGTGATGATCTGGCGCGTTTCAACCTCGCCAAGCAGCGCCTGGGGGTCAAATGACTACAGATCGCTTTGCACAAGAATGGACCGAGCCTCTTAGCCCCATCAATCGAGAAAACGTAACCCCCCTATGGCGCGTCAATGCGGTTAAGGCGTCGACAATCAAAGCCGTTCCCATCCGCTGGCTGTGGCCTGGCTGGCTGGCGAAAGGAAAGCTGCACATCCTCGCCGGCGCTGGCGGTACCGGAAAGACCACGCTGCTGATTGGTCTGATCGCCACCATCACCACTGGTGGACGCTGGCCCGATGGCAACCGCTGTAGCGAGCCGGGTAATGCACTCATCTGGTCGAGTGAGGATGACCCAGCCGACACGCTGATCCCCCGCTTGACCGCTGCTGGTGCTGACATGAGCCGCGTCTACATTATCCAGGGGCTCACCAACGCCAGAGGCGACGCCGATCCATTCGACCCAGCCAACGACATTGTCCGTTTGCGTGAGACGGCCAGCGAGATTGGCGGTGTGTCGCTTCTGATGCTCGACCCCATCGTCAGCGCAGTGAAGGGCGACATGCACAAGGCCAATGACGTGCGTCGGGCGCTGCAAGGCGTAGTGGACTTCGCCGAGCAGAATCTTTGTGCCGTAGTGGGGATTTCTCACTTCGCCAAGGGTGGCGCTGGCTCGTCGCCTTCTGATCGAGTTATTGGTTCGCAAGCGTTCTCGGCGCTGGCGCGCACGGTGTTGGTAGCTGCCAAACAGGAAGACTCCGACCAACGCGTGCTGGCGCGAGCGAAGTCGAATATCGGCGCTGACGAGGGAGGTATCTCCTACACCATCGAGCCATGCGACATCGGAGATGGGATCGAAACCACTCGCGTGGTGTGGGGCGCAGCCATCGAAGGTAGCGCCCGGGAGATCTTGGGAGAAGCGGAGGCATCCGGTGATGAGGATGCACAAGACCTAGATGATCCCAGCGATTGCCTCTATCGGATCTTAAAGGACAACCCCCTCGAAAGTAATGAAGCAAAAGCCCTGATGAGGCGCAATGGCTACACCGAAAAGCAGATTCGCCGGGCCAGGGAAAAGCTGTCTGTTGTCACCGCCAGAACGGGCAACAAAAAGGATGTGAAGTCATTCTGGTCATTACCCCAAGCGGGTGGCTCATTCGCGCCTTTCCAACCACTCGTGCCCTCAGAATCCCACTCGTGCCCATCCTCTGGCGTGGGCACGAGTAACGAAAATGGGCACGAGTGGGACGATCAGCATGAAGATCCGCTGCCGGGTGGCGCGTCGTTTCCATCGCTAGATGATGACGCGGAGGACCTGTGATGACCGCGCTCGACTACCTGCTGGAGCGTGGATTTTCCGCAAAGAAGCAAGGTATGCGGGTGCGGATCTCCCCCGCCTCAAAGCTGACCGACGATGTGCGCAAATACGTCAAAGCTAACCGGCTGGCGCTGCTCGCAGAGCTGGCAGCGAACGACGGCTTGGAGCGCCGCTGCAATTGGTCGGTGCTAGTGCCGGGGTGCCGGCCATTCACCATGATCAGCGAGCCGATCACCCGCGACGAAGCACTGGCGGACGTTCGTGTGCGGTGGCCCGGTGCGGAGGTGGGGCCATGACGGGCCATAGCAGACGCCTAGGCGAACAATCGTCGAGCGCTCAACGAGGTAGGTGGGCTTCCCCACTGACCATGGTTTGGACAGTTTGGTCACCCCAGCGAAGCCGGAAAAACGCCACGGTAGATGCGCGCAGTTTTGCGCACATCTACCTGGTTGGCCGGAGTCTGTTGGTTTCACACCACAGAGGCGCCCTGATCCGAATCGGCTCATTTGGTCCGAGTCGGCTCATCGGGTCTCGTTCGGTGAAACGACACCCTCACATTGAGGAGCAAGCATGACCACCAAGCACATCATCATCACTGACGCCGAGATCCGTAAGCAGGCCGGACAGCCAGTGCGCCAGTTGCGTGACCCGCGTTACCCCGAACTGCGCTTTCGCTATTCGAGCGTCGATCGCACCCGGGGCGCCTGGCACGTTGTTGTCAGGGGCAAGTGGGGCAAGGCCGGCGATTTCCCCAGCCTGACCACCAAGGCCATGCTGACCGCCCTGCCGGCCATCCTGGCACGCCGTGCCATAGACACCGAGGCCACCTCGCTGACCAGCACATGGAGCCATATCGGTGAGCTGCTGGACTGGTACCTGGACCGCATGCTGCGCGACCGCAACTTGTCGGAGAAGCGCAAGGCCGGCGCGAAGTCGGCCATCACCTGCCACCTGATGCCCCGGCTGCATGACCTGCCGCTGGCAGAGGTGAGCAAAGCCACGCTCGATCAACGTCTGATGTGGCCACTGCAGGAGCGCTACGCCTTATCGTTCGTGCGCCTGGTGTTCAACGTGCTGGCGGTGGCCATGCGCAAGGCACACCGGCTTGGGATGATCGAGCACAACCCCATGGACTCGCTGCGCTTCGGGGATTTCGTCGGGGTGCGGATCAAGCCGAAGTCGTCACGGCTGCGGGAGCGAGACTTACCCGATCTGCTGGCCAAGCTGGCGAACTGGAGTGAGGCGCGGCCCGCTGATGCCCTGCTGGCGCTGATGATGCTGTGTCACGGTACCCGCCTGGGCGAAACGCGTAGCGCGCTGTGGCGCAATGTCGATCTGCAGGCCGGCCAGTGGTTCATACCCGCCGACGACACCAAGACCAAGCAGAACCACACCCTGCCGCTGACCCGCCAGGCCTGCGCACTTCTGAGCCGCTATCAGGCCCAGCAGGTCGCCCGAGGCTACCAAGGTGCCTACCTGTTCCCAGCCAGCCGGCGTGGGCCCCTGGGCGCCACGGCAGCCAGCCAAGTGTTTGCCGAACTCAGCGACCGGCAGTGGACCAGCCATGACGTGCGCAAGGTCGCCCGCACTTGTTGGATGGACCTAGGTGTTGATTACCTGGTGGGCGAGATGCTGGTGAACCACGCCCTGCGCAACATGGATGCCACCTACATCCACACCACCGCCGAAGCCCTCAAGCGCCAAGCACTGGAACGCTGGCACGACCAGTTAGACCGACTCGGGTTGAACGCACTTACAGGCGAGACATACCCGAGACACGAAGTTTCGCAAAAACAGCCACAAGCCACAGACCACGCGGCCTCTGGCAATAATCCGGATGCATCACAGAGGAGCATGTAAATCATGGTCGACGTTGAGCAGGACGTTACCCAGCGCTTGGCCCAGGCCGGCGTCACACCGCTAATCGGTGGCCTGGTGCCAGAGCCAGCAACGGCGGACCTGCTGGGGTATGCACCCAGCTACTTGCGCCGCCTGGCTGCTGAGGGGCGTTCACCCCTGCCGTTCGTGCGCCGGGGCAACCGCAGGTTCTACAAAATAGCCGACATAGTGCGCTTTGCGACGGATACCGACTGAGGACGTCGAAGTTAACCGCTGACCGGGGTGTGCGTGCGCGCATAGGGTAGACGGCATCGTTTACACACCCCGGAGAACCCCATGCCAGATCCCTATCAGCAGGACATGACCCAGCTGAATCAAACGCTGCAGAACATCGGTACGCAGATCGCTGACTTCAAATCCTCCTCTGCAGAGAAACAAACCGAGTTCGGCGCCCGCCTTCAAGAAATCGAGCAGAAGATGGTGAATGTCAGCGCCCGCCGAGGCGCGAACGATGACACCGCCGACTCCAATGTCGTGACCGCCCAGGTAGTGGCCGCTGATGGTATCGCCGGTTTCCGCAACGGTATGAAGTCCACCGGCCAGATCAGTTGCAAGGTCGGCGTGCGTGCTGCGATCACCAATCCCAACAAAGGCGTCACTGGCTCGACCAGCTACCCAACTGCCCCGCAACGTGATGGCGCCGGCATCCGCGGCATTCCGCAGCCGCGGCTCAGCTTGCTGGATGTGCTGCCGATCGTGCCGGTCACCAGCGCCACTTACGAGTTCGTTCGCCTCGACGGCTACATCAACGGCGCGGCTTACCAGAAAGAAGAAGGTGAGCAGAAGGCCGAAGGGTCGATGCCAACCAAGATGGAGCGAGCGGAGATTGCCACCATCGCCACCTGGATTCCGGCGAGCCTCCAGGTGTTGCAGGACAGTGACCAGCTTGAGGGGCAGATCAACACGCTGATGAGCGTGGGGGTTCGCCAGAAGCTGGAGGCCGAGCTCATCAACGGCGAAGGTGGACCAGGTGAGATCCTCGGGTTCAAGAAGCAGGCCACCGCCGCCGGCATCACCACCGGCAAGCCAGCTGATCGCATCGGCGCTGCCCTCACTGACCTCAAGGCCGAAGGTTGGAACCCGAACGTTATCGTGATGAACCCGCGTGACTGGTTCGCCATCGAGAGCGAGCGCGCCGAGGGCGGCGACGGTCAGTACGTTATCGGCACACCACGCGATCCAGCGCCACCAAGCCTGTGGGGCACACCCGTGGTGGTCACCAACGGTATGCCACAAGGCGAAGCGTTGATCCTGGACACCTCTGTGGCAGCCCTGCTGGATCGGCAGGAGGTGACCGTGGAAGCAAGCCGTCACGATGGCGACAACTTCAAACGCAACCTGGTCACCATTCTGGCGGAGCTGCGTGCCGGCCTGGCCGTCTTCGCGCCAAGCGCTACCCGCCTGGTAACGCTCGGTACCGTCCAGGCCAAGTCGTCCAAGTAATGCTTGGCGTGGGTCAGCTGCGAGTGCCACGGACCCAATAACCGCAGCAGTCGGAGCCCCATTTCATCCTTTCAAGGTGATCCGACACTGGCCCGCCATGCGGGCCTTTCTATTCACTCTGGAGAAGATCATGCGCCATACCCACTTACCCAAGCCTGTTCAACGAGCCCTCAACCAAATCGCCCACAGTCGCGCCCTGTTGCGCCAGATGGAGGAGCGTGAGCGATTGAGCAAAGAGATTGATCGGCTGCTGGCCAGCGGCCTGAGCGCAGCAGAAGCGCTCGAGCAGATCCGATCGGCGCCGCCGTACGAAGCCCCGGACTACTGAGGGGGGCGGGTCGAAAGTCTAGGAGGTCCGCTGCCCTAGACCGCTCCCGACCCCACGTACAGATTTTTTTCCTTTAACAAAAAAATGTTAAAGCGGCTTTAACAACCATGCCGAACGTGCATGACCCTGGAAGCTAGTAATTCAGCGGCCTTGAGCCAAATTGAGACGGCCTGGCGAATGTTAAAAGTGTTAAACCCTTTAACACCAAAAATTAACGCTTTAACACCCTCTGGTAAGTGCAAGGATCGCCAGCAGCCGGGCGTGTCTGGCTCGCCTGCCCTCGCTCTGTAATGACTAACTGCGCAAATTTATGAGGTTATCCAATGTGGAGTGAGAACAATTGCACCCTCATCGCCAAGATCTGCAAGGCCGGCTTCTGTTGTGAACCCTTCAATAATCGGAGTTGCCGATGAAGCGAAAGATCAAGCTCTACGGCGTGCTGCGCCAGCGTTTCGGCCGCCAATACATCCTCGATGTGCACACCCCGCGGGACGCCATCCAGGCGCTCTGCGAAATGGTTCCAGGCTTCGAAAAGTTCCTGCTCACTGGGGAGGAGCGCGGCTTGGTGTTCACCGTTTTTTCCGGTAACCGGAATCTCTGCGCCGACGATCTGGATCTCAAGGGCGACGATGTGGGTGATATCCGAATCGCGCCGATCATCCAAGGCAGTAAGCAGGCAGGCGTGTTTCAGACGATCCTGGGCGCAGTTCTTATCGTTGTCGGTGTGATGTACGACTGGAGCGGAAGCACTTCAACCGTGGGCATGGCAATGATCGCTGGCGGTGCTGCTATGGCCGCATCGGGCGTAGTGCAGATGCTCTCACCTACGCCCAACACGGGCGGCCTGGACCGCAACGAAGACGGCAACAATCCCAGCTATGGATTCGGCGGGGCGGTTACAACGATTGCCCAGGGCAATCCCTACCCGGTGCTGTACGGCGAGCGGGAGATTGGCGGGGCCGTGGAGTCTGGCGGCATCTACACACAAGACCAGCTGTAGACGAGGCACACATGACCACCGAAATTTCGAAGTCATCCTTTCAGCAGCGATTCGCTCAAGCATGCAAATCGGAGCATTTTACTCTGCATGAATGCGGCCCCTGCTATTCGCTATGGAATGTGCAGCACGTCAAGGACGGTAGCCACGCACGCCTTGACGGCGTTTTCTTCACAGAGGAGGAGGCGCATATCTCCGCCGACCTTCTCCGAGGCACTATGTGTGGAGCGCGAGCATACAAGGTCATTTATGCCCCTACCTGGAGGCCCGACCCGGCCCGGGAGGCCGCAATCCGCCTGGAGGCGTTGCAGTGCCGCGAGATGCTTGCACGGCGCCTGGGCGTAAAACATACAACCCGCGAATTGGAGAATTCCTGATGGCTGCAGTCGTACGAAGCAATCCGACCATGACCACCGTCTACCTGTCCGGCCCCCTGATCCGGAAGTTTTTCCGCAAGAAGGATTACCTGCTGGACAGCCAGAATACCTGGGAGGTGTTTCGAGCCTTGAAGGCAACGCTGGCAGGATTCGAGCAAGAGATTAAGCGCCTCGAGGCCATGGGCATGAGGTTTGCGATATTCCGCAATCGAAAGAATGTGGGAGAAGACGATTTCGAGCGTGGTGGCGCAACTGAGGTGCGTATCGTTCCGGTGGTTGAAGGCAGTAAGCGGGGTGGCGGCTTACAGACGGTCCTCGGGGTGGTACTCATCGCCCTGGCCTACTTCAACCCGTTTGGGTACTTCTCAGGGCCAGCTGTTAGCGCGATGTATGCGGCAGGTGCTGCAAACGTCGCTGGTGGCGTGATGCAGATGCTAAGCCCGCAGGCACGCGGATTGTCACAGAGTGGCGCGCCGGAAAACTTGCCGTCCTACGCCTTCGGTAGCGCCAAGAACACCATCGCCAGCGGCAACCCTGTCCCGATCTGCATCGGTGAACGCCGCTGGGGCGGGGCGATCATCTCGGCATCGATCTACGCAGAGGACAAGGCTTAAAGTGAGCCAGCATCACTTTCAATACCCCAAATCCGGGGTGTGGGGGTGTCCTCAGTTCTGAGGACACCAGAGACCGTACGGTTACTCGCGGCGCACAATTTTACGTAGCTACATTGGCGTCTCTGGAGCCGCCTGCCCGATTGACCTAAGCTTGTGGACATATTGCGGCGCCAATCACTCCAAAAAAACTCGTTTCTACCGCTCAACCCCTCTCGCCCTAACGAAAAAGTATCGGGACGGAATAACCCCCTGCTTCGTATACCCACGCCCCTCGCCTGCACTGCCGTACCGACTGTGTCCGCCCAGGCCTAGATCCCAAGTAAATCTCGTTGACCAAGATACGCCAGAGCATGCTGGCGCATAGCTTGCACAGATCCTTAGCCTATGGATATGCTCGCCGCGAATCCGTTCGCCACCGCTGACAGTTGGACAGCTTTTCGGCGAGACGTCTAAAAAGGTGACATCAATGTTGCCCAAAGATAAAAGGAGTTATAGATGGAGTTGGTTAACCAGTTCAAAATTAGCGAAGAGGATGCTTCGTTGATTATTGCTGCTGTCGCAAATGGCGCGGTCAACTTGTTGCTTGGCGCTGGTGGAAGCTATGGCGCTACCGGCGGTGACGGAATGGAACTAAAAGGTGGCGCGGACTTAGCCAATGAGCTGAATGATAATTTTAATCTCGGACTGGATGATACAGAGCGATGGAACTTGCCGCTGGTGTACGGGGACATCGAAAGCTCCAGCAAATCCAAAGCGACATTGAACCACTTCCTCAGTAAACGCTTTGTAGGTTGCCGCCCCACTTGGCAAAGCGTACTACACGATTTACCCTGGAAAAGAATTTGGACACTAAACATTGATGATATCTTAGACAAGTCCAAGAGCCGAGGCACTCTACCAAAGCTTGAATCCCATTTGTGGTGTGAACCTTATAAGCCTCGCCCACTGGCGAAGGGCGATCTGCAGGCTGTATATCTACACGGAAAAGCGAGCAGATTGTCAGAAAAACCTGACCATCTAATATTCTCATTAAAAGAGTACGTCTCCCGAAACGAAAACACACCTGGCTGGCATGCAGAATTCCGCTCTGAGTGGGTAAAAAAACCATTTATAGTTTGTGGAGCAAGGCTCCAAGAAGAAGTAGACCTGATAACCGTACTAGAGTTTGGAAACCGGTCACGAGAGAGAGGAGGATGCCCTTCAATTATTGTATTAAGCAGTATGAATACTGGGCAGATTACGAGATTTGAGCGCCAGGGCTTGATACCGGTCGTAGCAAAAGGCAAAGATTTTTTTGAGGCATTGCTGAAGGATCTGGTCGAATGGAAAAAACAGCATCCTGAAGTCAGCAAGGAATTAGCTGCGGCGCGAGAAGAAGTGAGAGCGAAATTTAAACAACTCACTCTGAATGTAATTCCGCCACGCAAGCCCTTAGACTTTTATGCATCAGCTGAAACTCAGTGGATCCATATCCTCCAGGACTTAGACGCGCCCTCAGTTGCGGCGATGCAAAGCGCACAGTTGCTATCCGAGATTTCCGCTAGAGCAATCGTTCGCGCCGCCCTTATTTATGGAGGCTCTGTCAGCGGAAAGTCTGCTGCTGCGCTACGCGTAGGTCGAGAACTGATAGAGCAAGGCTACGAGGTCTGGTCATTTAGGGGCGAGGAGCGTTTTAACGAATCGGATATAGTCGAATATGCACAAATCAACAGAGTTGCTTTTATTTTCGATGACTGCGCCGACTTCTCAAGCTCATTAAAAACATCAATAAACTTGGCAATAGCCAACGGTTGTGACCTCCGTTTAGTTGTGACATGTGACGCTCATAGAGTACGCGCTGTGCGCGCAGACTTAGCAGGTGCCGAATATCAAGAATTTCATCTTTCCCCGCTAGACAAGAAAGACTTCAATAGCATTTTCACAAAGCGGAGCAAGAAGGGTCGTCTGGGTACACGCAGCTCACTAACTCCCAACCAAGCTTGGAAAGAATTTAAAAAAACATACGACTGCCAATTACTTGAGTGGCTTGAAAGCTTAGAAAACGCTCATTCATATAGAGCAGCGATTGTTCAGTTGCTTGCCAATCCAGAATCAGTACCTCACGGCACCATCCCTCTAATAGTGTCCGCCGCTGCCGTACATCGATTCGGCTACTCACTTCCCTTCGACTTTGCAAACGGTTTCCTGGGCAAGAACGAAATTGAGTCAGTGTTTGATCAAGACTCAATTCTCGGTGAAATTGGCTATCTTGACGACAAGGGTCTTAGGCTTAGAAGTAGTGCCTTCTCTCAGTTTGTGTGGAGCCAAATTGGTCGTGAAGAGCGGTTCAGCCTCTCGCTTAAAATCGCACGCGCGCTTGCTCCGTTGGTCGTCCCGCAAAGCATAGCGCGCCGTACTCAGCCATATCTTATTATTCGCGCATTAATGGACCATGAGACCATCCAAAAAGACTTGGGCGCTGATGCAGACTCTTGGTACGCTAACTTAGAAAATTCCTGCGGTTGGAACGCCAGATACTGGGAGCAGAGAGCATTACTGGCTAGCAATAATGACCAAGAAGGGTTAGCTTATTCTTACGCTAAAAAAGCCGTATCGATTCTGGAGCACGACCCATTCCCTCACACCACGCTGGGAAAGGTTTGCGTGAAGATAGGCGTCAATAGGAAGGATTCTGTAGGGGTTCAACGCTTCTGGGAGGGCGTCGATGAGCTCAAGGCCTCAAGGGACCTTTCAACCCAAAGCGGGTTAGAGTGGGAACATCCATACGTAACCTTTTTCACATACGCCCTTCGTGCAATAAAGTTACCTCACTTTAATAAAGAGGTAGAAAAGCTTTCCATACAATGGAAAGCGTGGATGAAGGCAGCGCTCAACTCCGAAGCTCTGATTTTTGATGAGCAAGGGAAATCCTCATTGGAGGCCTATCAGCGGAGGTGGATCATGAGCGCTGTGAGTGGCTAGCTGACCGCATGGGGAGTAAAGAGCATCCATTTTGTGAGTAGGATTGTGAGTATGATATAACAACACGAACCTAAAACTCATAATTACCAAGGCCTATAGCCAAGTATTCGAGTCTCCCTCGGGCACCAAATCCGAAAAAGCCGACCTTAAATGGTCGGCTTTTTTTTTGCGCCGAAAAAACCATTCAGTGCAGCACATTTGCTTGGCGCCAGCCCATTGATTTGCTGGTGACTGACCATGCAGCAAT
>Ga0308168_1002712_pt1 | contig 14220 bp, 13 predicted proteins | sample PhyCR2_FD_202133 | JGI IMG/M metagenome (GOLD analysis project Ga0308168, IMG submission 202133) | Phyllosphere microbial communities from UC Gill Tract Community Farm, Albany, California, United States - DLSLRC.R2 | ecosystem: Host-associated > Plants > Phyllosphere > Unclassified | place: USA... | reverse complement strand
ACGCCGGATTGCTGTAGCCGGGCACGTTCTGCAGCGTCTCCAGGCTCTGCACGTTGTTGACGACGGCGCCGGACATCGTCACGTGCACCTGGCCGCGCGCGCCGGACCACGACTGCATCTCGTTCGCGACCTGCATCGGCCACGACTGGTACGCGCCCGTCTTGGCGTCCGGCGAATAGTAGGACACGAGGTCGTCGTGCGGCATGATGCCCCCGCCCAGCGCGGCCGGCAGGTAGTAGCGGTAGCCGGACGGCGGGCTGTTCTTCAGGTTGATCACTTCGCCGTCGGCCGTGTAGCGCACCGGCGCGCCGACCGCCGTGGCGTCGTACTTCGCGACCGGATCGACCGCATAGAACGGCCAGAAATTCGGCATGTGGTTGTGGTACACGTGCGCCGCGGGGATGGGGCCGGCGTGCGCCACGGGCGTCATGGACGCAACGAGGCTGGCCACGCAGAGCGCAGCCGGGGTCTTCCGGAAATGCATGAGATTCTCCAGTCAGATCGCGCTTGCGGAAAGCGGCGGTGCACCCAAGCGCGCCGGGCGCCGCCGGTACTCGAACAGGGTCAGGCGGGTCGGGCGGGCGGGTCGCCCGACGGACGCGGTGCCGCCGGCGCGATGCCGAAGAAGGGAAGGGGAAGCGGGATGCGACGATACCGTACTGCGGCCGTGCTGCTGCAGATTGCCATGATGTCCCCTCTTGTGCTCAAGGCACTTTAGTATTTTTACTACTTATGGAAGAGGAATGTACGGTTTTATGAAATCGAAGTCAACAATGTTTCGTAGTTTAGTTACACGCGCGACAATGCAATGCTTGAGATTTGATATTTATCAAACCGACGTCGCCAGCAGCGCATCCAGCAGCGGCACGGCCGCATCCGCGATCCGGTCCAGGCTTGCCTCGCGCAGCGCCGCCGTGTCGACGGCGTGTTCGCTGTGCAGCCCGGCCCAGCGCAGCAGTGCCGCGCACGCATCCCGGTGGTCGAACAGGCCGTGCAGGTATGTGCCCAGCACCTGGCCGTCGTCCGAGCGCGCGCCTTCCGGCCGGCCTTCGATCTCGAACGCCGGCCGTTCCAGCGCGCTGCCCGCCGACACGCCCATGTGGATCTCGTAGCCGGCGACGGCGGCACCCGACGCTTCCTGCGCGAACGCGCAGCGTCCGCTCACCTGCGCCAGGCGCTTGTCGCGCGTGAGCGTGGTCTCCAGGTCGAGCAGGCCGAGTCCCGGCGAGCGCCCCGCGGCCGCCTCCACGCCGTGCGGATCGTCGACGCCGAGCCCCAGCATCTGGAAGCCGCCGCAGATGCCGATCACCTTGCCGCCGTAGCGCAGGTGGCGGCGGATGCGTTCCGGCCAGCCCTGCGCCTGCAGCCACGCGAGGTCGCCGCGCGTGTTCTTGCTGCCGGGGAGGACGATCAGGTCTGCGTCCGGGATCGGCTCGCCCGCGCGCACGAAGCGCAGGTCGACGTCCGGATGCACGCGCAGCGGATCGAAGTCGGTATGGTTGCTCATGCGCGGATAGCTGGGCACGACCACGCGGAAGGAACCGCTGCCCGGCACGACGGCCTGCACGGCGTCTTCCGCGTCGAGGTACAGCCCGTGCAGGTAGGGCAGCACGGCCAGTACCGGCTTGCCCGTCTGCGCTTCCAGCCAGTCCAGGCCCGGTTCGAGCAGCTTGATGTCGCCGCGGAAGCGGTTGATGACGAAGCCCGCGATGCGCGCGCGCTCGCTGTCCGACAGGCAGGCCAGGGTGCCGACGATGTGCGCGAACACGCCGCCGCGGTCGATGTCCGCCACCAGCACCACAGGGCAGTCGACGGCTTCGGCGAAACCCATGTTGGCGATGTCGCGGTCGCGCAGGTTGATCTCGGCAGGACTGCCCGCGCCTTCGACGATCACCGCGTCGTACTGCGAGCGCAGGCGCGCATGCGATTCCAGCACGGCCTCCATCGCGACGGTCTTGTAGCGGTGGTAGTCGCGCGCATTCATCTCGGCGCGCACGCGGCCGTGGATGATGACTTGCGCGCCGATGTCGCTCGACGGCTTGAGCAGCACGGGGTTCATGTCCGTGTGCGGCGCGAGGCCGGCGGCCAGCGCCTGCAGCGCCTGGGCGCGGCCGATCTCGCCGCCGTCGCTCGTGACGGCGCTGTTCAGCGCCATGTTCTGCGGCTTGAACGGCACCACGCGCACGCCGCGCCGGTAGAGCAACCGGCACAGCGCGGCGACGACGGTACTCTTGCCGGCATCCGACGTCGTGCCCTGTACCATCAGGGTCGGAAAGGGAAAGGGCGCCCCGTTCATTTGGGACGGTGGCTGCGCGCCAGTTCGAGTTTTTCGCACAGCTGCGCGGCGCCGTCGATCATGCGCGGGCCGGCGCGGTTCAGGAGGTTGCCGTCGATCGTGAACAGGTTGTCGTTGCGGACGGCCGTGAGCGTGCCGTACGGCTTCCACATGCTCACGCCGCCGTAGTTCTTTTCGGCCGTGGCGAAGATCGCTTCCGGATTTTCCTGCAGCACGGCTTCGACCGACACGGTGGGCGCCGTCACCGGCAGCTTGTCGAAGATGTTCGCGCCGCCGCACAGGCGCAGCGCGTCGCTGACGATGTGGCGGCCGTTCAGCGTGTACAGCGGCTTGTCCCACACTTGATAAAAGCTGCGCACGACGGGGCGGTTGGCATAGCGGCTGCGCAGGCTCGCCATGCGCCGGCGCAGGTCGGCCGCGGCCGGGCCGGCGACGGCGTCCGTGCCCATCAGCTGGCCCAGTTTCTGCACGTTGTCCGCGATGTCTTCCAGCTTTTGCGGCTCGCTGTGGAACATCGGCACGCCGAGCTTTTTCACCATCTCGATCTGGCGCTCGGAGCTGCCGTGGCGCCAGACGACGATCAGGTCCGGTTTCAGGGCCATGATGCGTTCCAGGTCCAGCTCGCGGTTCGAGCCGATCTGCTGGATCTTCTTCGCTTCTTCCGGGAAGTCGCTGTACGAGACGACGCCGACCACATGGCTGCCGCCGCCCGCCGCGAACAGCAGTTCCGTGACGTGCGGCGCCAGCGCGATCACGCGCTGGGCCGGCTTCGCGACGGTGACGGTGTCGCCGGCATCGTCCTTGACGCTGACGGCGGCGTGCGCCTGCAGGCTTGCGGCAACGAAGAGCAGGGCCGCGCCTGCGCTGAAAGTGCGTTTCATTGGTCGTTCCAATCCCGTAGTGCTGAGTCGATACGCTGCCATTGTGCCTCGTCGGCGGGCAGGCCGATGCGGATGCCGCGCGCCGCGTGCGCGAACAGCCGCACCCAGATCGCGCGCCGCGCCATGTGCTCGTGAAAGGCCTCGGCCCGCGGCTCCGCCCACCAGTGGAACAGCGGGGTGCCGGATGCTTCGATGCCGTGCGCGGCCAGCAGTCCGCGCATGCGCGCGCCGTCGCGTGCGAGGCGCACCTGCGCCGCCGCCTGCCACGCCGTGTCGCGCAGGGCGGCGACCGCGATTTCCTGCGCCGGACCGCTGACGGCCCACGGGCCGAGCGCGTCGTCCAGCGCGGCCAGCAGCGTGTCGTGCGCGGCGACGAAGCCGAGGCGCAGGCCGGCGAGGCCGAAGAACTTGCCGACGGAACGCAGCACGACGAGACCCGGCCGGTTTGCATGGCCGGCCACGGACAGCGCGCGCGCCGTGTCGCCGAACGCCTCGTCCACCACGAGCCAGCCACCGCGCGCCGCCAGTCGTTCCGCCCAGTGCCACAGTTGCGCCGGTTCGACCGTTGCGCCGGTCGGGTTGTTCGGGTTGACGACGACGACCACGTCGCTGTCGTCGACGGCCGCATCGAGTGCCGAATACGTCGCCAGGCGCAGCGTGTGGCCGTGCCGTCCCCAGTGATGCGCATGCTCCGCGTACGACGGTGCGGACACCGTCACGCGCGCCGGCCCGGCCAGTTCGGCGCGCAACCGGGGCAGCGCCTGGATCGCGGCCTGGGTACCGGCCACGGGCAGCAGCCGCGGCGCGCCGTAGTAGTCGCAGGCGGCGCGCACGAGTTCGGGATCCGGCTCCGGCAAGCGCCGCCACGCGTCGGGCGCCGGTGCCGGCGCCGGATAGCCGTGCGGGTTGATGCCGGTCGAGAGGTCGATCCAGTCCGTGCCGCCATAGTGGCGCTCGGCCGCGCGCAGGTTGCCGCCGTGTTCAAGCATGACTGGCTCCTTTCAATACGAGCACGCCGGCGGCGACGCACACCCACAACAATGTCGTACGGCGCACGAGGCGCCAGGCGCGCAGGATGTCGTCCGCGCGCGCATCCGGGCCGCTGCCCAGCGGCGGACGCAGTTCCGTCACGCCGTCGTACACGGCCGCGCCGCCCAGCTGCACGCCGAGCGCGCCGGCGCCGCTGGCCATCACGGGACCGGCGTTCGGGCTGCTCCAGGCCGGGGCCTGCGCGCGCCAGCAGCGCCACGCATGCAGCCGGCCGCGCTCGGCCAGCAGCACGTACGACAGCGCGGTCAGGCGCGCCGGCACCCAGTTCAGCACGTCGTCGATGCGTGCGGCGACCCGGCCGAACAGGTTGAAGCGCTCGGTGCGGTAGCCCCACATCGCATCGAGCGTGTTCGCGAGGCGGAACAGCACGACGCCCGCGCCGCCCGCGACGAGGAACCAGAACAGCGTGCCGAACACGGCGTCGTTGCCGTTTTCCAGCAGCGACTCGGCCCCGGCCTTGGCCAGGTCCGATTCGTTCGCCTGTGCCGTGTCGCGGCTGACGATGCGCGACGTCAGCATCCGTGCGTCGTCGATGTCGCCGCGCGTGAGCGCCGCGTGGATCGGCAGCGTGTGGTCGCGCAGGCTGCGCAGGCCGATGCCGACGTACAGCAGCAGCGCATGCACGGCCGCGCCGCCCCACGTGCACGCGAGCCAGGCCAGCAGCGTCAACGGCAGCACGGCGAGCATCCATCCGAGCAGGCCGCGCGCGATGCGCAGGCCCCCGCCGTTCAGCCGGCGTTCCAGCGCATTCGCCAACCGGCCGAAGCCGACGAGCGGATGCCAGCGGCGGGCCTCGCCCAGCAGCAGGTCGAGCAGAACGCCGGCGACGAGCGCCAGCGCGAGGGCGGTCGGCGACAGGCCGCTCAGCACGGCGCGCCCTTCAGCGCGAGCGGCAGGCCGGCCGCGACGAACAGCACGCGCGCGCAGCGCGCGGCCACGTCCTGGTTCAGGCGGCCCGCCTCGTCGGCGAACGCGCGCGACACGGCGCCGTATGGCACGATGCCCATGCCGACTTCGTTCGACACGAACACGACGTCGCCGGCGGCCGGGCCGTCGAGCCAGTCCAGCAGCGCCGCGCGTTCCGCGACGAACAGCGGCGACAGGTCGATCGGACCGACTTCGGGATAATCCTGGTGTGTCGCGAACATCAGGTTCGTCAGCCACAGCGTCAGGCAGTCGACCAGCACGATGCGGCCCGGTGCGCACAACCCGCGCAGCGTGGCCGCGAGCGCGGTCGGCTCCTCGACTGTGCGCCATTCGGCGGGCCGGCGCGCACGGTGGTGGGCGATGCGCGTTTCCATTTCCGTGTCGCCCGCATGCGACGTCGCGAGGTAGATCACGTCCTTGCCGGATTCGCGCGCCAGGCGCTCGGCCAGCGCGCTCTTGCCGGAGCGGGCGCCGCCGAGGACGAGGGTACGCGTCATGCCAGCTCTCCCCGCAGCAGGCTGGCGGCAGCCGCCGGGTTCGACGCGAAGAACGCGTGGAAGTACGACGCCGTGAGCGAACCCACGCGGTACACGGCCTCGCCCTGGGCGCCGGTCTTGTGCTTGACGGTCCACGCGGCCGCCTCGGCCGGCGTCTCCAGGCGCGAATAGTGGAACGTGTGGCCGCGCATCTCGCCGGCCTGCGTGGCCAGCGCCTGCGGACCAAGTGCGGCGAGGCGCGGCTGCATCGCCGCGTCGCCCTGCAGTACGCCCGCCATCGGCCAGCGGCGGCCGTCCTTGTCGACGATCGAATCGGCCAGCGCCATCATCCCGCCGCACTCGGCAAGGATCGGCAGGCCTGCCGCGTGCGCCGCGCGAATGGTCTCGCCCCAGCGTCCCGCCTGCGCCAACGCCGCCGCGTGCAGCTCGGGATAGCCGCCCGGCAGGTAGACGGCGTCGGCGTCCTGCGGCACCGGCTCGTCGGCGACCGGCGAGAACCAGCGGATGCGTGCGCCGAGCGCTTCCAGCGTGTCGACGTTCGCGGGGTACAGGAAGCAGAACGCGGCGTCGCGCGCGATCGCCACCGTTTTCCCCGCCAGCAGGGGCGGAACCGGTTCTTCCGGCAGCGGCTCGTCCAGCCGCGACGGCGTGATCGCGGCCCACGCCGCCTCGTCCAGCTGCAGCTGCTCGGCAAGCTCGTCGAGGATCGCGTCGATGTCCTCGACTTCGCCCGGCACGACGAGGCCGAGGTGGCGCTCGGGCAGCGTGCGCGATTGCTTCGGGAGGGTGGCGAGCAGCGGAATGTCGCGCAGCGAGGCGGCGACCATCCGGGCATGGCCCTCGCTGGCGACGCGGTTGGCGACGACGCCGGCCATGCGCACCGGTCCGTAGTCGCGCAGGCCCAGCACGATGGCGCCGGCCGTCTGCGCCATCGATGCGGCGTCGATCACGGCCAGTACGGGCAGGTCGAACGCGCGCGCCAGGTCGGCGGCGGATGGCGTGCCGTCGTACAGGCCCATCACGCCTTCGACCAGCACCACGTCGGCTTCTTGCGCGGCGCGGGCCAGGCGCTGGCGCGACTGTTCCAGTCCGACCATCCACAAATCGAGCGTATGGACCTTCGTCCGGCTCGCGTGTTCCAGCACCATCGGGTCGATGAAGTCGGGGCCGCACTTGAACACGTGCACCCGCTGGCCCATGCGGCGCAGCCGGCGCGCCAGCGCGGCCGTCACCGTCGTCTTGCCCTGGCCGGACGCGGTGGCCGCCACCAGCAGCATGCGTGCGCCGGTGCCCATCACCACTCCGTCCCGGCCTGCGCCGCGATGCCGGCCTTGAACGCGTGCTTGACGACATTCATCTCGGTGACCGTGTCGGCGACGGCGATCAATTCCGGCGGCGCCGCGCGGCCCGTCACGACGACGTGCTGCATCGACGGGCGATCGAGCAGGTCTTCGATGACCGTGTGCACGTCGAGGTAGCGGTATTTCAGGGCGATGTTCAGTTCGTCCAGCACGACCAGGCCGATGGCCGGATCGGTAAGGAAGCGGCGCGCCTGTTCCCAGGCTTCCTCGGCTTTCACGACGTCGCGCTCGCGGTTCTGCGTTTCCCACGTATAGCCTTCGCCCATCGCGTGGAAACTCACCTCGTCGGGAAAGCGGCGCAGGAACTGTTCCTCGCCGGTCGACATCGCACCCTTGATGAACTGGACGACACCGACCTTCATGCCGTGGCCGAGCGCGCGCGCGACCATGCCGAACGCGCTCGAGCTCTTGCCTTTGCCGTTGCCGGTGTTGACGATGATGATGCCGATCTGCTTGTCGGCGGCGGCGATCTTGGCGTCGATGACCGCCTTCTTGCGTTCCATGCGCGCGCGGTGGCGCTCGTTCAGTTCGGCCGTCTGTTCGGGGGTCATTTCAGTCATGCGGAGCCTCCAGGGGAATGAAGATGCGTCGGCCGGCGTGTTCGATCGCATCGATCGGGTGGCCGAGATAAGTGCTGAGCAGCGGTGCCTGCAGGGCGTCGTCGACGGGGCCGGCGTGCCAGCGGCCGTCGCCCATCAGCAGCAGGGCGTGGGTGGAAATGCTGTGCGCGAGATTCAGGTCGTGGCCGATCATCACGATGGTCTTGCCGCTTTGCCGGCACAGGCGCGACAACAGTCCCATCGTGCGCACCTGGTGCGCGAGGTCGAGCGCGTTGGCCGGTTCGTCCAGCAGCAGCAGCGGTGTGTCCTGCGCGAGCAGCGCGGCGATGGCGACGCGCTGGCGCTCGCCGCCGGACAGCGTGCGCACGTCGCGCGCGGCGAGGTGGTCGACTTCCATCGCGGCCAGCGCCTCCAGCGCCGCATGGTGGTCGTCGCTGTCTTCCCAATAGCGGTTGGCGTGGTACGGGTGGCGCGCCGACAGCACGGTTTCCATGACGTTGTACGCGAACGCGTCGCTGCGCGCCTGCGGCAGGTAGGCCCGTTCGCGCGCGAGCAGTTCCAGCGGCCAGGCGGCCAGGCTCCGTCCGTGCAGTTCGACGCTGCCGCCGTCCGGACGGCGCAGCCCGGCCACGGTGCGCAGCAGGGTGCTCTTGCCGGCGCCGTTGCGGCCGATGATCGACCAGCATTCGCCCGCGGCGACGTGCCAGTCGAGCCCCTGCACCAGGGTGCGGCTGCCTGCGCGCAGTTCGAGTCGGCGGGTGGCGATCATCATTTGTGCAGGCGGTGCAGCTGGTAGAGGAACACGGGCGCGCCGATCAGGGCCGTGATGGCGCCGACCGGCAGCTGCGTGGGTGCGACGACCGTGCGCGCGAGCGTATCGCACAGCACGAGCAGGCTGCCGCCGCCCAGCACGGCGGCCGGCACCAGCACGCGGTGGTCCGGACCGAACGCGAAGCGGCACGCGTGCGGCACGATCAGGCCGACGAAGCCGACCGAGCCGGCGCTCGTCACGGCGCTGGCCGTCAGCAGGGCGGACACGAAGAACAGGCCCTTGCGTACGGCGCCGACGCGCACGCCCAGCGTGGCGGCGGCTTCCGCGTGCAGTGCCAGCATGTTCAGCGCACGCGCGTTGCGCAGGGCGTACAGGAGCGCCGCGCCGAGCACGATCCAGGGCAGGACCCGCAGCGGCGCGCCGGCCAGGTCGCCGATCATCCAGAACACCATGCTGCGCAGGCGGCCTTCCGGCGCGATCGACAGCATCAGCGTGACGAGCGCCATGCTGGCCGACGACAGGACCACGCCGGTGAGCAGCAGCATCGACGTACCGCCTTCGGCCGCGGCGCCGCTGCGCATGTCGCGCCGCGCCAGCAGGTACAGCAGCAGCGCGACGGCGACCGCGCCGCCGAGCGCCGCCGCGTCGACGGTAGCCGCCGCGCACATCATGAGCAGGGCGAACAGCGCGCCGACCGACGCGCCGGCCGAGATGCCGAGCACGTACGGATCGGCGAGCGGATTGCGCAGCAGCGCCTGCATCATGACGCCGGCCAGCGCGAGCGCGCCGCCGGTGACGAACGCCATCAAGGCGCGACCGGCGCGCAGTTCCAGCAGCGACGCGGCCAGCGAATCGGGCCGGCCGTGCAGCACCTGCAGCACCGCGTCCGGCAGCTCGGCCGGCGCCACGGCGACCGACCCGCTCATCCCGGCGACCAGCAGGCTGGCGACGGCCACGCACAGCAGCGCGGCGAGGATAGCGACGGCGCGCTGGCGCAGGGGCAGTGGAACTGGATGCATGGGGCGTCGTCGAATGGATCAGTGAATGCCGTAGCGGATCGCTGCGAACCAGCTGCGCCCGGCCGTGCCGTAGTTGCGCGCCAGCTCGTGGTCCTTGCCGGCGGCGTTGTCGACGCGAACCAGCAGCGACCAGTCGCGCGTCATGTGCCAGGAAGTGTACAGGTTCAGCAGGCCGTAGCCGCCCAGGCGGTTGGCGTTGGCGGCGTCGTCGAAACGGCGGCCGGAGACCTGCAGTTCGATGCCGGTGTCGACCTGGCCGAAGGTGTAGTCGGCGTTGACGTTCGCATGGCGGCGCGCGCGACGGGCCAGCTGCTTGCCGGTGGTTTCGTCGCGCGGATCCTGCAGGTCGGCGCTGGCGCGGAGGTCCAGGTTGCCGATGAGGGTGTCGGCCGCGAGGGTCAGGCCTTCCAGCAGCGCATGGTCGACGTTGTAGGCGCAGCTGCCGGAGCGCGTCGGGCACGGCGTGACGGACACGATCATGTCGGTCAGGCGGTTGCGGTAGTAATCCGCCTTCAGGTCGACGCCGGCCACGCGGTACTGCACGCCCGCCTCGAGGTTGCGGCCGCGTTCCGGCTTGTTGGCCACGTAGCCGTAGTTCGGGTAGTACAGCTCGTTGAACGTCGGCGCGCGGAAGCTCGTGCCGGCGCTCGCCGTGGCGCGCAGGTCTTTCGTGAACTCGTAGCCGTAGCCGGCGGCGCCGGTCGTCTTCGCGCCGTATTCGGACCAGTCGTTGCGCGCGCTGAGGTCGAGCAGGTGGCTGCCGCGGCGCAGGTTGTACGCGGCCGCGATCGAGTTCGTGATGCGCGACTTGTCCAGTGCGGCGATGGAACTGGACAGCACGGTTTCCTTGCGGTGGCCGGCCAGCACCTGCAAGGTGTCGCCGTTCAGGTCGAACGTGTTCTGCCACGTGAACTCGTCCTGGCGCGTGCTCAGCTGCGACGCGCCGGCGGGCAGCGCGCTGGTGAAGCTGCCCGATTTGTCCTCCGCGCGCGCGGCCTGCACGCTGCTGCGCCAGTTGGGCGCGATGCGGTCGTTCAGGAACACGGCATAGCTGTCGACTTCCTGGATATTGTGTGCGTCGAAGCTTGCACTGCCGTTGTCGTACTGCGCGCTCAGGCGGCTCTTCAGGAATTGCATGCCGATTTCGTGGCCCTCGGCCAGCCGCAGCGCGAAACGGGCATTGGCGCTGCGGCGCGTGTAGCCGTCGTCGTCGCGGTTGTAGCCGAACGCGCCGGGGCGCGTGGCCGAGAAGCCGTCCGCTTCCTCGCGCGTGCCGCCCAGCGCATAGCTCACGCCGTGGTCGCCGCCGGTCGAGCCGGACACGCTGGCATCGTACTGGCTGGTGCCGTACGTGCCGCCGCCCGCGCTGGCGCTGAATACCGGCTGGCCTGCGCCGCGGCGGGTGAAGATCTGCACGACACCGCCGATGGCGTCCGCGCCGTACAGGGTGCTCAATGGTCCGTAGACGATTTCGATGTGGTCGATCGCGGACAACGGGATCGCGTTCCAGCTGGCGTAGCCCAGCGTGGCGGAACCGATGCGCACGCCGTCGATCAGGACGACGACCTGGTTGCTGTTGGCGCCGCGCAGCGACACGGTGGTGGTGGTGCCGGCGCCGCCGTTGCGCACGATCTCGATGCCGCGCTGGCGGCGCAGCACGTCGGCGACGGAGCCGGCGCCGGCGCGGACGATCTCGTCGCGCGTGACGACGACCGTGTCGGGAATGACCTCGTCGGCGCGCTGCGGCGTGCGGGCGGCGGTGACGACGACGGTGTCGGGAAGGGCATCGGCGTGGGCGGATGCGGCGGCGAGGGCGAGCGAAAGCGCGGCGGCTTGCCGGGAAACGGAAACTGGCATGACTTCTATCTTCGTGGGGCAACCGGCCGACGTCCCCGTCAACCGGATGAACGGACACGCCGCGTGCGGCGCATCCACCTTTTGGCCGGTATCCGGGCTGGCAAGTGTGGCCGTCCGACCTTCCCATGCGAATGCACAGTGGTGTGTGGGGACGGTTGCCGCGCGCGTTCGACACGCGCATGGCACTTGCTTACCGTTGCGGGGGCAGCACACGTTGGCGCCGGTTGCGCAGCGCTTCGTGTTTCCCGTTTAACTGCGCCCGAGAGACGGGCGCGAGCACCAAAACCCCGACATTATACGGCGTTTGGATGGCCGGGTTGTCAGTTTTCCAGCACGACGGCCTCGCCATAGCCGATCCGGTGCGGTGTCTGCGCGGCCCGTAATGCGGCCTGTTCGAGCGGCGCGCCGCCGTGCAGCGCCGTCAGCAGGCGGATGGTGCCGGCGTGGCAGACGACCAGCGCGCCGGGCAGCGCCCGCGCGCGCAGCTCGGCGCGCAGGTCGGCAAGACACGCCTGCACGCGCCGTGCCACGTCGAGCACGTTGTCCGCGCCGCCGGGCCGGTAGTGCAGCAGGTCGGCGGCCCACGCATCGACGTCGGCGCGGGGAATGTCGGACCACGCGCGCCCTTCCCAGGCGCCGAAATCCATCTCGGCCAGCCGGGCATCGAACGTCACGCGGCCGGGCGCGAGCCGTTCGGCCAGCCGCGCGCAGCGCTGCAGAGGACTCGCAAGGACGGCCAGGTTGCCCGGCAGCCCCTGCGCCGCCAGCGCCGCATGGACGTGCGCGAGATCGTCGGCGCGGACGGGCACGTCGCTGGCGCCGTAGCACAGGCCGGGCGCGACATCCGGCAGCGGATGGCGCACGAGGATGAGCGTCATGCCGCGGCCCAGGCCCCATGGCCGAGTGTGGCGAGCACGGCGACGTAGATCAGCGCCTCCGCCAGCTGCTGCACGGCGCCGAGGCAGTCGCCCGTGTAGCCGCCGAGGCGCCGCACGAACAGGCGTCCCAGCCACAGCGCGGCGGCGAGCGACGCCAGCGCCGCGGCGAGAAGGGCGGTCGGCGTCATCCAGCCGAAGGCGACCGCACCCGCGGCGGGGAGAGCGCAGGTCAGCGCGGCGATGGCGAATTCGGTGCTCGTCATCTGCTGCGCCAGGGGCTTGGCCTTGCCTTCGCCGCGCACGTACTCCAGGCGCCAGATCAGGCTCGTGGACGCGAGACGGGACAAAGGATGCGCCACCGCGAGCGCGGCCACGGCCAGGTGCGGCGGCAGCATCGACAGCGCCGTCAGCTTGGTCGCCAGCATGCACACGATGCCGATCGCGCCGTATGCGCCGACGCGCGAGTCCTTCATGATCTCCAGCGCCCGTTCCTTCGTCATGCCGCCACCGAGGCCGTCGCACGTGTCGGCGAACCCGTCTTCGTGGAACGCGCCCGTGATATAGATGGAGGCGGCGGTCGACAGCACGGCCGCCACGGGCGCCGGCAGCACGAGCGCGGCGGCCGCGTAGACGGCGATGGCGACGGCCGCCACAACGCAGCCGACCAGCGGGAAGTAGCGCGATGCATGTTGCAGCCAGCTCGCTTCGAATCCGACCCACGCCGGGATCGGCAACCGCGTGAAGAACTGCAGCGCGATGAAGAACAGGCGGAGCTGGTGCATCAGGCCGACTTTTCGCTGACGCTGGCCGAGGCGAACGTCGCCATCTCGTTCAGGAAGTTGGCGGCCGCGCGCACGAGCGGCAGGGCTAGCGCGGCGCCCGTGCCTTCGCCCAGGCGCAGGTTCAGGTGCAGCAGCGGTTCGGCGCCGAGCGCATCGAGCATGCGGCGGTGGCCGGATTCGTCCGAGCAGTGCGCGAACACGCAGTAGTCGAGGATCGCCGGTTCGATGCGCGCGGCCACTAACAAGGCGCTGGTAACGATGAAGCCGTCGATGAGCAGTACCTTGCGCAGCGCCGCGGCCTGCAGCATGGCGCCGGCCATCATTGCGATCTCGAAGCCGCCGAACGTGGCCAGCACGGCGAGCGGGTGATCGACACCGGCATGCAGCTGCACGGCCGCATCGATGACGCGCGCCTTGTGCAGCACGCCCTCCGCCGACAGCCCGGTACCGGCGCCGACGCATTCCGCGGTCGGCATCGCGGTGAGCTTGTGCATCAGGGCGGCGGCGGACGTCGTGTTCCCGATGCCCATCTCGCCGAATCCGATCACGTTGCCGGGCAGTTCGGCCGCCAGGGCGGCGCCGTGTGCCAATGCGGCGGCGCATTCGTCCGCCGTCATGGCCGGTTCGACGGCGAAGTTGCGCGTGCCGTGCGCCACCTTGCGGTCGACGAGGCCGGCGCGCGCGCCGAAGTCGTGGTTCACGCCCGCATCGACGACGTGCAGCGCGATGCCGTTTTGGCGCGCGAACACGTTGATGGCTGCACCGTTCGCCAGAAAGTTCTCGACCATCTGCCACGTGACGTCCTGCGGATACGCGGACACGCCTTCCGCGACGATGCCGTGGTCGCCCGCGAACACGAGGATCGCCGGTTGCTCGACGGTGGGCGCAATCGTCTCCTGGACCAGGCCGAGGCGGGCGGCCAGGCGTTCGAGCGCGCCAAGGCTGCCGAGCGGCTTTGTCTTGTTGTCGATGGCGGCAGCCAGTTGCGCGGCGAGCGCCGGGTTGAACGTGGGGGCGATGTGCGGAAGGCGCATGGAGACTCCATGGATGATGAAGGCGGCAAAGATAGCACACGCGCAACAGAAGAAAGATTGCCGTCATCGACTGCCCGGCCTGTCCGGCGCGGCCCCGGCGTCGGGCGGTTCGCGCGCCCCGCAGTCGGTTGTTCGACCGGCAGCGTGTTGTTCAAGCTGCTTGCATAACCTCGTTATCGTTTGCTATAGTTCGCGTCCTGCTTCTGCAGCACGAGAAAAGTTCAGCGAAATCAAACAGTTGAGCTAGGCGGTTTGACAACGCCGCTTGTGTTGAAGAAAACGAGGGGTTGACGAGTTAAGCGAAGC
>Ga0308168_1002703_pt1 | contig 14262 bp, 5 predicted proteins | sample PhyCR2_FD_202133 | JGI IMG/M metagenome (GOLD analysis project Ga0308168, IMG submission 202133) | Phyllosphere microbial communities from UC Gill Tract Community Farm, Albany, California, United States - DLSLRC.R2 | ecosystem: Host-associated > Plants > Phyllosphere > Unclassified | place: USA... | reverse complement strand
ACGAAGTTGCATGGTGGATGCCTCTTGCCAGGACACAGGTCATTTCCTTGATGATGAGCAATGTGCCTATTAAAAAGTGTCCACCATGTCTCCGAACACCTGTCCACCATGTGTCCGGTACATACAGCCCCCCCGGGGGAGAGGGCTGGGGTGAGGGGGATGGATTTCAGCTACACCACAAATCTCTGCCTCACTCCGCCAGAAACATCTCCCGACTCAACCCATGCCGCTGCATCTTTTCATTGAAGGTGCGGCGCGGCAGTTGCAGTTCTTCGAGCACCGCTTTCACATCACCTTTGTGCCGGGTCAACGCCGCGCGCAGGCATTGCGCTTCGAACGCTTCCTGCTGCGCCGCCAGCGATTGCCCTGGATCGATTCCGGCGACCGGTTCATCAAGCCGCAGTACCTGACGCTCGGCAACGTTGGCCAGTTCGCGCACGTTGCCCGGCCAGTCATGGCTGAGCAGGTGACTGAGCTGCGCACCGGTCAACGGCGGAAAGGTCCGGCCCAGACGCTGGGCGGCATTCTGCGCAAAGGTCTCGAACAGCAACGGAATGTCTTCGCGGCGATCGCGCAGCGGCGGCAAGCGCAGTTCGGCGACGTTGAGGCGATAAGCCAGGTCCTCACGAAAACGCCCGGCGCGGGCTTCATCGAGCAGGTCCGGTTTGGTCGCCGCGACGATACGCAAATCGACGCGAATGCTCTGGTTCGACCCCAGCCGTTCAAGCTTTTGCTCCTGCAAGACCCGCAGCAATTTCACCTGCTGGGCCAGCGGCATGCTTTCGATCTCGTCGAGAAACAGCGTGCCGCCATCGGCGTATTCCAGCTTGCCGATGCGCTTGCCCGAGGCGCCGGTAAACGCGCCGCTCTCATGGCCGAACAGTTCGGCCTCGAACAATTGCTCCGGGATCGCCGCACAGTTCAGCGCCACGAAAGGTTTGCCGGCGCGCGGGCCGAAATCATGCAGGCAACGCGCGACCAGTTCCTTGCCGCTGCCGGTTTCACCACGGATCAGCACGTTGACCGGCAACGTCGCCAGATCCAGCACCTGCCGACGCAATGTCTGCAAGCCGCGGGACACGCCGAGCAACGTCGCATCCAGCCTAGCGCGGTTGTCAGCCAGTTCGTGCAGGGCGCGGTTTTCCAGGACCAGGCGGCGTTTGTCCAGCGCCCGGCGCAGGCTGCCGAGCAGGGTTTCCGGGCTGAACGGTTTTTCCAGAAAGTCGTAGGCGCCATCGCGCATGGCTTCGACCGCCATCGGCACATCGCCATGGCCGGTAAGCAGAATCACCGGCAGATCGCTGTCGCGCTGTTGCACTTCGGCGAGCAATTGCAAGCCGTCCATGCCGGGCATGCGCACGTCGCTGAGGATCACCCCGGCAAAATGTTCCGGGAGCGCGGCGAGGCATTCTTCGGCACGGCTGAACAATTGCACCTGAAACCCCGACAGGCTCAGCCACTGTTCAACGGCGTCGCGAATGCTGCTTTCGTCGTCGACCACCATCACCGAATTGAGCATCAGATATGTGCCTCCAGATCGATTGGCAGGGTCAGGCTGAACACCGCGCCGTGGTCGCCATTCTCGACGCTCAGGCGCCCGCCGGATTCATGCACGATGGCGAAGGATACTGCCAGCCCCAGGCCAAGACCATCGCCCACCGGTTTGGTGGTAAAGAACGGATCGAACACCTGGCCCAGATGTTCCTCGGCAATGCCGCCGCCGTTGTCGCTGACGCTGAGCCGCCACAATTGCTCATCGGCCTCCAGACGGATTTCCAGACGCTTGCAGGCTTTACCCTGCATTGCATCCAGCGCATTGCGCAGCAAATTGATCAACACCTGTTCCAGACGAATCGCATCACCGCGCACCCATGCCGGGCGGGTCAGATGCAGCACCAGGCTGACCTGCTCGTCACGCAGCCGCGCATCGAGCAGTTGCAGCGACTGATCGGCCACCGTCGCCAGATCCAGACGTTCGCGCAAGCCGCTCGGGCTTTTGCGCGCGAAAGTCTTGAGGTGGCCGGTGAGGGCAGCCATGCGCGTGAGCATGTCATCCACCGGTTTCAGCGCCTTGTAGGCGTCATCGACGCGGCCATGTTCGAGCAGCAGGCGCAGGGTGGCCAGTTGCATGCGCTGGGCGGTCAACGGTTGATTGATTTCGTGGGCCAGCGCGGCGGACATCTGCCCCAGCGCGGCGAGTTTGGCCGACTGCACCAAACCTTCCTGCGCGGTGCGCAAGTCGCGGGTGCGCTCCTCGACCAGACGCTCGAGTTCTTCGCGATTGCGCTGACGGACCTTGGCCAGCCGCCAGCGCTGATTTAGGAACAACAACAGGAACACCAGCGCCAGCCACACGCCAGCGGCGGCCAGTGCGGCGTTGCGCAAATCTTCGAAGGCCACTTGCGGGCGGCGCAGCAGATGCAGGGTCCAGCCTTCGGTCGCCAGTGGCAGCGATTCCCATAAATAGTCCGCCGTGCCCTGCGGACCTTCGACCCGGCGCAGATCGCTGTTGTCATCGAAGCGCCGTAGCGGCAAATGGGTCAGCGGCAGCAGCGATTGCTTGTCGTACTGGCGGGTGGTTTTGATCTCGGCCAGATCATCGGCGCTCAACGGCCGCAAGGCGCGATAACGCCAGCCCGGCTGATTGGCGATAAAGATGATCCCGCGTGAATCGCTGACCAGCAGCGTGTCGCTGCCCTGGCTCCATTCACGTTCCAGTTCGGGAAATTCCAGCTTGACCACCATCGCACCGAGAAACTCGTCGTGGTCACCGAGCACCGCGCTGGAAAGGAAATAGCCGGGAATGCCGCTGGTCACGCCCACTGCGTAGAAACGCCCGGTGCCTTGGGTGCGGGTCTGGCTGAAGTAGGGGCGGAAGCCGTAATTGTGGCCAACGTAACTGCTGGGCAAGCGCCAGTTGCTGGCGGCCACGGCCAGGCCTGTGCGATCCAGCAGTTCAAGGGTCGAGGACTGCGCCGCACCGTTGATTTTTTCCAGCTTCACATTCAATGCCGCTTGCTGCGCAGCATCGACCGGTCCGGCCAGGGCCGAACGCAATTGCGGATCCAGCGCCAGCACGGCGGGCAGGGCGCGATAGCGGTCGATCAGGGTGTGCAAGGAGTTGGCGTACAACCCCAGTTGCTGATTGGCGCGGGCGGCGTCTTCTTCCAGCGCCTGACGTTCCGCGTGGCGCATCGCGAGCGTCGCGGCAATGACCGTGCCGGCAATGATCAGCAGGGAATACAACGACAGACGCAGGGTACGGGAAGTCGGCAGCATGCTGGATCAAAGGTCGGCAGGACGGGCGGGCACGATAGCATGGGCCGAGATGGCCGGGCGCGCTGTTCGCGCCGGCCGTGTCTGCTAAACAGCTGTCTCCTGTACCTGACGTCGATGCACAAGATTCAATCTCGGCTTCGGCACCGGTCTTGCCTGAGGTTCGGCAGCGAGCGAGCGCTCCAGTTGCTGCAGGCGTTCAGTCACGCCTTGCGCCTCGCTCGGCGCTTCGATGATTGCCTGTGCGGTTTGCATGACCTTGTCGATGGCTTCGAACGGGTCTACACCATTCCTGGACAGCTTCATGACCTGACGCTGTTTTTCTGCATCCAGTGCGTCCAGTTGGGCATAGAACATCTTCTGGATGTGCTCGGAGTAGCTGTTGAGGTTATCCGTGAAGGTCTTGATGCTGTCGATAAGCGCAGCACCTTCATCAAGAAGAGCCCCCGCGCCGTCGACGGCTTTTGCAGCGCCGTCGCCCAGCGTTTTCAACCCGTCCTTGAGCTCTTGGGTGTGCAGTGTCTGTGCTGCTTTCAAACCTTTCTTGAAGAAGTGGTAACGCAATACCGGAAACACTATTGCCCCCGCGATTGCCCCTGCGCCGGAACCGATGGCGTTGCCGATTCCGGGTACCACGGTGCCGATGACACTGCCGATGGCGATGCCTTTGCCGATACCGTAAAAGACCGATTTGATGCCGGCCCGGGAGGTGATGAATTTGCCGAACGTCATGCTTTTGCGCACCTCCTCGATGTTCTGGCCTTCAGGAATCAGGCCATCGAACTCGGTGGTCAGGTTGTGCAATTGCTCCGCCGCAGTTTGCGCTTGATCAAAAATACCCACCGCTTTTCTGACCAGGTCAAACACCACTTTGAAGGCACCGGTCTGGTCGACATGAACGATCGGGTTGTTACCGACGAATCCATACAGATTCAACCCATCCACATCCCCCGCCGGATCGGCACTGACCCACCGCTGCAACCACGGTGCGTAATAGCGGGCGCCGTAGTAATACAAACTGCTGACGTCCATTTCCTTGCCGGAATACCGGATGAAGCGGTATTCGATTTCCGATTCCGGCGCCATCCACGCGGTTTCGCCGAACGGGTAATAGCCTTCTGCGCCGGTGACGACAGCGTTTTCATTGAGCTCCATTACGCAAGAGCCGAGGTGGTCTTCGAGGGTGTAACGTATCTGGTCGTCTATCGGCACTGAACGTTGCGCCCAATGCAGGCAGCGCGCGTCACCGAGGCTGATGATGTGCAGCTCCTCGCCGTTGTCCTTGCTGCGAATTTCCAACCCCGGCAGGTAGCGCACCTGGTGGAAGTGGCGGACCTTGTCGGTGAACCATTCATGACATTTGAGGACCCGCTGGCCGGCGCTGTACTGGTAATACTCGGCGTCGTTATCGCTGTCCTGACGAATAACCAGAACCACGCGCTCCAGCTCATCACGCCTGCTCCATTGCAGTGACGGACCGTGGCGCAGCTTGCGTTGATTGCCGTGCGGGTCGAACCAGCTGCCGAAGTCCGGCGGCTCGTCGCCCGTTTCCCAACGCACCCCGCGATTGCTTTGATCGTCGACGCACATGCGCCGGGTGCGGCTGGCGCCGTCGCGCTGATGACGCAATTCGGTCAGATTGCCGCCGTCGTCGTAGCTATACGTCTGGGTGTAATTGAGGCGGTTTCGTTCGTCGGGCGGGTGCGGCAGACCGGGAATGTCCGGGGGCAGGGCGTCGTCATGACCGGTCGCGCGGATCAGGCGGTACAGGGAGTCGTAGCTGAATTCGCGGTGCCCGTCGACCCGCTGATTGGCGAACCAGACGGGCTCGAAGGCGTGGTCTTCAATGCGGATGATATTGCCGACGCGATCGTAGAAATATTGCAGATCCTGCAATCTGGGGTGAGCGGTTTTCTGACTGGTGCGCGTATGCAGGCGTCCGTCGGCCGGGTCATACGTCCACTGACTTAGGACACCGTTACCGGCCAGTTGCGAGGTGATCTGATTGTTCGCGTTGTACTGCGCATCCCGCAGAACCTGTGTGACCTGCTCCCCGACTTGCAGCTCCACCTGTTTGAGCTGGCCGGCAAGACCGTAGCTTGACGCTCTGCGATAACCACCGGCATCGGTCTGCTGCAGCACAGCGCCCAATGGGCTGAAGACCTGATGGCTGGTGAACGCTTCGTTATCGTGAAAAGTGCGCTTTTCCACCAGTGCCTGTCCGGTGAGGGCATAGCTGGTGATATCCAACGAGCCTGACGGATCTGTCTGCCGGATCAACCGGCCGCGCAGGTTGGAGCCCGCTCCGGCAGAACCGGGGGCGTAAGTGAAGGTATCGAGCTGATTTTCGCCGTTTCCCGAGACTTCGAGCTGCACCAGGCGCAATTGCTCGTCAAAGGTTGATTGCCAGACATGGCCACGCTCGTCCCAACGGTGTCTGGGCTCTCCGTCCCTGCCCAACAGGGCCAGGCGCCAGCCGCTATCCCGGCTGCTGGTAAACACGGCGCTACCGTTCAGCGAAAACACGCTGGTGCTGTTCGCTATCGGCAGGCGTGGATCCTGTTGCGCGACCATACGCCCGGCGACATCGTGGCGCTGGCGGGTCACAAGAGCTCGCGGCGTGTCATCCGCCACGGTACGCAGATAAGCGACCTGGCGGACTGGCAGGCCACGTGCGTCGGTGACCGTCAACGCAGGAGTGCGCGAATGAACGGTATCGAATTTCATTGGTGTGGATATGTATGTCGGGTGAATGGCCTGACAAAGTCCTGAAATGCCGCTTTGAACCTGGATTTCGGTTGAGCTTGTTTGCGCAAAAAACGGTTGTCTGTGAGTGCGTCTTCCTTGTACCAACTCATCATGGTCTGGCTGGTTTCGATAAATCCCAAAACCTTACTGGTTTCCTCTCGAAGGGCTTCGAGTCGGATAGGCCCCGCAGCTGTTGAGTGGCCTGCATTAGGTATCACAAGACCTGCATCGAACGTGTTTCGCCCCAGACGCCTGTACGCTTTTTCGGCGATGGCCATTCGGGAGGTGAGGGCTTCTTTCCAGTCTGCAAGCATGGTTTCGATTTTCTGAATCTTTACCGGATCCAATCCGTTTCTGATGTCCTCGGCTTCTTGTACACGTTGCCCCATATTGAGCGTTGCGCCGACGCCTCCAATAACTGATCCGACGACGTAGTTCATAAATATCAGGCTTGCATTGGCCGGGCTGGTATCCAGTCGACCCTGTGTGAGACCGATCTTTTCATCAATGGCTGCGACGCTCATTGCTGACGTTTGTGGAATCAAGGGCTTGATCAGATTTGCAGGGGACATGAGGCGATCAGCAAGTTCCCCCGTGATGGTGCCGGCGATGTTCCCGCCAACCAACCCTTCGAGAAATGGTGGTTTACCCTGTTCAGTAAAATTGACCATGTGCGGGTTGTCGGGAAGCATTGAGCCTATTTTCGCACCGAGGTAAAGGCCGCCGAGGAAACCGGCAGCGGCATTGATGCCTTCTCCCGCGAAATTCCCCAGCAATTCGACACCGTATTGTCCGTGTGAGAAGTTCTGAATCTGTTCTTGAGCAGTAACAGAGTAATCACTAAGAACGGTCAGAAAGTTTGCGAAGTTGACAATCTCATGTCCTTCTCGGCTGTTCCCCTGCACATCCACAAAAGAGACCGGGTTGTTACCGACAAAACCATACAGATTCAACCCATCCACATCCCCCGCCGGGTCCGAACTGACCCAACGCTGCAACCACGGTGCGTAATAGCGGGCGCCGTAGTAGTACAAACCGCTGACATCCATTTCCTTGCCGGAATAACGGATAAAGCGGTATTCGATTTCCGACTCCGGCGCCATCCACGCGGTTTCGCCGAACGGGTAATAGCCTTCTGCGCTGGTGACCACAGCGTCTTCGTTGAGCTCCATCACGCAAGAGCCGAGGTGGTCTTCGAGGGTGTAACGCATCTGGTCGTCTATCGGCACTGAACGTTGCGCCCAATGCAGGCAGCGCGCGTTACCGAGGCTGATGATGTGCAGTTCCTCGCCGTTGTCCTTGCTGCGAATTTCCAGCCCCGGCAGGTAGCGCACCTGGTGGAAGTGGCGGACCTTGTCGGTAAACCATTCATGACATTTGAGGACTCGCTGGCCGGCGCTGTACTGGTAATACTCGGCATCGTTATCGCTGTCCTGACGGATAACCAGATCCACGCGCTCCAGCTCATCACGCCTGCTCCATTGCAATGACGGACCGTGGCGCAGCTTGCGTTGATTGCCGTGCGGGTCGAACCAGGTACCGAAGTCCGGCGGCTCGTCGCCCGTTTCCCAACGCACCCCGCGATTGCTTTGATCGTCGATGTATATGCGCCGGGTGCGGCTGGCGCCGTCGCGCTGATGACGCAGTTCGGTCAGATTGCCGCCGTCGTCGTAGCTATACGTCTGGGTGTAATTGAGGCGGTTTCGTTCGTCGGGCGGGTGCGGCAGACCGGGAATGTCCGGGGGCAGGGCGTCGTCATGACCGGTCGCGCGGATCAGGCGGTACAGGGAGTCGTAGCTGAATTCGCGGTGCCCGTCGACCCGCTGATTGGCGAACCAGACGGGCTCGAAGGCGTGGTCTTCAATGCGGATGATATTGCCGACGCGATCGTAGAAATATTGCAGATCCTGCAATCTGGGGTGAGCGGTTTTCTGACTGGTGCGCGTATGCAGGCGTCCGTCGGCCGGGTCATACGTCCACTGACTTAGGACACCGTTACCGGCCAGTTGCGAGGTGATCTGATTGTTCGCGTTGTACTGCGCATCCCGCAGAACCTGTGTGACCTGCTCCCCGACTTGCAGCTCCACCTGTTTGAGCTGGCCGGCAAGACCGTAGCTTGACGCTCTGCGATAACCACCGGCATCGGTCTGCTGCAGCACAGCGCCCAATGGGCTGAAGACCTGATGGCTGGTGAACGCTTCGTTATCGTGAAAAGTGCGCTTTTCCACCAGTGCCTGTCCGGTGAGGGCATAGCTGGTGATATCCAACGAGCCTGACGGATCTGTCTGCCGGATCAACCGGCCGCGCAGGTTGGAGCCCGCTCCGGCAGAACCGGGGGCGTAAGTGAAGGTATCGAGCTGATTTTCGCCGTTTCCCGAGACTTCGAGCTGCACCAGGCGCAATTGCTCGTCAAAGGTTGATTGCCAGACATGGCCACGCTCGTCCCAACGGTGTCTGGGCTCTCCGTCCCTGCCCAACAGGGCCAGGCGCCAGCCGCTATCCCGGCTGCTGGTAAACACGGCGCTACCGTTCAGCGAAAACACGCTGGTGCTGTTCGCTATCGGCAGGCGTGGATCCTGTTGCGCGACCATACGCCCGGCGACATCGTGGCGCTGGCGGGTCACAAGAGCTCGCGGCGTGTCATCCGCCACGGTACGCAGATAAGCGACCTGGCGGACTGGCAGGCCGCGTCCGTCGACGACTGCCAGCGTCGGCGTGCGCCAGTGCAGGGAGGCGGTCATGCTCCCGACTCACTCGAGGACACCACCTCTTCGGCGGTGTCGTTGAAGTCTTCGCTGGTGTGATACCAGGGATGATAAGTCTCGCGGGAAAAGTCGCGTTTGGCGTTGACCAGCCTGGTCGGACGCCCCGGCGCGTCATAGAACAGCTGATCGAAGAGCCCGAGCTTGCGCAGGGATTGATCATTGACGTAGCGGTGGGTGTTGGCGAAAAACGGCCGGTATTGGCGCTGCGGCAGACCTTTGTTGTTGTACTCGACGCGTTCGCTGATACGCCAGCGTGTCTGCGTCGGTTGCTCACCTTCTTCGATGAGCAATTCACCATCCTCGCCCACCACATAAGCCAGTCCCGGGTCGACCTTTTGCTGGGTCTGCAGTACCCGACCAAAGCCATCTACGCAGGTTTTGACGATCTGGATCTGCGCGACGACGGGGTCTGTGGGGTAGCGGTCGGCGCTGAGCACCATGGTGTGTACCGGTTCTCGGTAAGCCAGTTCAATGGCCTCGATCAATTGCTGGTCTTCAGGCGTCAGTGCGTGGCTTTGCGCAAGTCGGCGACGGGCACTGGCACGGATCTGCCCGCCGGGCAACAGGTCGCCTTGCATGATCGACCGGGTTTGAAGGGGGGAGGAGGGGATTGATCCCATCCAGCTAAACGGGTTTTTGTGCAGAGTACTTGCTGCTTTGCCTACGGTGTCCTCTGGAAACTGGATGGCGTATTCCGGACTGGTGTCCGGCAAGGTCCAGCCAACGCCCAGCTTCTCGAATCCGGCAGGTTCACCATTCTCGGTACCGTAAAAGCTGACGACCAGTGGCTGCCCGGAAGGCTCGTAAATGACTTCTTCGAAGTTGTCGTTGGCGTCCTTGATCAGCCTGGGTTTGAGGGCGTGGTAATCGAACTCCGCTACCTCAACCGCACACCCGTCGGGCAATTCCACGCGCATCACCGCCAGGTAGTGTTGATCGTATTCGGCCTTGGTCACGCCATGGCTTGGCGTTTCATTGAAATCGAGCACGTTGTAGAACGCTTGCAAGCCGCCGTACCGAGCCAGATTGAACCGCGACGACCATAGGTTTTGTTCCTCGCTCGGCGGCGTTTCGAACAGCAGTTGCATGGGGTCGTAACCAATTGCCGCGAGGGCCTCGCGGATATTCAGGTCCGGCACAATGCTGTAAGCGTCCAGCGCGGTTTTATCCAGCAGGGCAAGCTCCAGAGAATGTGACAGGGCTTCGAATCCGGCGACGCCGTCATCCAGTTCAATGCCCTCTACGTCCACATAGCGCTGTATGGATTGGGAAGTCAGTACCCTTTCGACGGCCCATTCTTGCGTATCCTGCCGCTCTCTCAGTGATTCGAAAGACACCCGTGCCGGGTTCAACTCGCCGGGGAGCGTACCTTTGGCCAGTTTCAGCGCATCGCCCCGTTCCAGATACGGCAAGCCCAATCGCCACTGCTGTGGCTCTGGCAGATTGATCAGACGTGCACGGGTTTCACTGATGTAAAAGTATTGCTGCGCCTCGTCGTGAGCGTCGGACCACCATTGATTCAGATGGTCTTCGGTGAAGGGGGGCGGGCTCTGGGCGGTCAACCTGCGCGCATAGCTCACCGTAAGTGCGTGGGTCGCGGCGCCATAAGCGTTCCAGCGCAGGGTGACATCGTGGCGGCACAGCGGGTCGTTGATAAAGCCGTCGTACTGATAGCTGATGGCTTCGACCTGAAGGGGCAGCAGAACGGCTGCGGCATATGGCCCCTGCGGCCGCACCTCGCGAACCAGATAGCGCTTCTCTTCTACCGAGTACAGCGCGGCTGCACCGGGCGCCTGCGCATCGGCGCGGTAGGGGAAAATTTCTGTTCGAGCGACCGAGCCAACCAGTGCCTGCGCAATCCGATAGCGACTGTCGGACCCCTCCGGGGTGACGGGCTCATCGATTTCACCTTTGGGGTGGTAACGACTGAACAGGGTTTCGCCCAACGGGCAGGCGTCCACGTCCGCGCTGAAATAATCGTCGCGGGAGCGATTGATTTCCTGACCGTTGTGAAACCAGGTGCATGTTTGCACCGGCTCGCTGAAGCCAGGCTCTGAAGGATCGGTTCCAACCTCGCAGTCAAGTTGCTGCAAGTAGCCGAACCCGCGAAATTCCCTCTCCCTGCCGTCGTAGAACCCTTCGCGCCAAGTGAACGACTGGGTCAACCGGTTGCCGGTGATCTCGTCGTGCTGCTCCTGTTTTTTCACCACGGCCAGCGGAAATGGCAGATGACATACCGGTGCACGCTCAAGCGCCAGCAGCCGCTCCTTTTCATCCAGCCATTCCTGAGCCGAGCTGCGATAAGTCACGCCGCTGGAACAGCCCATGTTGTTGTTACTGTTGACCAGCAGGTAGGGCTTGGCTGCAACAAAATCGTAGCGCCAATGCCGCGGCTGGATATGCGGCACCGTCAAAATCAGGCTGGCGCAACCGAGGCCTTGCAGGTCGGCGAAACTGACCTGGCACAAACGGTCATAGCGCACGTCTTCAGGCCACGGCACGCTGACGGGAATCTGCTCCAGACCATTGCCGCCCCGGTTCAGGTAAATGTCGAACCCTTCGGATTTGAGATAGATCAGCGCGGGCGCGCCGGAGCCATCGAGATCGGCCAGACGTACTCGCGAGGCGTCGAATTCTTCATGGGTGAAGGGCAGGGCGCTGATCTTGCGACCTTGACCGAATTTGCCATGACCAAGATTCGGCCAGCAGCGGACCTCGTCATGGCGGATGCGGCACAGCTCGGGCATGTCGCTGCCAAGCAGGTTGCCCAGAAGCACCAGTTCGCTTCGCGAGTTGCTGAACACCGGCAGACGGTCGTCTGCGTATTCATGGGGTATTTCCTGTGCGGCGGCGAAGCCGTGTTCGCGCAGGCTGGCATAGAGGCGCACACGGTCGGGGCTGATGCTGGCCGCTGACATCAGCCCGTCGCCGCTGAAATCCCCCATGGTCAAAGTCAGATCCTGGTGTTCCCTGGGAAACGTGTCGAACGCGCTGAACAGTTCGAATTGGCGCTGCGCATTCAGCGCATGGAAACCGCAGTAACCCAACCGGGCGATGATCAGGTCCAGGCGCCCATCACCGGTCAGATCCAGCAGTTGCGCCACGGCGCGGTTACGATCTGCCACCGGGATCCTGTCCAGCAGAGCCCATGGGCCGTAACCGATCAATTCAGTGCCAGGCGCCGCGCGCAGCGGCTCGCGGTAGTACCAGGCGTTGTCATAGCGGCAGAGAAAACCCGGCACGCCCTCGCCATACAGATCGACGCATTGGTAGAACCCGCTGTCTTCGATGCCCGGTTGAGTCTCGTTTTCCAACAGGCGTGCAGGTGTCTTGTTGATCTCGAAGGGCGAGTATTCGAACTCAAGCGGCGGTGAATGCTCGACATTGCCTTGCGCATCGAAGGCCTGGTAGTGCGCCGCGGTGATCTGACTGTAGGCCCACGGCGCAGTGTTCTGGATCGGTCGATATTCCAACAGCAGGCGACGTACAAGCTTCGCCTCTGTCGCCAGCCCTTCGGGGAAGTGATGAAACATCAACACTTGCTGGCACAGCCTGCGGGTGCTCAGTTCAAAACCCTGGCCATAGGTGGAAAACGGATCCGGTCGCAGCCGCCAGCGGTTCACTTCTTCGTAGCGCGGGACCTCGGTCAACGAATTGCTGCGTTCGCCGTAATCGAACACCAGTTGAAAATGCCATGGCAGATCCGTCGGTCGGTCAGTGTCCCAGCTGTAAAGGCGATCGCTCGCCGTGGCATTGCCGTAACACACCCGTCGCAGATAGCGCTGGGCGCGGTAGTCGTGAATCGGGTCTTGCTCGTCAGGCTGATCGTCGGCCTTGTACTCGTAGCAGATGTGTTCGCCATGGGCGTTCATGCTTTCACATAAAAGCCAGCCGCTGATGCGTGATGGGTCGTCGGGGTCGGCACGGCGGGAGGCGGTGGTTTTGCCGTAGAGGTGCAACGTACCGTCGGCGCCATGGATCAGCCAGAAGGGGGCTCCGCCGTCAGCCGGATACCAGCATTCGCGCAGGGAAAAATCACTTTCGATCCGCGCCCGGTAAGTCACGACGTTGTGTTCGGGAATGGGGCGGTCTCTATAGCTGTGTTCTGTGCGCCACTTCAGGTTTCCTCCATCATCGAGCTCCGGCATCCACACCTCGCCGTCATGCCCGATGATTTCATCGTGCTCGGCATAACGTGGGACACCTTTATTGGTGCGGCGGCTGATCTGGCTCAGGCCCAGGTGGCAACCAAGGCCAAACGAACCGTTACCGCTCTGGCTGTTGATTGACAGGGGTATTTGCGGGTCGTAACCACGACCGCTCGATAGCGGAATCGGCAATTCGCATCCAGCCGAGGCGGTCGGCCCTACCGCGCTCCAGCTTTTGCCGATGGTGGCGATCGATGAGCTTCTGGCGATGGAAGGAGCTGTGATGCTGAGGTCTTGATCGGCCATGGTCGAGTCCATTCGCGCTACATAGGGCGTATGGATAGACGCTAACAGGAGTGGGCCTGAGATGGACCTGTCAGATCTGACAGGTGCGCAAGATCGTTTTCTGTGCTTGGGCGATTCTTTTATCGCAATTGGTTTGAACAAACAAAAACGGCCGGGGCATCTTTGCGGATGCACCGGCCGTTTTCATGACACCAGAAGCTTACTGCACTTCTACCGCCAGGCTTTCGCTGATCTTCTGTTGCCAGATCGCCGGGCCAGTGATGTGTACCGACTCACCTTTGCTGTCCACCGCTACGGTGACCGGCATGTCCTTGACCTCGAACTCGTAGATCGCTTCCATGCCCAGCTCGGCAAATGCCAGCACCTTGGACTTCTTGATCGCTTGCGCAACCAGGTAAGCGGCGCCGCCGACTGCCATCAGGTACACGGCCTTGTTGTCCTTGATCGCGTCGATCGCGGTCGGGCCGCGCTCGGACTTGCCGATCATGCCCAGCAGGCCGGTCTGCTCGAGGATCTGGCGGGTGAACTTGTCCATCCGCGTTGCGGTGGTCGGGCCGGCCGGGCCAACCACTTCGTCACCGACCGGATCAACCGGGCCGACGTAATAAATGAAGCGACCTTTCAGATCCACCGGCAAGGTTTCACCCTTGTTGAGCATTTCGACCATGCGCTTGTGCGCGGCGTCGCGGCCGGTGAGCATCTTGCCGTTGAGCAGCACGGTTTCGCCCGGCTTCCAGCTCTGCACGTCTTCCGGGGTCAGGGTGTCGAGGTTGACGCGACGGGCCGATGGGCCGGCTTCCCAGACGATTTCCGGGTAGGCGTCCAGCGGTGGTGCTTCCAGCGAGGCCGGGCCGGAACCGTCGAGCACGAAGTGTGCGTGACGGGTGGCGGCGCAGTTGGGGATCATGCACACCGGCAGCGAGGCAGCGTGGGTCGGGTAGTCCATGATTTTCACGTCGAGCACGGTGGTCAGGCCACCGAGGCCCTGGGCGCCGATGCCCAACTGGTTGACCTTTTCG
>Ga0308168_1002701_pt1 | contig 14266 bp, 9 predicted proteins | sample PhyCR2_FD_202133 | JGI IMG/M metagenome (GOLD analysis project Ga0308168, IMG submission 202133) | Phyllosphere microbial communities from UC Gill Tract Community Farm, Albany, California, United States - DLSLRC.R2 | ecosystem: Host-associated > Plants > Phyllosphere > Unclassified | place: USA... | reverse complement strand
CGTCCGGACCCGCAGCGCAGCCCCGAATGGAACCGCGGCTACTATCTGTCGGAGGCGCTGGCGCATTGCACCGCCTGCCATACCCCGCGCACCAAGCTCGGTGGCACCGACTTCAGCCGCCACCTGGACGGCGGCGAGGCCGAGGGGTGGTACGTGCCGGCGCTGAACGTCCACTCGCCCTCGCCCTTGCCATGGACGCGCGAACACCTCGCCGAGTACCTGCGCACCGGCATCGCCCCCGACCACGCGGTGGCCGGCGGACCGATGCAGGCGACCGTGGAAAACCTGCGCCTGGCCGACCCGCGCGACGTCGATGCCATCGCCACCTATATCCATAGTTACCTGGCGCAGGCGCCGGCGCGCGCGACGCGCGCCAGCCAGCCGGGCAGCCTGCCGGTGCCGCAAGAGGGCGATGCCGATCTGGCGCGCATGCGCGCGGGCCACGCGGTCTACGTCAACGCCTGCGCGCGCTGCCACGAGGTCGGACGCGAGGCCAGTTCCGGCGCCGCGCTGCCCCTGCAAAAGGCGGTGGCACTGTACGACCCGGATCCGCGCAGCCTGGTCCACATCGTGCGCGACGGGATCGCGCCGCCGGACGGCGAGCCGGCGCGCTGGATGCCCGCCTTCGGCGCCATCCTCGACGACGGCCAGACGGCGGCGCTGGCGGCCTATCTGCGCCGCTACGGCGCGGGTCAGCCGCAATGGGCCGATATCGACAACAAGGTCAGGAAAGCCAGGCAGCCATGACGACTTATCACTTGCGCGTAAACGGCCGCGAACATGCCGTCGACACCGATCCCGACACACCGCTGCTGTACGTGCTGCGCAACGACCTCGGGCTCAACGGTGCCAAGTTCGGCTGCGGCCTGGGCCAGTGCGGCGCCTGCACTGTGACCCTGGCCGGCGAGTCGGTGATGTCTTGCCTGGTGCCGGTATCGGTGGTGGGCGGACGGCCGGTCGGCACCGTCGAGGGATTGGGCAGCGCCCAGGCGCCGGGCGCGCTGCAGCAAGCCTTTATCGCCGAGCAGGCCGCCCAGTGCGGCTACTGCATCGCCGGCATGCTGATGCGCGCGCAAAACCTGCTGGCGGCCAATCCCAAGCCGACCGACGCCGAGATCCGCAAGCACATGATGCCGAATCTGTGCCGCTGCGGCACCCACATGCGCATCCTGCGCGCGGTGCGGCGGGCGGCGGACGCGATGGGCGGCAAAGGAGGCAAGGCATGAGAGGCGAGGCATGAGGCGCGCGCCCGACAGCCCGGCGCGGCGGCGCCTGCTGGCGGCCGCTGGTTCGCTGACGATGGTGTTCGCGGTCGGCCCGGTGTGGCCGCAGGACGAGACACCGCTGAGCAAGGGCAAGCTGCCGGGCAGCCTGGAAAAAGCACCCTGGCTCGACGCCTGGATCCGCATCGAGGCCGACAACCGCATTACGGTGTTTACCGGCAAGGCCGAGCTGGGGCAGGGCATCAAGACCGCGCTGCTGCAGGTGGCGGCCGACGAGCTGCAGGTGGCGCCGGCGCACATCGTGCTGGTCACGGCGGATACGGCGCGCACCCCCAACGAAGGCTACACGGCCGGCAGCCACTCGATGCAGGACAGCGGCACCGCGCTGCGCCACGCCGCCGCCCAGGTGCGCGCGGTGCTGGCCGGGCTGGCCGCCAAGCGCTTCGGCATCGATGCGGCGGCCCTGTCGCTGCGCGACGGCAGTATCGCCGCACCGGACGGCCGCCGCCTCACCTATGGCGAACTGCTGGCGGGCCGCCAGCTTCACTTGCGCGCCGATCCCTCGGTGCCGGTGCTGGCGCCGGCCGCCCACACCATCGTGGGCAAGGCCTTGCAGCGGGTCGACATCCCGGCCAAGGTGAGCGGCGGCGCCGCCTATGTGCAGGACCTGCGCCTGCCGGGCATGGCGCATGGCCGTGTGGTGCGGCCGCCGGCGCCGGGTGCGCGCTTGCTGGACGTGGATGCCGGGGCCGTGGCGCGCCTGCCCGGCGTGTTGAAGGTGGTGCGCGACGGCCGCTTCCTGGCCGTGATTGCCGATGGCGAATACCGTGCGGTGAAGGCGGCGGCGGCGCTGGCGCGCGCCGCGCGCTGGGACACCCCGGCCACGCTGCCGGTTGATGCGACGCCCGCCGTGCTGGTGCGCGCGCTGTCGACGCGGCCGAATCCCATTTTGGCGCGCGGCACGCCGGGCGCCGCCGGCCGTACGCTGGCGGCGAATTTCTCGAAACCGTTCCAGCTGCACGCGTCGATCGGCCCGTCATGCGCCGTGGCCCAGCTGGTGGACGGCCAGTACACGGTCTGGACCCACAGCCAGGGCGTGTATCCGCTGCGCGATGCGCTGGCCGAGCTGCTCGGCACCGGCAAGGACACCATCCGCTGCATCCACACCGAGGGCTCCGGCTGCTATGGCCACAATGCCGCCGATGACGTCGCCGCCGATGCGGCCTTGCTCGCCCGTGCGCTGCCGGGGCGTCCGGTGCGGGTGCAGTGGATGCGCGAGGACGAACACGGCTGGGAGCCTTTCGGTCCGGCGATGCTGACTGCCGTACGCGCCACCCTCGACGCGGGCGGGCGCATCGCGGACTGGCAGTACGACGTGTGGAGCCCGCCGCACAACACCCGTCCCGGCAAGGCCGGCAACCTGCTGGCGGCGACCCACCTGGCGCGTCCCTTCGCGCCGGACACGCCGACGCCCAGCCCCCAGCCCGAAGGCAGTGGCGACCGCAATGCGATTCCGTATTACGTGCTGCCGAACGCGCGCGTGGTGCACCAGTTCCAGCCCGGCGCGCCGCTGCGCACCTCGGCCCTGCGCTCGCTCGGCGCTTACTGCAATGTGTTCTCGATCGAGAGCTTCATGGACGAACTGGCCCAGGCCGCCGGGGCCGATCCGGTGGCCTTCCGCCTGGCGCACCTGGCGGACCCGCGTGCCATCGAGACCGTGCGCAGCGCGGCGCAAGGCTTCGGCTGGGACAAGTACCGCAAGCCGCCCCGGCGCGGCCGCGGCTTCGCCTTCGCGCGCTACAAGAACCTGGCGGCGTTCTGCGCAATCGCGCTGGAGGTGGAGGTGGCGCGCGAAACCGGCATGGTGCGCATCACGCGCGCGGTGGCGGCGGTGGACTGCGGCGAAGTGGTGAATCCGGACGGCGTGCGCAACCAGATCGAGGGCGGCATCATCCAGTCGGCCAGCTGGACGCTGCTGGAAAGGGTGCGCTTCGACGAGCGCCAGGTGTTGACGCGCGACTGGGCCCAATACCCCATCCTGCGCTTCAACCAGGTGCCGGAACGGATCGACATCGCGCTGCTCGACCGCCCGGGCCAGCCCTTCCTCGGCACCGGCGAGGCCGCCCAGGGGCCCACCGCGGCGGCGATCGCGAATGCCGTGGCCGATGCCTGCGGCCTGCGCCTGCGCGATCTGCCGCTGGACCGGGCCCGGCTGCGGGCAGGACACTGAAGCCGCAAGGCCGCGCGCTCGCTGCGTGGTGTGGCGCACGGTGGGCGGGCCGTGCCTGCGCGACCATGCAGAGATTGTCCACATCACCGGAAAGGAACACCTCTATGTCGACCCCAAGCATCCGTCCCCTCGCGCTGGTCACCGGCGCCTCCAGCGGCATCGGCTACGAACTGGCGCGCCTGTTCGCCGCCGACGGTTACGACCTGATCGTCACCGCCACCAGCCTGGAAGGTTTGGCGGCCACCATCGAAGCCGTGAGCGCCACCGGCGCCGCCGCGATCCCGGTGGCGGCCGACCTCGCCTCCTACGATGGCGTGGAGCAGCTGGCCGCGGCGATCCGTGCCACCGGGCGTCCGCTGGACGCGGCGGCGCTCAACGCCGGCGTCGGCCTGGGCGGCTATTTCGTCGGCGGCACCGAGCTGGCGGAAGAGCTGAACATGATCCAGCTGAACACGGTGTCGCAAGTCCACCTGACCAAGCGCATCCTGCCCGACATGGTGGCGCGCGGCGCCGGCAAGCTGCTGTTCACGGCATCGATTTCGGGCACCATGCCGACCCCGTATGAAACCGTGTACGGCGCCACCAAGGCCTTCCTGATTTCCTTCGCCGAGGCCGTCAAATCCGAGATCAAGGACAGCGGCGTCACCATCACGCTGCTGATGCCGGGCCAGGTCGACACGAAGTTCTGGCACCGCGCCCACATGGACACCAGCAAGCTCGGTCTCGGCGAAAAAGCCGCGCCGACCAAGGTCGCCAGCGAGGGTTACGAAGCGATGAAGGCCGGCAAGGACCGCGTGGTCGCCGGCATGACTACCAGCAAGCTGATCGGCAACGTGATCAACAACCTGGCGCCGGACACGGTGAAGGCCGACCTGCACGCCAAGGATGCCAAGCCGGATTCCGGCCTGTGAAAACCCCGCCTACTCGACCGTGAGCACCCGCGCCTGCGCATCGCGCCGCTGCACGAAGCGCAGCAGGGCGTCGGCGTTGACGGTGTCGATATGGCCCGCCATGCGCCGCTCGAACGGATGGTCGTCGAAGGCGACATTGGTGCGGAACATGCGCGCGCCCAGGCGCACGGTGGCCGGGATCTCGACCGTGCCGGGGTCGTAGCCGGCGCGCTTCAGCCAGGCCTGGGCTTCGGTCCGCGTTTCGACCTGGCCGGCGGGTGCGGCGGCGGCGGCCAGCAGTTCCAGCACCCACTGGTTGGAATTCTGGTAGCGCGTCCCGTAGACATAAGAGAGCATGTTGTAATGCGGCTCGTGCAGGCGGCGCGGCGCGCGGCCCGCCATCAGCGCCGCCAGGCGCGCCTGGGTCTCCGGGCCGGGCACCAGTACCCGCGCCTCGTAGCGGTCCAGATCGGTGAGGAAGAAGTTGCCGACCCCTTCGTTGTACAGATCCGAGGAGGCGGTGCCGCATTCATTGAGCTCATGCACCACGGTCCAGCGTCCGGCCGGATGGTCGCGCACCACGATCCCCAGGTGCGAATAACGCAGGCCGTATTTGCTCAGGTCCTGGCCGGCGCGGCCGATCAGGGCGACACGGGCATCGCTGGCTTCCAGCGCGGCCCAGGTCTTGCGTGCCAGTTCCATCGATTTCACCACTTCGGCGCTGCTGAGCGGCTCGTCGCGGCAGGGTTGGCCGGCATGGGCGGGGACCGCCAGCGCAGCCGCCAGCAGCGCCGGCGCCAGCGCACGCAGGGCGATCATGCCGCGGCCCGCTCGTGGTGCAGCAGCACCTTGCCGATTTCATTCGGGACGAAGGCCAGTACCTTGCCCGACAAAACCAGTACGTGTCCGGTAGAGGTGGCCACCACCTCGAGCACGGTGCCGGTGGCGATGGAGAGGCCGCGCGCCGCCTGGCCGGACAAGCGCACGGTGGCGCTGCTGGCCTCGCCGGCGCCCTGCAGCAGTAGTTCGACGCCTTCCCCCGAGGCCTGCACCCCGGCCACGACCACGCTGCCGGTGGCCATCACCGTCACCAGCGAGCCGGTGACGAGGATGGCCGAGGCGTCGCCGGACAGGCGCGAGGGCGCCGAAGCGTCGCCATTCGTGCCGTTTGCCTGGGCGGCGGCGCAGGCGCAGAACAGCAGGGAGATGAGCAAAGTGCGTTTCATGGGTCCTCCGAATTGATGTATGGCAATCATGCCCCTGCCTTGATCTTGCTGCAAGCACAGGCTGCGACAGCGCAATCCCTGCACCGGCTGGTCTCGTATTCCGATACCAGAACGCCAGTCTAATTACCAATGGAAATAGATAAGGGTGCCGATTGATGAGCCAGGTTCATAAGGGCATGCAAGAATCGCAATGTTTTGGTATTGCTCAAGCGGCTACCATGTCGCGGACGACCCGTTCCGCAACAGTGCGGAGGCTTGAACACTATTGCCATTAATATGATGAATGTGACGAAGCTGCAACATGGAGAGCACGGCACCCTCACTCTCGACAAAAGGAAGAACAACCCATGGACGACCCCATCGACATCAACCAGACCAGGCGCGGCCTCATGATCGGCGGCGCACTGTCGGTCACCGCAGCGGCGATCCCCGGCGTCGGCAGTGCCCAGACGCCCGGCGCCACCTCGCCCGGCGCGGCCACCACACCGGCCCCCGTCACCAGCAAGGTCGCGCTGCGCGTGAACGGCCAGCGCTATGAAATGAACGTGGACACCCGCACCACCTTGCTCGACCTGCTGCGCGAGCATATGCACCTGACCGGCACCAAGAAGGGCTGCGACCAGGGCCAGTGCGGCGCCTGCACGGTGCTGGTCGATGGCCGCCGCATCAATTCCTGCCTGAGCCTGGCGGTGATGCACGAGGGGGCCGAGGTCACCACCATCGAAGGACTGGGCACGCCGCAAAAGCTGCACCCGATGCAGGCCGCCTTCGTCAAGCACGACGGCTACCAGTGCGGCTACTGCACCCCGGGCCAGATCTGTTCCGCGGTGGCGGTGCTGGACGAGATCAAGCAGGGCCAGCCGAGCCATGTCACCGGCGACATCACCCAGCGTCCGCTGCTTTCGGTCGATGAGCTGCGCGAGCGCATGAGCGGCAACATCTGCCGCTGCGGCGCCTATTCCAACATCATCGACGCGATCGGCGAAGTCGGCGGCGTTGCCACCGGTGCTGCAGCAGCGGGAGCCAAAGCATGAAGGCCTTTACCTACCAGCGCGCCAAGACCCCGGCCGAAGCCGCCGCCGCAGTCGTGAAAGTGCAGGGCGCCCGCTTCATCGCCGGCGGCACCAACCTGCTCGACCTGATGAAGCTCGAGATCGAAACGCCGACCCTGCTGGTCGACGTCAACGGCCTGGGCCTGGACAAGATCGAACCCACCTCCGACGGCGGCCTGCGCGTCGGCGCCCTGGTGCGCAACGCCGACCTGGCGGCCGACATGCGTGTACGGCGCGACTATGGCGTGCTGTCGCGCGCCCTGGTGGCCGGCGCCTCGGCCCAGCTGCGCAACAAGGCGACCACCGCCGGCAACCTGCTGCAGCGCACCCGCTGCGCCTATTTCTACGACCCCTACCAGCCCTGCAACAAGCGCGTGCCGGGCAGCGGCTGCTCGGCCATCGGCGGCTACACCCGCAGCCACGCCATCGTCGGCCAGAGCGAAGCCTGCATCGCGACCCACCCGAGCGACATGGCCGTGGCCATGCAGCTGCTCGACGCGAAGGTCGAGACCGTGCGTCCCGACGGCAAGGCGCGCGTGATCCCGATCGCCGATTTCTACCGCCTGCCGGGCACCACCCCGCACATCGAGAACACGCTGACGGCGGGTGAACTGATCACCGCGGTGACCCTGCCCAAGCCGCTCGGCGGCAAGCACTTCTATCACAAGGTGCGCGACCGCGCCTCCTACGCCTTCGCCCTGATCTCGGTGGCGGCGGTGGTGCAGCCGGACGGCAGCGGCCGTGTCGCCCTGGGCGGCGTGGCGCATCGCCCCTGGCGCGTGGCGGCGGCCGACCAGGCCATGCCGCGCGGCGCCCAGGCGGTGACCGAGCAATTGCTGGCCGGCGCCCGCACCACCGACGACAACGCCTTCAAGGTGCCCCTGGTGCAGCGTACGCTGGCATCGGTGATGGCCGAAGCGAAGAAAGCCTGAGGGACCCACCCATGAAATTCACGACACCCGCCACCACCAATCCGATCGACCGCCTGAAGGTCATCGGCAAACCCACCGACCGCATCGACGGCCCGCTGAAGACCACCGGCACCGCGCCCTACGCCTACGAGCAGCACAAGGTGGCGCCGAACGCCGCCTACGGCTACGTGGTCGGCGCCGCCATCGCCAAGGGCCGCATCACGTCGATCGACAGCGCGGCCGCCAAGCGCGCGCCCGGCGTGGTCACCATCGTCACCTATGAAAATGCCGGGAAGGTGGGCAAGGGCGACTACAACACCGCCCGCCTGCTGGCCGGCCCGGAAGTCCAGCACTATCACCAGGCCGTGGCCGTGGTGGTGGCCGAGACCTTCGAGCAGGCGCGCGCCGCCGCCGCCCTGCTGAAAATCGAGTACGCGAAAACCGAGGGCGCCTACGTCCTCGACAAGGCCAAGAACACCGCCAAGAAGCCCGACGAGAAGGACAAGCCGGACACCGCCGTCGGCAACTTCGAAGGCGGCTACGCCAAGGCGCCGGTCAAGCTGGACGCCACCTACACCACGCCCGACCAGTCGCACGCGATGATGGAGCCGCATTCCTCGATCGCCGTATGGGAAGGCGACAAGCTGACCCTGTACACCTCGAACCAGATGATCAACTGGGGCAAGAAGGACATGGCCAAGACCCTCGGCATCCCCGAGGACAATGTGCGCCTGGTCTCGCCCTACATCGGCGGCGGTTTCGGCGGCAAGCTGTTCCTGCGTTCGGAAGCGCTGATGGCGGCGCTGGGCGCGAAAGCGGCCGGCCGTCCGGTCAAGGTACAGCTGCAGCGCGCCCTGATGTTCAACAACACCACGCACCGCCCGGCGACCATCCAGCGCATCCGCATCGGCGCCAACCGCGAAGGCCGCATCACCGCCATCGCGCACGAAAGCTGGTCGGGCGACTTGCCAGGCGGCCAGCCCGAAACCGCGGCCCAGCAGACCCGTTTGCTGTACGGCGGCGCCGACCGCATGACGCGCATGCGCCTGGCCACCCTTGATCTCCCGGAAGGCAATGCGATGCGCGCCCCGGGCGAGGCGCCCGGCATGATGGCGCTGGAAATCGCGATGGACGAGATGGCCGAGAAGCTCAAGATGGACCCGGTCACCTTCCGCGTCATCAACGACACCACCGTCGACCCGGAAAAGCGCAGCCGCAAGTTCTCGCAGCGCCGCTTCGTCGACTGCATGCGCATGGGCGCCGAGCGCTTCGGCTGGAGCAAGCGCAACGCCAAGCCGGCGCAGGTGCGCGACGGCCGCTGGCTGGTCGGCATGGGCGTGGCCTCGGCCTTCCGCAACAATCTCAACATGAAGTCGGCGGCGCGGGTGCGCCTGGAACGCGACGGCAGCGTGACGGTGGAAACCGACATGACCGACATCGGTACCGGTACCTACACCATCATCGCCCAGACCGCGGCCGAGATGTTGGGCCTGCCGCTGGAGCGTGTCAACGTGCGCCTGGGTGATTCCAGCTTCCCGGTGTCGTCCGGTTCCGGCGGCCAGTGGGGTGGCAACAGCTCCACCGCCGGCGTGTACGCGGCCTGCGTCAAGCTGCGCGAGCAGATCGCGCAAAAAGCCGGCATCGAGGCGGCCCAGGTGGCCAAGGCCGAGTTCAGCGACGGCAAGGTCTCTGGAGGCGGACGCTCCATGGACTTGAAGGAAGTGGCGGCGAACGGCGAAATCACCGGTGAAGACACCATGGAATACGGCGACCTGGACAAGAAGTTCCAGCAGTCGACCTTCGGCGCCCACTTCGTCGAAGTCGGCGTCGATGCCGCCACCGGCGAAATCCGCGTGCGCCGCATGCTGGCCGTGTGTGCGGCGGGCCGCATCCTGAACCCGAAGGCGGCGCGCAGCCAGGTGATCGGCGCCATGACCATGGGCGTCGGCGGCGCCCTGATGGAGGAGCTGGTAGTCGACGAGCGCATCGGCTACTTCGTCAACCATGACCTGGCGCTGTATGAAGTGCCGGTGCATGCCGACATCCCGCACCAGGAAGTGGTGTTCCTGGACGAGACCGACCCGATGTCTTCGCCGATGAAAGCCAAGGGCGTGGGCGAGCTGGGTATCTGCGGTGTGGCCGCCGCAGTGGCGAACGCGATCTACAATGCCACCGGCGTGCGCGTGCGCGACTATCCGGTCACGCTCGACAAGCTGCTGGCGAAGCTGCCTGTGGACGCATAAGTCATTCCGAAGAGTCGATGTAAAGACGGGCCCGGCGTGCTCTGCATGCCGGGCCCGTGTCGCATTTGGGCGAAGAAGTGACGGATTTGTGTTTCTTATTGTCAACTCGCTTTATAATTGATGAAATTGACGAGGGTGCAAGGTGTATACTGTTGCCTTGTTTCCTCCTGTAAACGTTAAAATCCCTTTTCCGATTCGCAGACGCTGGCAGCCTTGCCGGCGGCGTTCCCCGTACCATTGCAGAACACCATTCATGACAGAGCGCATCCAGGTTGTTGATTCCCCAAGCGGCGAGGTCGAGCGCATCCTGCGCGACGGCGCTTGCGCGCTTGGCCCGGCGGCGTCCTGGGCACCGGCGCTGGCCTACGCCGCGCGCTTCCTGTTCGACAATGGGGTGCCGGCCTTCTTGGTATGGGGGCCGCAGCAGCGCCTGCTCTACAACGACGCCTGCCTGCCGCTGCTTGGCGTGCGCCATCCGGCGGCCCTCGGCCGGCCGCTGGGCGAGGCCTGGCCTGAAGCGGCGCTGTTGTTGTCGACGGTCCTGGAGAAGAAGGCCGACGCCGCGTGCGACAGCGCCCCCGTCGCCGCGCGCGTGGCCGCCCCCGGCTTCGGCGCGGCGGGCGGCGCCGCCGAGTTCATCCTGGCGCCGCTGCGCGAACTGGACGGCGCCGTCGGCGGCTACACCTGCACCGTGGCAGACGGCTCCGGCGCCGGCATCGGCATCGATGGCCCGCAGTTCCGCGCCATCGCCGACACGATTCCGCAAATGGTGTGGTCGACCTTGCCTGACGGCCTGCACGACTACTACAGCCAGCGCTGGTACGATTTCACCGGCGTCCAGCCGGGCGCGACCGACGGCGAGGGCTGGAACGAGATCGTGCACGCCGACGACCGCGAACGCACCTGGACGGTCTGGCGTCACGCGCTGGCAACCGGCCTGCCTTACGAGGTCGAATACCGGCTGCGCCATGCCAGCGGCGAGTACCGCTGGTCACTGGGCCGCGCGCTGCCCCTGCGCGACGGCGCCGGCCGCATCGTGCGCTGGATCGGGACCTGCACGGACATCCACGAGCTCAAGACCAGCCAGGCCGCGCTGCGCGACGCCCGGCTGCGCCAGGACGCGGCCCTGGTGGCGGCCGACATCGGCACCTGGACCTACGACATCCAGGCCGACCTGATCCATGCCGACCGCAACCTGGCGGCGATCTTCGGCGTCAGCGATACCGGCACGGAGGGGGCCGCGCTGGCGCACTTCCTGGACGCCATCCACCCGGAAGACCTGCCCGGCGCGCAGGCGGCGATCGCCGCCTCGATCGCCAGCGGAGACCCGTTCGAGCGCGAATACCGTGTGCGCGCCGGCGACGGGGGCGGCGGCTGGCGCCACGTGCTGGCACGCGGCAAGGTCACCCGCGACGATGCCGGCCAGCCGGCCTGGCTGCCGGGCATCGTGCTCGACGTCAGCCGGCAAAAGGCCGTCGAGGGCGCGCTGCGAACCAGCGAGGCGCAGCTGCGCACAGCCGCCGACGCCCTGCGCGAAGCCGACCAGCGCAAGGATGAATTCCTGGCGATGCTGGCGCACGAGCTGCGCAATCCCCTGGCGCCGATCGCGGCCGCGGCCGACGTGCTCACCATCGGCAAGCCGGACGCCGCGCGCATCCGCGACGTCACCGCCATCATCGCGCGCCAGGCCCGCCACATGACCGGCCTGATCGACGACCTGCTCGACGTCTCGCGCGTCACGCGCGGACAGATCACGCTGAACCGGGCGCCGGCCGCGCTTGCCACGCTGGTGGCGGAGGCGGTGGAGCAGGTGCGGCCCCAGCTGGAAGCCAGGGGCCACCACCTGGCGCTCGATTTGGGAGCGGACATGGTGCTGGTGGACGGCGACCGCAAGCGCCTGGTGCAGGTGTTCGCCAACCTGCTCGGCAACGCCGCCAAGTTCACGCCGGCCGGCGGCCGCATCGACGTGCGTTTGCGGGTTCGGCCGGATGCCGGCGCGGTCGAACTGACGGTGGCCGACAACGGCGTCGGCATGCCGGCCCCCTTGCTGGCGCGTGCCTTCGACCTGTTTTCCCAAGGCGACCGCAGCACCGAGCGCGCCCAGGGCGGACTCGGCATCGGACTGGCGCTGGTGCGCAGCCTGGTCGAGCTGCACGGCGGCCGCGTCGGCGCCGAAAGCGCCGGGCCGGGGCAGGGCAGCCGCTTCAGCGTGACGCTGCCGCTGCCGGCTGCCGTGACAGCCCCGGTGGCACCCGAGAGCGGCCCGGAGGGGGCGGACGGCAGTGCCGGCGCGGCGCCCGCGGGCTTGCGCGTACTGATCGTCGACGACAACGTCGACGCCGCCCAGATCCTCGCCATGTTCGTGGAAGCGCTCGGCCACCGTACCCACGTGCTGCACAGCCCGAGCCAGGCGCTGGACTACGTGCGGCGTACGCCGCCCGACCTGTGCGTGCTGGACATCGGCCTGCCGGAATTCGACGGCTACGAACTGGCCGCGCGCCTGCGCGCCATGCCGGGCCAGGCCGACTTGCCGCTGGTGGCCCTGAGCGGCTATGGCCAGGTGCAGGACAAGGCCAAGGCCATGGCGGCGGGCTTCGACCGCCACTTCGTGAAGCCGATCCAGGGCAGCGAGGTGCTCGAGTTGCTGACCGGCGTGGAGAGCATGCGCAAGACGCCGGCGTGAATTTTGGATAGCCTTCAGGCGTCCCTCTGCGGTTAGCATCGGCATTGTGTAATTAAAGGGTAATTATGCGCTGCGTGGTCTTCGTTCTATCCTTAGCTACCGCTATATCACCCACCACTTTTTCTTTAGCGAGCTTGTTAAGGGGCGCGCTCTAGTTGAATTAGCGCAGTAGCATGGACCGCAGCTGTCCAACATGATTTTGCAATGCAGTCCGCAATGCCTTTGCCAACTTGCGCGAACGCTGGGCGGCGCATAGTCAGGGCCCTATATGTGAACGCAGCTCGCTCTGATTACAACGTTGCCGTCCAACCTGGCTGGGTCACACTAGTGATGTGAGTGCGCGCCACGAGGTCGTGAGGATAATGAATAGATATAGTTTCAGTAATCGAGAGTTCGGTGCGTCTCTATAGGAGATAATGTTGAACTCTTAAGAGGGTTGAGCGGAATTGTGACTCACTATCATAGCACATTTCTAAAAACTAAAAGAAATTCTTCCTTGGTCGCGAGTTTGGTATGGTTGCTAAGCTTTCTATTTTTTCTTAGTGAATAAATATATGAATGATCTATCTGAGACAAGACATTGCATCACGTAATATCAGCTTTACTTAGGATATTGTTATGTCCAATTTGGATTCTCTTGTTTGCTTGGATGTGTTGATGTAGCCGCTAAGGAACTTAATATACAGTCATTTTCGTTGTGCGTCTGGTGTATCTCATCCTTGTGAGTCATCAATTATTAGAATATTTAAATCCAAAGGAAAGTTATGCAGTTGAGCAAGGTGCGAATTCGGAACTTTCGGTCTATTGAAGAGTTGACTTTGTCTTTTGATGCGCTAACGGTTGTGTGTGGGCCAAATAGTTGTGGTAAGTCTAACGTAATGAGAGCAATTCAATTTGCACTTCAGAAGAATATTAGTGCCGCTGAAGTAGCGCAGAATATCACTCAGTGGAAGACGGGTCCCCGTACTTCCATCCTCATAGAGCTAGTATTTTCCAGTTGCCCTTCTACGCTGTCCGAACATGCTGAGACTGATGGTACGCTGCGTTATATTTGTAGACTTTATCGTGGTGGTACGGTGACTAGGACCATTGGAACATCCACGGCGGCTGCCGATTTTGAAAAATTGATAAATACCTTTCAGATCGTTTATGTTCCACCTATCCGTGACCTCAATTCGGGGGGGCTTGAGCCGTTTCGAAAGTTGCTAAAAGAAGCGTTGTTACGTACACGAGGTACTGGCAATGTGAATAGCCTCCGAGATCAAGCAGAAAAACTGTTCAAACGGAAGGCGGGGCCCGTTTTGTCGAGTAGTACTGATGGCGTTTCAAAGTTGATGGGACGTTCAAAGATGGAACTCGATTTCTCAAGTATGGAGATGGAGTCATTGGCTGCACAGATATCGTTAAAAGTCAAACGACAATACGTTGAGGTACCATTGGATGCGGTTGGCACCGGGCATCAGAGCACCGTGATCATGGATCTCTACAAGCAGTTGGGATCCACGTATGAGGGAAGCCTGCTATTCATTTTCGAAGAGCCCGATAACCATTTGCATCCATCTACAATCCGATGTATAGCTGACGACTTTAACGAACTGAGTCAAACCCACCAAGTTCTGCTAAGTACGCATTCTCCATATCTGCTAAATCACTTCGACTTATCTCAATTAAGGAGGTTAGGTATTCGAGAGGATGTAACGATGTACTTTCCGTTAGATGATTTGTTAGCTAAATACTCGTCGAAGAACCTGCACTACTTATCCGAAACGTATGGGTTAAGATGTATAGAGCCTCTGCTCGCAAATTTA
>Ga0308168_1002699_pt1 | contig 14272 bp, 15 predicted proteins | sample PhyCR2_FD_202133 | JGI IMG/M metagenome (GOLD analysis project Ga0308168, IMG submission 202133) | Phyllosphere microbial communities from UC Gill Tract Community Farm, Albany, California, United States - DLSLRC.R2 | ecosystem: Host-associated > Plants > Phyllosphere > Unclassified | place: USA... | reverse complement strand
CACTCGCTGTTCAGCGAGACATGTAGTGGTGGCCCTGTCGGTCCTCCCGCATTGATTACCCGTTAACCTGGTCAGGCCCGGAAGGGAGCAGCCATAGCGGGAACATCGAGTGCCGGGGTGTGGCTGGTGGGGCTGCCTCCATTCTGCAAGTCCTTGAATTCTCAAGGATTTCCTGCTCAAAATTCTCGAAGTGGAACAGTGCTTAGGTACACCGAGGTGGTGCGCCACGAGTGCTATCTTACCCTGTAGTCCAGATCGGACCAAATCTCACTTCGCTCCAGACCGCTTGCCGCTGGTGCAAGGCCGTCTGCCACACTCTCACGGCTTCTGGAAAGCTCCGGTGAACGTGCCATTGCTGTTCCAACCAATCATAGAGCTGCTTCTCTCACAAGCCGGTTCTGCAATTTGCTTGATTGACCAGTTTTCCTTCTGCAATGATTCATTCGATACTGGCGTCGTGCTATCTTCATGACACGACCCTAGAACCGGACTTCACGCAGAAAGGAATCAGCAATGGCGAAGATTACGAGCCCTGCAACTATCAGCACGGAATTTGGTATTGATTCAGCTTTGTTGGCAAAGCTGGGAATTATTGATACTCAACTAGCTACCGACACTAATCTCTTCATTGATCCGCTTCTCTTAAGTCAAAGTGCTCATCCAGAAATCAACACCGGAGCTGCAACAGCTTATGAGCAGCGATTTGAATGGATCGTTAAATTGCTCATGGCATCGACAGAGAAAGGTGATGTACCCTGGAGGAAGGCTGAGAAGCTGTTTAAGTTCTCAGAGGTAAGTTGGACATGCTTAGGTTACAGCTCTTCTGTAAGGGGATCTGGATTCGGTAAGGAGTTGACTGCGCACGCGCTTGACACTGCATCGCAGATCGTGAAGCTTGGTGTGACTGATGTAGACTTCTTTATGGGGCTTTCTTTGTTTGAGGAGGGTATAGGCGCAGATCGTATTAGTGATATGACTACTAATATAATCTTGAGTAGCCTGATTGAGCTAACAGTGCGACTGAATAAAGAATTAAATTTACCTGTTAAAGAGTTTGAGGTGCTGGGTATTATACATGCGCTTCCCAATAATCCATATACAGATGAGCCACTGCTCTTTGTTCCAACTGATGTGGTGCGTGATTTGCCAATCGCTACGGACTGGAGTGAAATCTCTCAGGCGGTAAAAGCCAATGAGGATCTGCGTGAACGGGTCAGTGGTAAGATAGGTGCCATTTGGGCAAACATGGGGAGAAAGGAGAAGGCTCGCGTAAGAGATGCGGCTTTATCAAGTAAAGAGTCTTTTGAGCAGCTTTTGGAAATGCTGCGAGAGGTTCCTAGGGAATCTTACGACTTTGCCAAGGATATAAATGGTGAGGTCTTTTGGGCTGGCTTAGTCAGGATTGCAGAAGAATACCCTTTAACTCTTCATCACGGTAAGTCTCCCTCATCCCCTAAGGAAGCGCTATCGTTAGTAGGAGAGATCATAGCCCAATTTCAAGATCTCATTGAGAATAAAGGTATCTGGAAGGAGCTTTGGACCGATGATAAGAAGCCAAGACGTGAAAAGGCGGCGCAACGACTGTTCTTTACCGTCGCCTACTCGTACTGTAGGGCGAATAATCTCGATGTAACACCCGAAGCTGATACTGGGAACGGTCCAGTCGACTTTAAGTTTTCATCTGGATTCAGTACGCGGGTGCTCGTGGAGATTAAACTTTCGACCAATTCATTATTGCATGGCTATGAGAAGCAATTAGAGATTTACAAAAAGGCGGAGGATACTGATTATGGCATCTATCTAGTGATAGATGTTGGTGGCATTGGTCAAAAGTATGGCGAGATTCAGCGGTCTAAGCTTGAGGCTACAGCGAGGGGCGAACGTGCTTCCCAGATCTATTTGGTAGACGGTAATAGACGAGCCTCGGCCAGCAAGAGATAAATTCCTATGAGGCTCACTATGGCTTCAATTAAAACGACAAAGGGATGAGGGTGATGGCCGTTTGGATAATCGCCGCCGGCGGTATGGTGGACAAGTCTGCCCTGGCTAATTACGGTAAGACATTGTCTGCGCCTGTTTCATACGAACGCAGGCAGCGTGTAGGTGGAAGCGTTGAGCTACCATCTGATGATGTTTACGCTTGGGGTTTTCCTGACACACCTAAAGGCGGAAATCGTAGAAAGATTGCAGACATCAAGCCTGGTGATGTGTGTTTCTTCTGCACTACTAACGCGGCAGGAACAAAGCGAGATTGGACCAATGCTTATCATTGGGTGGCTAGGGTCCGGGCAAAGATAGATCCGGCATGGTATAAGCAGGTTTCGCTCGCATTCTGGGACTCAGAGAACTTCCTGCCTTACCTTCTTGAGCGTCCCACTCCAATCAGTATCAGCTTTGAAGATTTCGGGAGGAGCATAGACCCTTCTGGGAAATTCTATGTCACTAGTCCTCAAAGCTCGGCACGACTGGCTGATCCAGTTAAGCTCAAATACTTGACTGATACGTATGGTTCAGTTGACAGTTGGGCGAGTTCTTATATCGAGGATAACTCTCCACCGTCTGCTGCTGCTAAAGAGAATAGTGTCCGTGGCTTCAGTGATCACCCCAGTATAAGTGCAGAGACATTGGATTCTCGTTTGGCAAGGTTCTGTAGTGTAGAGGTCCGTCCAGAGCAAGCCCTGTTTAGGCGTAGGCTTTTCATAGCGTATGGAGGTAGGTGTGCTATATCCGGTTGTAGTGTAGTCCAGGCTTTGGATGCTGCGCATTTGCAGGGTCGTGACTGGAGGGAGGGGCATAATGCCGCTGTTGATGGCATTCTTCTTCGTAAAGACTTACATGCGCTCTATGATGCTAAACTGCTCACGATATCTGAAGAGGGATACGTTCGGATTAGTAATGATGCGTCGGACAGCTATCCCGAGTTGGAGGGGGTAAAAGTAATGGGGCTTGGGTTCTGAAGAGCCTGCTTGCTGCTACGAACTGACCGTCGCCAAGCCTGTACCTCGTGTGTGGCTCGGTATCAAGCCCTTCTGCTCCACTGTACAGGCGTTGGATAGGATAACGTAGAAATATTGTGTAAGGCTATTATCTTCGCAGTCGCTCGATTGATTCGGTAATCGCTCTGGCGTTGATGTCCAATGTGTAGACGGCCGCCATAGTGTTCTCGTGTACGTCGACGCTTCCTCTTTGTCTTATCCAAGTACTGACTTCCTCGAGGCCTGCTCGAAGAGCGATTTGGTTGAGATGTAATAGTTCTAGAGCGTCAGCTACGGCAGCGGCCTTGTCTTCATCCATAAATGCCATCTCCTATTTAATGTATTGGCTTGGTAGAGGTAAAATTAGGCGCTTGCTCTCATGGCGCGCTGTACGGTGCTCAGGCTTACGTGAAGCCGCGCCGCAGCCTGACGGAATGACAGCCCTTTAGTAACCCCGTCACCAGCGATAGCATCCCGTATTGCTGCGTCATCAACGGTCTTCGTGCGGCCCTTGTAGACACCTTTTTGCTTGGCTTTGGCAATCCCTTCCCGCTGACGCTCCTTGATCATAGCTCGCTCAAACTGAGCTACGGCTCCCATCATCGACAGCATCAGGTGCTGGGTCGGGTTGTCTTCGCCAGTGAACTCCAACTGCTCTTTATTAAAGCGTATATGGACGCCCCGCTTGGTCAGGTCCTCCACTAGCTTCAGTAGATCCGCCAGGGAGCGAGCAAGCCTGTCTATGCTGTGTACCAAAATGGTGTCGCCCTCACGCACGTATTCCAGCATGGCCTGAAGCTGGGGGCGGTCAGTAGTAGCGCCACTGAGCTTCTCAGTGAAGACCTTATCTAAGGCAACACCGTCAAGCTGGCGGTCTATATTCTGATCTGCCGAACTGACTCGGATGTACCCAACTCGTGCCATATCCCTTCCTCTGTATTCATTTGACTTTAGATGCTGGCAGTGTGCCCGTATTCATTGTGAAAGGCAAGTCTAATGAATACAGTTTGCAGGCGTTATGTGTATTCAACAGCTGTGGTCAGTTAAGTAGAGTCAAATGACTACAAAGCTAGGCTAGTTTGCTCCTCCTGGGGCTTAACGAGATCCGACCCGCAGACGGCTGTCTGGCAACCCCGATTAGACCGGGAATCGGGGAGAACACCTCGCAGCCTGAGTGTGGATCTTGTATAAGACTAAAACCATTGGCGAACTGCCATCTTGCTTGAATCCCATGGTGGGGGGAATTGATGCTTCGATTACTGCTAACTGGCTTTATCATGACGTCACTCCTTGTCGGCTGTCAGAATCAGAATTACTTGATCATGTGCAAGCCCCAGTACAGCGATAGAACTTGCGATCTCAGCGACCTACACGCTGGAGGCTGTTCATCAGCGAAAGCGACGGTCAGGACTTGCTCGTCTTTTGTAGACAGCGAGGTCCGCAGACAGCTAGCGTTGAAGCGGGGTCAGACAAATGCGCCGGTGTCTTACTACAATTCTTCGTCAGAAGTAGTGAGGTTAGGAAGCTACGGTAGCGGGGGAGGGATGTTGTTTGTCTACCTAAATTCAGCCACGCCCCAATCCTACAGCCAGTCAGCGTATGACGCTAAGCCTTTGGTCAATTCCAGGGTATCGCTGCTGAAATTAGCTATGAGCCGCTACGTTAGTGAGGTCGTCAATGGCAACCCAAACACATCTGAGAACGACGTGCGTGCCGCCATTGCATCCCTGCGATCATTGGAGGCGCCGTTGATGAGAATGATCGATGATGGCAATCACATGCTTGACTTCTACTCTTCTCAAGCTTCGGTGGATTATGAAGGCATGGCTCATGAGGTTGTTCGCAAAACTAATGATCGAGATCCATACCTTCGTGCCGGTGCAGAGTTGGCAATTGTTGAGAGCAAGCGTTATGAGTCGAATAGTCCGAGGGTTCGAGTTAAAGAGGCGGTTGAGAAATTTGAAGCCCTTCATGCTCTTGCTATTGCTAACTACTCTGAGCGATTCGATGAGCTTAAGAAGGAGGCTAGTGTTCAGGCTCGTGTTGCAGTTAAAGCTGCTGAGCACAGGAGGGCTCAGCAGAGAGCCTACGAGCGGGAGCAGCGGCAGGGAGGGGGCTTCGAGGGTGGCGGGGGCTGTTCATGTGCGGGCGCTAATGTGTGCTACGGGCCAAGAGGTGGTCGATACTGCATAACCTCTGGCGGCAATAAACGATATGGTATTTAGCGGTGCCACTCTTTGAAGAGTTCACATGAGCTACGTTATTCGTACTACTGGTCAGGGATCATTGGGAGGGAGGTTTACGCCTTTGCGCCACCAGCTAAATTCAACATCGGGGCAGGCTAGCGTTCTGCCCCAAGGTTTAAATCCTGTCTGCCGTGGTCGCCCTGATCGTCGGTCCTTGGGTGCAAGCAGCATGGAATAAGTTGCCGAATTCACTCAGCTTAACTGCCCAGGCTGATTGACCGTTCAATATACTGAAGCATACGGCGAGTGCGCGTGGTCGATTGTTGTCGTACTCGATCAGCCCGAGTGTTACTAGGTGTTGTATGTAGAGCTGCAAATAGGCTGGCTGCGAAAGAATCTCAGGGGTTATGAAGCGATCCCAATCTAATTCCACTGGTTCTAATGAATTAGCAGTCAGGTGTGATTTTATGTCGCGCGAGTGTTCAGTCCAAGATAGCAGTTCCTTACCGATGTAAATTTTAGCTAAGGGGCCGGCTAGATGATTGAGCAGGATTGCTTCGTCCGGACTAAGCTGCGATATCAGTCCTGTGAATGCAGGATGAGCTTGTCCGCAGCGTTGCTTATCAAATGCGCAGGTGAGAAGTTCTAGATACATCTCGGTTAGCAAAGAACCTTCTTCCTGAAAGCGTAGCTTATCAGATATCTGTAATACTAGGGATTCTACAGGTTTGACCCTATCCTCTTCTGGCACTCGATGTAGTGCTTCGCTTAGATAATTCTCGAGTCTCTGTTGATAATATGACGTGAGTTGTAGTGGGAATAGCGCTAGTCGAAATGTGCGAACAACATCAGTTCCCAACTTGCCAGCCTCTCGAAGTAGCGGTGAGACTGCATCCTGATACGTGGTTTCTAAGGTCGGAGTGAGATCCAGTTTAACTTCCACTTTCGGTATTATGTCCATATAAAATTCTCGGTTAGGTTGAGAGTGAACAGGGGCAGGATGGATTGTGCTGATGAGCGGTTGTCATCGAAGTTTAAATGTAGCATGAGATCGCTTGGAAGGTTCATGCGGTTTGTTCCCCTCCCACCCGATCAAGAGATTTAATGATTAGCGTTATCATCATATGCTGGCTGAAACCGCTGCCCGGTCTCTCTCCAAGCCTTCAAGTAGCTGGCTCAATCACCTTGTTCGAACTATCAGATCCCCGGCTAGATGCATCATTCGTGCTGAGCGCTCAGGCCGTCTTCAGCTGACCGTGATGCAAGGCTCTGTAGGGCTTTGCACGTCGCCATTTGGTTCTGCCACAGCTGAAAGAGGACGATAGTGGTGCAAGATTCCTGTTACGTATACACCGATGCATCATGTTACTCGGTCATTGTGGCGGCCATTGGCTGAATGGGTCGTGTCCCATTGAGGGCTCATCTGCTTACCGCTGGCAAGGTGACTAAACCTTGTAAATTGCAGGGTCAATAGGTCGGGGGTGGCTACTGCTTAGTCCCAGAGGTCTCAATCCCAGCATTCATGCGAGGTATAGCAAAGGGTAGCGGGTAGGTAGGGGTATTTTGAGCTGCTTAGTAATTACAAAGCGATTAGTTAACGCGTTGGTATGCAGTAGCCAGGATAGCTCACATGCCTTCGAAGAGGGTTGAGATACTGACGCCTAAAGCGTCGGCCAGCACCTTGATGGCGTTGATCGACGGATTGGCACCGCCCGTCTCGATGCGAGACATGTACGTCCTGGCGAAGCCACAACGATCAGCGAATGCCTCCTGGCTCATACCCATAGAGACACGCAGCTCCCTGACTCGGGTGCCGAACTGGTGCTGAAGCGCTGGGGACGGCAGAGGTGCAGGCATTCCCCAATGGTCCAGAAATGTGATCTAATCGGACACACACTAATCGTGACATTCGGCTGGGCCGAGATCCGTTTCTACCGGGTTATCGGTTGCCGAGTAATGACTGGTGCTGACTTAGATCCATCGGAAAGGTGGGCACAACACATGGAGCAAAGAGCATGAAAGGAAGGTTGAAGGGGATGGTAGCGACTGGTGTGATCCTGCTAGTGGCTGGCTGTTCTACACCGCAGTACCGAATGGTGAAGCCAGGAGCCTCTGACGAGGTGGTGACGCAGGATGATGCCAAGTGCCAAAACCAATCGGCCATGATCCAAGTTGCCGACTGGGAGTACCGTGGCACCATCGCTGAAGGCGCCAACATCCAGATCAAGCAGCAGAAGGCGTACCAGAACTGCATGATCGGCAAAGGCTATAGCGCCATCAAGGTTCAGTGAGACCACTACGAGAGAAGTTGATGATGCGTTGTACGATTCGAAGCGTAGCTGTCGCGGGGGCGCTGGCGCTGCTGGCTGGGTGTGCTCAGTCACGGTACGAGCCCATTGTGTACACAGATGCTGCCCCTGCTAAGCGGTGGACATTCACGCCGATTGAAGTCGAGTACAAAGACGATCAGTCACCGGCCTGGAACTTTGAACGGGTGCTTGAGCTGAACGCCTGGAAGTGCGGGCAAGAGGCTGACTCAGGCTACATCCTGTACAGCCAACTTCGTGGGTATGGATCAAGCAAGCGGCCCGATGACCGTGCTCAAGCGTTAGCTGACTGCCAGCAGTACGCCCACAAGCGTGGGAATGAAGCCATTGCTCGCCTCAAGCAGTCCAAGGTATCTGCGAAGACCTTGGATCTAAGCAAAGACCTGTACTCCAAGTGGTCGGCCTACCTCGGCGGGATGTCCATCTCTGCCCCGAAGGACCGCATAGCAGCGGGTCAGTATGAGGCTAGCAGGCGTGTTCTGCTGGCTGAGGAGACGTTCGCGCAGTAATATGCTTAGTAAGTCGATTCAGTAAGAAACCCAGTAAGACCGCAGGATGTAAGGCCAACAACCAATCCTAACTCTCACTGATCTGAAGAGACTGCTGATGAAAAGTCGCCACGATTCAACCCCCACTCCTCGTACCAACCGGAGGCTATACCTTCACCAAGACTTCCTCAGGAATCTGAGCATATTGAACCGGAGCAGCCCTAAGGTGACGGCTGTAATGCTGCATCTGGTTGCTTCGATTGATAGTGAAGGCTCAGTAAGCACCACTCAGGCCATTGTCGCTCAGCGTTGCAAGATCACTCTTGATGAGGTACGAGATGCGATTGATCAGCTTTCTGGCTCTGGTCTGATCACCTCCGTCCAGCTTAGCTCTGAATCTGAGTGCTCCTTAAGCTGTGTTATCAATCCCATTGATGTTAGGAGAAAACGGCCTAAGAAGTGCGCTTAATGCTCTAGTCATCTTCGCTGAACTGCCTTGTCTGTTTGTCGCCTCCAAGGTAAGGCGGGCAAGGCTGTTCATGTCTAACATCATAACCTAATGATCACGTTGGAAAGCTTCAGCTTCCTAAGCTTGAGTACAGCTCCGGGATTCTAAGTAATGATTGTGATATGTCCTCCATGGCTTTTGGAAATGTCCTTGTATGTCCCTATGCCACTGATGCCCAGGTTTCTAATGCTCTTCAGTAACTAGTAAACAATCATAGTCTTAAAGGCGACGCCTTAGAGAGTGCTTCAACGCTATGGGTTGTTAGGCAGTGGGGCAGAGCGCAAGCCCCGCAAAGCTGGATGGAAGTACTGCTGCTTTATATGTGGTGACGTAGTCGTCACGGCGGATGACGTTGAGTGCAAGCCAGAAGAAGAGCAGGGTGGTGCTGTTCCACTCCACCCTGGGTTGAAGAGTTAACCTGCGCCTAGCGGCTTGGTTCCTGTAGTGGGCAGGGGCGGTAGCCCATTATACCGTTGGTTTGGCTCTCTCATTAACCTGTGACGCACCGTCACGCGATCACATACTCATGCCGCTCGGCATAATTAAGATCAAGAGCTAAAGCGGAGAGGGGCAGCACAGCCCCTTTCTCTCCTTCTGCTGATAGAATCGTTATCTTGCCTCACGGCATGTTTGCAGCAGGGGCCAGAGCGGAGAGCCCCCAAAGCTTTTGATCTTAACCTTGCTGAAAGACGGCGACGATCGTCACGTAGTATAAAACACGAAACTCCCTGTAAAGCTACAGCAGAGATTAAGGGCGGGGCTTTCGTGCCCCTTCTATGTACTGCAGCATAGTATTCATTCTTTTGGGTTGTAGCGCGAAGCAAGATTCTGGCGCGGGGCTCTAAGATAGGATGGAAGAAACCTCTTAGAGACTCTTAAGGATTAATTTCCAGCTTGGTTGGTTTGCAATGCTTCAAGTTGGAAGTAGGCTTTTAACCAGTTCCGAATTGTTCTTTCAGATCTTCCGATCTGTTCGGAGATATAGGTAGTGCCATGCCCTAAATCATTAAGGGTGATGGCTTTGAGTTTTAGTTTGTCTCTGTTTGTTTTGGCTTCTGAGTCCTCTTTAGTTACATGTACAGAGTGAGAGACATCGATGGTGCAGTCTCCAATCTTGCTGCATAGGAACTTTGCAATGTCATGGTCTTGGACAAAGAGCAAGATGTCCTCTCCATTGTTTCTTGAGCGTAGGGCCGTTCTGCAAACAGATTGAAGGGTGGATTCGTAGAAGCGTTCGTACTTGATTGCGCTTAGTATGTCGTTGTTGTTAATAGGGTGTTCGAGGGAGAGTGAAGCTGCCAGAGTAGGTGTGCTTCTACTGCTTTCTACTGGGGTTAAGTTCCCGTGCTGAAGGCAGATTGCAATGTTGTAGTTGTCGTACACATTTATTCCTCTACTGTCAATGCTGGGTTTGGCTATGTTGGTTGATTGCCCGTCCTCAATGATTGGTAGGGTAGGGTTGCACCACGAGTGCGCAACTAGTATTGCTTTCCTGTTGCCGATGATCTTGAATACATCATGCTTTAGCCAGTCGTCTAGGATGCATCCTTCTTCATAGTGCTCTTCAAATTTACCATTCTTTACGAGAGCTGCTCTCTTGGAGTAGGTTTGGTTTGCTGCTAGGAACGGGTGGATAATAACTTTGTTTCCGTAACCCCTGAAGTCCAAACTTGTCTCAATTGATTTAACTCGCCATCCTGCTCCTTTCAATATGACCCCCAGAAGCGTCTTCTCAATCTCAGCGCCCATTATGACAGTAGACTCAGCAGCCTCGAACACAGGGATGTAATGCTTGACTCCGACTATTCTCACAGTTCGGATTTGCTTAGCATCGAGCTGGTCAACTTCAATAATGTATCGGTCATCTAGTAGAGCCTTCAGTAACTTGCGTGCTTCCTTGGATAATGCTGAAGTGCTCTGACTGGCAAGGTCTTTTGCAAGTTGTTTGCATTCTGCTTTGATCTTAAGTCTATGGTTGTGTTCTTTGTCAATCTCGGCGTATTGGTCTAGTGCTGCGCGATAGGATAGCTCGCTAAAGCTAAGAGTGTCGCAGTCCCATGTTGTAGGGATTTCATCGATGTATAAGTGCCAGCCTTGCAATGTATCTGCGTTGATGAGCCTGAGTGACTCGTGTGTGCAAATGACAATCTTGTCTTTCTTAAGTAGCAGGGTTGCCTCTAGGCATTGAGCTACCGAGCCTTCAGTATTATCGCTGTCAATGGCATTGTATGTGAGGCTGAAGCCTGTAAGTCTGGCTTGTACTTCTGCTGAGAGTAGCTTGGTGGGGAATGCAATGATTGAATACTCATTCTTGTTTAGCTTGAGGTGATTGATAAGCCAAGTGGTTTTGCCTGCACCTGGTGGGGCAATTAATGCGTTAATGGTCTTCATTGCTTGTTCTTAGAGATCGTGCGGAAGGCGAGCGGGTGCTTACGCCGAATTAGCGATAAGTGGCAGCTTATGAGGGATGTTGCTTGGGCGGTCTTTGAGTGTTGCTTGATACGTAAGTAGTAATGATCGGTTAGTGTGTGTCTTTGCTGTTTGTCTTGTTGTTGTGTGGGTCGAATGTTAGCAGGGTGTGGTTTGAGGTCAACAACCTAAACCGAGACTTGTAGAGGTATTGCGCAAATAAAGTGGCTAATCGGTCTGGGATCGCGCATCCCCGGCTGAGCACGCAATTCAATGCTAAGGGTTTGGCCTGACATCCCTACGCTAGGAGCTTGATCGGGTAGGGGAAGGACCAGCCGGCTTCCCCCAAGGCAGTATGATGACTGCGCTATTGCTCTGATCCTTCCAGTCTGATCTGGCTAAGCGCGGCCGCCATCGCCTTTAGAAGGCTGCGGCTGCCATAAATACTAAATGTCACGGCTCCGTCCTCATGTCCAGCTATCCGCTTGATCAAAGAGTCCTGGACACCAGATTCGCGCAGATCGTCAATGAGCGTATGGCGGAAGCTATGAAACGTCTTGCGGGGATCAGTGATTCCTAGCTTCGTCTTGTACCGACCGAACCACTTCGACGGAGCATGGCCGAGCTTCCCTCGAACTGCTTCCAGTTGAGGGAATACACGATCAGCGCCGGTAGCCTTGGCTGATTCAACATACTTCAGCAGCCCCAGGCTGAGCAGGGCCGGGTGTAAAGGAAGCATTCGACGACTGCTGCCGTTCTTCAGCTGTTGCCCTTCACGGCTGTCATCAATGCGAACGCACTGAATCCCCTGTTGCTCAGTGAAGTCATCAACCCTCAACTGGCACAATTCTTCCAATCGTGCCCCCGTCGCCCGTCCCATCAGCGGCAACCAGTAGCGCCAGGGGTGCTTCCGTGCTTCGTTCCGCAGTGTTTCATGATCCAGAAGCGCTACCAGATCATGGTGGTCAAAGGACAGACGAGCTTCCTTTGCCGATCCTGTCATGACCTTCATACCAGCCAAGGGATTTTCAGTGACGTATCCATTCGCCTTGCACCAGTTGATAAAGGCGGTGAGCTTGCGTAGCCGGTTGTTCACGGTCACTGGGGTGATGGTCTTATAGGTACTGCCTGACTCGACCACCTGCTTCAAGGTCTTGCCCTTGAACTCGGGACGTAGGCCGAAGTACTGGGGGCAGCGGCTGAGCCGTTCCTTTAATAGGCGAGCTTGCTGAGCGTCGAAGGCTAACGCAGGCATGTCTCCCATCAGCTCGAATAGGTCAGCTAGGGCGCGTTCAACGTCATCGGTGCTGCCTTGCCGCCATGTGCCGCCACGCTTCCCTTCTTCTATATAAAGCTTGGAGAGGGTGGCCAGTGTGGGGCCTTCAGCTAACGGCTTCTGCATCGCTGCTGAAACGGCCCGTGGAGCAGTCGGGACGGTAGGTTGAGGTGTCGCTTCACGCCACTGCTCACATAGGGCACGCAGCGTCTCAGGAGCTGTTAACGGATGCTCGCTCAGGTGGCTACTCACCTGTCGAGCCAGTGAGGTGGCAAGGTACAGGGCTGCCTGACGCTCTCGTATTCGCAAGGAGAAGCGAAGTGTGTGCCTGTTTGGAAACAGATGCTTTGGCAGTCGAAGGTTGAGGTAGTAAACGGACTGGCGGCGGACGATATAGGTCATGTGAGGGCACCAGAGTGGACCAGCAAAGTGGACCAATTGAGTGGAACAATTCTGGACGCACCCCAAGCTTTGAGCGCTTATGCTTGATGCCAGCATGGCAGGATGTGCAACTACCTCAACAGCCTGAAACCCTTGCCCTATAAGGCTTGCATCGATTCCCGTGCATGCTTGCATGCGACCTGGTCAGGCCCGGAAGGGAGCAGCCATGGCGGGAACATCGTGTGCCGGGGTGCGGCTGGCGGGGCCGCCTCCATTTCAGGCCCTGAATTCTACAAGGCCAAGCGCTCAGTCACCCAAACTGTGCCGTTTTTGTCGTAAGTGCAGCCCGCACTGCGAACACTGGCTATAAACGCTGCGCACACTACCGCATACGCAGCATCAGGCGCTGGCGTTACTGTGATTTTGCCAACGTGCACTTCTGCAGATGGGCCTGGCCCACGCCTTCAGGCACAACCTCCAACTTCGCACCGCCTACGAAAACGCCAACTTTGATCGATTGGCGGATGTAGTAATTCTTCCCGCCCACCGCCATCAAATCGATGACATTGTCACTGAATTCGGACTCAGTGCCGATCTTGTGCGGGCCAGGGGTAACCAGGCGGTAGAAGTAGACCCGGTTTGCAGTTTGTCCCACGATCTTGCCATCGACAGTGACGATTTTCTTCAGGGCTTTACCGACGAAGTTGTCACGGTAGATATAGAGGCCGGCCTGGTCGGCGGGCGGTGCTGCAAAAGTCTTTAGCGCGGCGTCTGCTTCTGGGCTCTCCATGGGTACGGAGGCGCAGCCCGTTAAGATAGCCAGACTGATGACAGTAGCGAACAGCTTGATGCGAGACAGCATCGAGATTTCCTTGTCGATAATGAATGTTGAATGATCAGCGCTTCGCTCTATCATTAATATCATTATGCCATGCTGCCTCGCGGTGCATCGAGACGTGAGTACAAACGCCTTGAGCGTTGCACTCATGGGCATGCAGGTGAATCCGATTCTGGATGTCGTTAGCCCTATTCAGTGCCTAGGTTTACCTGCCGAAGGGGTCGCCCTTTTCAAACGGCGCACTACATTCGGATGTGCTGATCGTGCTGAGGCCACTGCCATCAACCGGCGAAACCGCGGGCAGGCCAGGTGATCGGCCGCAGGGCACTCAGCCGCATGGCGTAAGCCCTTGCTCATGGCCTGCAATGTCTTGATCTGGCTGTCGAGCTCATCGGCCTTGGCCAGCAGCTGCGCCCGGTCGACCTTCAGGTCCACCAGCAGGGTGCTGATCTCGTCCAGCGAAAAACCGGCGGCCTGGCCCAGCGCTATCAATGCGAGCCTTTCAGCCACGTCGGCCGAGAACTGCCGGCGTTGGCCTGGCTCGCCACGCGCCGTGAGCAGGCCTTTCTTCTGGTAGTAACGCAGCGTGGAAGACGGCACGCCCGTGCGTCTCGCCACATCGGCAATGTCCATGTACAAGCCCTTGACTTGAAGTTGACTTCAACTTGCATGCTGCCCGGCGTATTCAACAACGTCAAATGAGAGGAAGCGTCATGGTCATCAGCAAACAGTGGATTGCAGCAATGGGCATCGGCGTTGGCGCCACACTGGTCATGGACGGCTGGTCTGCGGTCTCCAGGCGCCTGGGCGCCACCACGCTCGATTACGCCTTGGTAGGTCGCTGGGCGGGGCATGCACTGCAAGGGCACTGGCGCCATCAGGCG
>Ga0308168_1002698_pt1 | contig 14276 bp, 11 predicted proteins | sample PhyCR2_FD_202133 | JGI IMG/M metagenome (GOLD analysis project Ga0308168, IMG submission 202133) | Phyllosphere microbial communities from UC Gill Tract Community Farm, Albany, California, United States - DLSLRC.R2 | ecosystem: Host-associated > Plants > Phyllosphere > Unclassified | place: USA... | reverse complement strand
GACGGGCACTTGACCCAGAGGCCTTCCGGCATGGTCTTGCGGTTAGCGGCATCGGAGCGCTGGATCCGAGGGGGCAGCAGCTTTTCCAACCAACTCATGTTCTCTCCTTTGCGGCAAATCTTTCAGGTGGCGGTAGTGTAGCCGCTCAAGCCCGGCTTGTCGAATCGTAGCAAGCTACCAATTGCCTGTTTGACATCCCCACCTTCCCGCCCGCAAAGCAGGGTCAGAGTCGAATTGTTTGACAACTTTCGGAGTTACCCGATAAATCGACTCTGACCCTCGTCGTTCTTTTTTTAATACAAATTCCTTTCACTCATATTAGGGACAGGGTCACGCGCTACTAGAAGGTAATCAATAGCCCAACAATGAGGGTCAGCATCGAATTATTGGCCAATATGTCTGTAGTAATGTGTCGACTACCGGCTCAGGAGGTGATTTCCGCCGTGGTGTACTCGAAACCACCAATCCGATCGGCCACGAGGTTATAGATCCACGCACTTAACAGCCCAGCCAGGTAGCTGACGAATGCGTAAACGAAAGGAAGCAGTATCAGGCCGCCGATGCCGATGCTGGCCTTCCCCGTTGCCATCGCCAGCAGCAAGACAATGGCAACGATGGGCAGCGAAATGACGAAATAAATCCCGGCAATCATCTTGGCGCATTGGGCGACGCCGACGCGTTTGATGCGAATGTTCACTGAGTCCTCCCGAAATTGAAAATGGAAGACACAATTTACTTGAAGCAACTTCTAAAAGAATAGCGCAGGAGCAAACCTGAGCTTGCGGGATGACAATTAACGGCGAATGAGAATGGGTTGCATGAACAGACCAACGAAAAGTTGTCAAACAAGTCGACTCTGCCCCTCATTGTTGGGTAATGTCTGCTACAAAACCTCAAGGAGGGTCAGTGTCGAATTAAATGACAATATTTGAGTCAAGAAATTACTCAATAATTCGACGCTGACCCTCATTATCGGCTTAGCGCGCGTCGAGGGCGGTGCGGATGCCGGAGGTGAAGCTGCGGACGGCCTCCACGGCCTCGCTTGCGGGGTGCGCTTCGATTTCCTGGATGATGCGGCTGCCGATCACGACCGCGTCCGCCACCTGCGCCACCGCCTTCGCGGTCGCGCCGTCGCGGATGCCGAAGCCGACGCCGATCGGCAGCTTCACGTGTTCGCGGATGGCGCTCACGCGGCGCGCCACGTCGTCGGTGTCGATCGCGCCGGAACCCGTCACGCCCTTGAGCGAGACGTAATAACTGAAGCCGCCACCATGCTGGGCCACCTGCTTCACGCGCTCGGTGGTCGAGGTCGGCGCCAGCAGGAAGATCAGGTCGAGGCCGTTGTCGCGCATGGCGGCGGCAAAGTCCGCGCATTCTTCCGGCGGGTAGTCGACGACGATGGCGCCGTCCGCGCCCGCCTCTTTCGCGCAGCGGATGAATTCAGACTGGCCGATGCGCTCGATCGGGTTGGCGTAGCCCATCAGCACGACAGGGGTGCTGGTGTCGGTCTGGCGGAATTCGCGCACGAAGGCGAACACGTCCTTCAGGCCGATATTGAACTTGAGCGCGCGCTCGCAGGCGCGCTGGATCACCGGGCCCTCGGCCATCGGGTCCGAGAACGGCACGCCCAGTTCCAGGACGTCGGCACCGCCCGCCACCAGGGCGTGCATCAGCGGCACGGTCAGTTCGGGGCCGGGGTCGCCGGCGGTGATGAAGGTCACCAGGGCGGTCTTGTTCTGCGCCTTGAGTGCGGTAAAAGTGGATGCGATGCGGGACATGCTGTTCTTCCTTTGTAAAAGTCACGGATGGTGCGGTGCTCCGGCCGCGTACGGCCGGAACAAGACGGAACTGGATCTCAGCTGAAATCCATTCCCATCCGCTGCGCCACCGTGTGCATGTCCTTGTCGCCGCGGCCCGACAGGTTGACCAGGATGATCTTGTCCTTCGGCAGGGTCGCCGCCAGCTTCACGCCATAGGCGATCGCATGCGACGATTCCAGCGCCGGAATGATCCCCTCGATGCGGCAGCAGTCGTGGAAGGTCTGCAGCGCCTCTTCATCGGTAATCGACACGTATTGCGCGCGTGCCGAATCCTTCAGCCAGGCGTGTTCCGGACCGACGCCCGGATAATCCAGGCCGGCCGACACCGAATGCGTCTCGATGATCTGGCCATTCTCGTCCTGCAGCAGATACGTGCGGTTGCCGTGCAACACGCCCGGCAGGCCAGCCGTCAGCGAAGCCGCATGCTTGCCCGAACCGAGCCCCTCGCCCGCCGCCTCGACGCCCACCAGCTGCACGCCCGGCTCGCCGATATACGGGTAAAAGATGCCCATCGCGTTCGAGCCGCCGCCAATGCAGGCGACCACATAGTCTGGCTGGCGCCCCGCCATGGCCGGCATCTGCACGCGGCATTCCTCGCCGATCACCGACTGGAAGTCGCGCACCATCATCGGATACGGATGCGGGCCCGCCACCGTGCCGATGATGTAGAAGGTGTTTTCGATATTCGTGACCCAGTCGCGCATCGCCTCGTTGAGCGCGTCCTTCAGGGTCTTGGAGCCCGATTCCACCGGCACCACGGTCGCGCCCAAGAGCTTCATGCGGTACACGTTCTGCGCCTGGCGCTTGACGTCTTCCGCGCCCATGTAGACCACGCACTCCAGGCCGAAGCGCGCGCAGATGGTGGCGGTGGCCACGCCGTGCTGGCCGGCGCCGGTCTCGGCGATGATGCGCTGCTTGCCCATGCGCCGCGCCAGCAGGGCCTGGCCGATCACGTTATTGATCTTGTGCGCGCCCGTGTGGTTCAGGTCTTCGCGCTTGAAATAGACCTGGGCGCCGCCGGCCAGCTCGGACCAGCGCCGCGCGTGATACACCGGCGACGGACGGCCGACGAAGTGGGCCAGCTCGTAGCGGAATTCCTCGAGAAACTCGGGATCCTGCGCATACTTCGCATAGGCCTCGTTCAGCTCGGCCAGCGCGTGCGACAGGGTTTCGGCGACGAAGCTGCCGCCATAGGGGCCGAAGTGCCCGACCGCATCGGGCAGGGCGTAATCCGGGGTCTTGAACAGGGGCGCAGCGTTAAGCTGGGCCGTGATGGTGTCTTTGGTGGTCATGGTGCGACTCGCTATCGATGGTGGCATCGGCTGCCCGCACCGCTGCCACGAAGGCGGCGATCTTGCGGGCATCCTTGATCCCCTTCGCTTCCTCGACACCACTGCTGATGTCGACGGCAAAGGGACGAACACGTTCGGTCGCCTCAAGGACGTTGTGTACGCTCAACCCACCACTCAAAACGACCCGAGGCGCGAGCTCTTTTGGAATAAGAGACCAATCGAAGACCTTTCCTGCGCCGCCGTAAGCATCCACCCAGGTGTCGAGCAGGAGGCCCGAGAACCATGGACTGGCGGCGCGGTATGCAGATTCGCATTCTAGCAAAGCCGCGGGCGGCGTGTCAGGCTTGATGCGGTAGGCGCGCACGAAAGGCCGCTCTACTTCCGCCGCGATGGCGGCGCACTCCTCGGCCGTTTCGTCGCCGTGGAACTGGATCAGCCCCAGCGACATGCTGCCTGCCACCGCGCGCACCTCGTCCAGGGTCGGGTTCACGAACAGCGCGACGCCGCTCACGAACGGCGGCAGGATCGCGCACAGCTCGGCCGCGCGCGCCGGCGTGATGTAGCGCGGGCTCTTCGGATAGAAGACGAAGCCGAGCGCGTCGGCGCCCTGCTCGACCGCCGCGCGCAGGTCTTGCTCGCGGGTGATGCCGCAGATCTTGATTCGGGTACGTCGCATGGCTATTCCTGGAAAATCGATCACAGCCACGGCAGGGGCGTGGCGTCCTCCTGCGGCAGCTTCCACTTCGGATCGTACTCGATCTTCGCGAAATACAGGCCGTCCGGCATGAAGGTCGGCGCGGCGGCGTCGCGCGAACGGGCTTCGAGCACCTCGCGCATCCACGCCGGCTCGTTGCGGCCGGTGCCGATATAGATCAGCGAGCCGACGATATTGCGCACCATATGGTGCAGGAAGGCGCTGGCGCGCAGGGTGAACACGATGATGTCGCCATGGCGCGCGATGCTCACCTCGTGCATGTCCTTCACCGGCGTGTTCGCCTGGCAGCCGCTGGCGCGGAAGCTCGAGAAATCGTGGGTGCCGATCAGGTGCCGCGCGCCTTCGCGCATGCGCTCGACGTCGAGCGGACGGAACACCCACCCTGCCCGCTTGGCCAGCAGCGCCGACGGGTTCGGATGGTTGTAGAGCACGTAGTGATAGGTGCGCGAGCGGGCCGAGAAACGGGCGTGGAAATCCTGCCCTTCCGCGTCGGGCTCCACCACGGCGGCCCAGCGCACCACGATCGACTCGGGCAGGAAGGCATTCACGCCGCGCACCCACGACTGGGCCGGGCGCGCCAGGTCGGTATCGAAATGGACGACCTGCTCGATCGCGTGCACGCCGGCGTCGGTGCGGCCGGCGCACGTGGTGTGCAGCGGGACGCAGGCGAACTTCTCCAGCGCGATCTCGAGACGGTCCTGGACGGTGTTTCGTTCCGGCTGTTTCTGGTAGCCGTTCCAACCGGTGCCGATGTACTGGACACCCAAAGCGATACGGGTCACGCCAGCAGTTCCCTCATCGCGCTGGCCTTGCCGACCTGTTCGGGATTGCCGCCCTTGATGACTTCGTCCAGCAGCTCGCGCGCGCCTTCCTTGTCGCCGATCTCCTGGTAGGCGATGGCGAGATCGAGCTTGGTTTCCATCTCCATGTGCTCGGGCGACATCTGGCCCGGCTCGGATTCCACCGCGCCCAGATCGGTCGCCGCGGTCGCCGCGGGCTGCGCGGTGGCAGGTTCGGGCGGCAGGTCGAGGTCGAACTCGGCCAGGTCGAACGATGGCGCGGCCCTGTCGTCGGCCGGCGCCGATGGGGGAGCCGAAGCAGGTTCGAAGGCGTCGCGCGCCGACACTTCCTGCGGCGCCGGCACTGGCGCCGGGGTCTCGGGCAGGTCGAACATGTCGAACGGATCGTCGACGCGCGCACCGAAGTCCTTCGGCTCGGCGCCGCCTTCCGCGCGTGCTTCGCCCGGCGTGCCGAAGTCCATGCTGTCCAGGTCGAACAACGGATCTTCCGATGCGCTTGCCGCGGCGGCAGGACGCGCCGGCGTTTCGTCGAACGCCGGCGTCACAGGCAGGGTTGGCGCGGAAAAGTCCATGGAATCGAGGTCGTGCAGCGGATCGGCCTGCGCCACGGTCGGCTGCGGAGTGCTGCCCGGCAGCGGCGGCAAGCCCTCGAAGTCCTTGGCCAGGCCGGCCATGTCGACCGGGGTCGCCTGCACCTGCGACTGCGGCGACAGGTCGAGCGTGAAGTCGTCGTCATCGTCGACCGTGGCCGCGGCAGCCGCTGGCCGGGAGGTCGCCCCGGTGCCGAAGTCCATGTCGAAATCGAGGTCGTTCGCATCCGCCGTGCTCTTGACCTGCTCTGGCGCGCTGCCTGGCGGCGCGAACGGCGCCATGTCGAATTCCAGGTCCGGCACGGCGGTCGCATCCGGGTCAGGACGGCTGGCCGCCGGCGGCGCCGTGTCGGCATTCGTCACCGGCTCGAACGTCAGGCCGCCGAGGTCGAAGTCGAGCGTGTTGTCGTCGTTGCGGGTTTCGGTGCGTGCCTCCGGGGCCGGCTCGGCCTGCGGCGCGGCCGTGCGATCCTCGTCGTCCTTGGCCAGGGCCACGGCGGCAGCGCCGGCCGCAGCGCCGGCAGCCACGCCGGCCGCGGCGCCCGCGCCCACCGACGGGCCGCCACGGAAGGCGTCCTCGAACTGCTGCGACAGGATCGCCTGCTGGTTGCGTTCCTGCGGCGACGGCGTCGGGCTCGAGGCCGGGACGGCGTTCGCATACAGCGGATTGGTCGGGTCCAGGCTCAGGCCCAGCGCTGCGGCCTGGGCCCATTCGTCGCCCTGGCCGCCGGTGAAGGCATGCAGCTCGCGCGCCTGGGCTTCGAAGGCGCGCAGGTCCTTGCGGGTGGCGTAGATCTCGAGCAGCTTGAGGCGCACCGGATGGCGTTCCGGATGGACGCGCAGCGCCTCTTTCAGGATTTCCTCGGCCTGGGCGTCGCGGCCATAGGCGATATAGACGTCCGCTTCGGCGACCGGATCGACCTCGTTGGTGTCGAGCTGGCTGGCCGATGGCGCGAAGCTGGAATTGAACACGCTGTTGTTCGTGTCCACGCTCTGGCCGCCGGTTTCGGCGAACAGCGAGTGGGCGCTGGCGCCGGGCACGCCCAGCACCGACGGTTCGGCCGGCGGGGGCTTGACCGCTTGCGCGTTGCGCTTGCGGCGCTGGGAGATGCCGAGCGCGGCCAGCAGCAGCACCAGCGCGCCGGCGCCGATGTAGAGCATATTGTCCAGGATGGTGTCGACCAGGCTTTTTTCCGGCGGCGGGGCCGGCTTTGCCGGACGCGGGCGCGGCGCGGGCTTGGCCGCCGGCTTCTCGGCGGCGGCCGTCGCAGCAGCGGCGGCAGCGGCGGCCTGCTCGGCTTCGGCGCCTGAGCGGCTCGGCACCGTCATCAGGTTTTCGAGTTCGTTGACGTTGCGTTCGAGTTCCTTCACGCGCGCCTCGGCCTGCGCCAGTTCGCGCTCCTTGGCCACCGTGTCCTCGACGCTGGCGGTGCCGTCGTCCGGCGCGCCGGCCGCGCCGGGCGTGGCCTTGGACAGCTGCAGCTTGTCCTGCGCCTCGCTGACGGCGGTCGGCTGCTGCTCGACGCGGGCGGTGACGCGGCCGCTGGCGCTCTGGCCGCCCTGCGGCGTGGCGCTCGGCGCGCTGCTGGCCACCTGGCCGGCCAGCTTGTTGCGGTAGGCGTCGAAGTCGGCCGCATGGGCCACGACCACGCCGCGCGCCTCGCCCTGGCTGGCGCCGCCGCGCACCGAATCGGCGTCCGGGATGCTCAGGATCTGGCCCGACTTCAGGCGGTTCATATTGTTGCCAATGAAGGCGTCGGGATTGGCGCGGTACAGCGCGACCAGCATCATGTCGAGCGAGATGTCGGCCGGCTTGACGTCGAGCGCGATGCCGCTGAGCGTGTCGCCGCGGCGCACGCGGTAGCTGTCCTGCGCTTCGCGCGCCTGGGCTTCGCGCGCCTGGCGTTCGGCGCCGCGGCGGGCGGCGGCGATGCGCGCTTCTTCAGCAGGCGCCGCAGCCGCTGGCGCGGCAGGCGTGGTCGATGCGCGCGGCGCGGCGGGCCGGCTCTGCGGCGGCGCCGCCACCTGGGCCGGCTGGGTCGTGCGCAGCTCGGCCGGGTCGAGCAGGAAGGTGTATTCGCGCACCAGGCGGCCGTTATTCCAGGTCAGCTCCAGCAGCATGTCGACGAAGGGCTCGTTGAGCGGCTGGGTCGAGCTGACCCGGATCACCTGGCGTCCGCCGCGCTCTTCGACCGCGAAGCGCAGCGACAGCAGGGCCGGGTTGAATTCGATGTTCGCGGCGCGGAAGGCTTCGGGCGAAGCCAGCTTGACCGCCATGCTTGCCGGGTCTTCGCCGGCGCCGGCCGTCAGCTCGATCTCGGCGCGCAGCGGCTGGCCAAGCGCCGACAGCACCGTCAATTTCCCCAGCCCGGCTGCGTTGGCGGCGGAAGTCAGGAACACTGCACTGGCGACGGCGGCGGTGATCGATTTCAGCGCGGTTGCCACGAGCGGAGATTGGTGCGAAGAATGCATAGTTAGCAGCGGAATGAGTTGGCCGAGGGAAAGGCGGTTTCCCGGAGTCTCAACATAACATCATGCTCTGGAGCACGCAAGGTCTCGACGCACCCGGACGACCGGAGTATGCGCCTTCTGTAAAACAAATGCCCCGCTAGCGGGGCATTCGATACTCGGATTGCATGTCAGTTGCCATCAAGGCAACAGGAAAGATTATCGCTCGAGCACGATGCGCAGCATGCGGCGCAGCGGTTCGGCGGCGCCCCACAGCAGCTGGTCGCCGACCGTGAAGGCCGACAGGTAGTCGTCGCCCATCGACATCTTGCGCAGGCGGCCGACCGGGATGCCCAGGCCGCCGGTGACGGCTGCCGGCGACAGGTCGCGCATCGACGCTTCGCGGGTGTTCGGCACCACCTTCACCCACCCGTTGTGCTGCGCGATGATGTCGTTGATCTCGTCCAGCGGCACATCCTTGGTGAGCTTGATGGTCAATGCCTGCGAGTGGCAGCGCATCGCGCCGATGCGCACGCACAGGCCGTCGACCGGGATTGCCTTGGTGTCGAAGCCCGCGCCGCGGCCCAGGATCTTGTTGGTCTCGGCGCCCGCCTTCCACTCTTCTTTCGACTGGCCGTTGCCCAGGTCCTTGTCGATCCACGGGATCAGGTTGCCGGCCAGCGGCACGCCGAACTGCTTCGTCTCGTCGGCCGAGAGACCATGCTGGGTCGCCAGCACGGTGCGGTCGATCTCGAGAATGGCCGAGGCCGGATCGTCGAGCAGCGACTTCACCGAATTGTTGATCGTGCCGAACTGGGTCAGCAGTTCGCGCATGTGCTGGGCGCCGCCGCCCGATGCCGCCTGATAGGTCATGGAGGTCATCCACTCGACCAGGCCCTGCTCGAACAGGCCGCCCAAGCCGATCAGCATGCACGACACGGTGCAGTTGCCGCCGATGTAGTTTTTCACGCCTTTCGCCAGCGCGGCGTCGATCACGCTGCGATTGACCGGATCCAGCACGATGACGGCGTCATCGTTCATGCGCAAGGTCGACGCGGCGTCGATCCAGTAGCCGTTCCAGCCGGCCGCGCGCAGTTGCGGGAACACCTCGCTCGTATAGTCGCCACCCTGGCAGGAGATGATGATCTCGCATTTCGACAGTTCAGTAATGTCGGTCGCGCTTTTCAGGGTGGTTTCGTTTTTCGCCATCTTCGGCGCGGCGCCGCCCGGATTCGAGGTGGTGAAGAACACCGGCTCGATGTGGTCGAAATCGCCTTCCTCTTGCATGCGCTGCATGAGGACCGAGCCGACCATGCCGCGCCAACCTACCAGACCAACTAATTTCATCATCTTCTTTCAGGGTTAACTAAACGTTATGCGAGCGCCGCGACCACCGCGTTGCCCATCTCTTCGGTGCCCACTTTCGTGGAACCTGCTTCGAAAATATCCGGCGTACGCAGCCCTTGCGCCAGTACGCGCTTGACGGCGTTCTCGATGCGGTCCGCCTGGTCGAGCAGGCCGAGCGAGAAGCGAAGCATCATCGCCGCCGACAGGATCGTCGCCAATGGATTGGCCACGCCCTGCCCCGCGATGTCGGGCGCCGAGCCGTGCGACGGTTCGTACAGGCCCTTGTTGTTGGCGTCGAGCGAGGCCGACGGCAGCATGCCGATCGAACCGGTGAGCATCGCCGCGGCATCCGACAGGATATCGCCGAACATATTACCAGTAACGATGACATCGAACTTTTTCGGGGCGCGAACGAGCTGCATGGCCGCGTTATCGACATACATGTGTTCGAGCGCGACGTCCTGGTATTCCTGGTGCACCTCGGTGACGATGTCGCGCCAGAACTGGAAGGTTTCCAGCACATTGGCCTTGTCGACGCTGGTCACGCGCTTGTCGCGCTTGCGGGCGGCCTGGAAGGCGACGTGGGCGATGCGGCGGATCTCGCCTTCGGCGTAGCGCATGGTGTCGAAGCCTTCGCGCTGGCCCTTGAATGGACCGTCCGGGCACTCGCGCACGCCGCGCGGCTTGCCGAAATAAATGTCGCCCGTCAGTTCGCGGATGATCAGGATGTCGAGGCCAGAGACGACTTCGGGCTTCAGGGTCGAGGCGCCGGCCAGTTCCGGATACAGGATCGCCGGACGCAGGTTGGCGAACAGGTTCAACTCGCGGCGCAGGCCGAGGATGGCCTGTTCCGGACGCAGCGCGCGCTCGAGCGTGTCGTACTTGTAGTCGCCGACGGCGCCGAACAGCACCGCATCGGCCTGTTTCGCCAGCTTCAGGGTGCCTTCCGGCAGCGGATGGCCGTGGGCCGCATAGCCGGCGCCGCCGACTTCCGCGCTTTCCATCTCGAACGATTCGCCGAGGGCGTTCAATACCTTCACTGCTTGCGCGGTGATCTCCGGGCCGATGCCGTCACCCGGCAGGATCGCGATTTTCATTCAGCTGCTTTCTATCAGATGGTGTTGGCGAGCCACGGCTGGGCCGCGACGTGGCGCTGCTCGAAGGCGCGGATCTCGTCGGCATGGCGCAGGGTCAGGCCGATGTCGTCCAGGCCGTTGAGCAGGCAGTACTTACGGAACTCGTCGATGGCGAAAGCGAACGACAGGCTGCCGTCCTGGGTGCCGATCAGCTGCTGCTCCAGGTCGATCACGAGCTGGAAACCTTCATTGCTTTCCACCGCCTGGAACAGCGCCTCGACTTCTTCTTCGGAGAGCGCGATCGGCAGCAGGCCGATCTTGAAGCAGTTGTTGAAGAAGATGTCGGCGAAGCTCGGCGCGACCACGGCGCGGAAACCATACTGCTGCAGCGCCCACGGCGCGTGCTCGCGCGAGGAACCGCAGCCGAAGTTCTTGCGCGCCAGCAGGATCGAGGCGCCGGCGTAGCGCGGCTGGTTCAGCACGAAGTCCGGGTTGACCGGACGGGTGCTGCAATCCTGGCCCGGCTCGCCGTGGTCCAGGTAGCGCCACTCGTCGAACAGGTTCGGGCCGAAGCCGGTGCGGCGGATCGATTTCAGGAACTGCTTCGGGATGATGGCGTCGGTATCGACATTGGCGCGGTCGAGCGGCGCCACCAGGCCCTGGTGTACGGTGAATTTGTCCATTTAACGTCATCCCCGCGCAGGCGGGGACCCAAGTTCATCCCCGCGCAGGCGGGGATCTGAGTGAATTATTTACCACCAGCGCTGGTGACGACCTGGCCCACTTTCGACACGTCGCGGCCAATGCCCGAGATGGTGTTGCAGCCGGCCAGCAGAACAGTGATGAGGGACAGTGCGAGTGCTTTTTTCATGATCTTCCTGTTACTTGATATACGGTCGTGTCCGGTTAACGCATCAGAGCGCGCGCACGTCGACAAAGCGGCCGGCGATGCCCGCCGCCGCCGCCATCGCCGGCGACACCAGGTGGGTGCGTCCGCCCTGGCCCTGGCGGCCTTCGAAGTTGCGGTTCGAGGTCGAGGCGCAGCGCTCGCCCGGCTCCAGGCGGTCGGCGTTCATCGCCAGGCACATCGAGCAGCCCGGCTCGCGCCATTCGAAGCCGGCATCGACGAAGATGCGGTCCAGTCCTTCGCGCTCGGCCTGTTCCTTGACCAGGCCCGAACCCGGCACCACCATGGCCAGCTTGACGTTCGGCGCGCGGTGCCGGCCGCGCACCACCTCGGCGGCGGCGCGCAGGTCTTCGATGCGCGAATTGGTGCACGAGCCGATGAATACCTTGTCGATCGCGATGGCGTCGATCGGGGTGTTCGGCGCCAGGTCCATATAGGCCAGCGCCTTTTCGATGGCGCCGCGGCGCACCGGGTCGGATTCATTTTGCGGATCGGGCACGCGGCCGTCGATCGCGGTGACCATCTCGGGCGAGGTGCCCCAGGTGACCTGCGGCTGGATGTCCTTGGCGTCGAGTTCGACCACGGTGTCGAACACGGCGCCCTCGTCCGTGTGCAGGGTGCGCCAGTAGGCCACGGCCTGGCTCCACTGCTCGCCCTTGGGCGAGAACGGACGATCCTTGACGTAGGCGATCGTGGTGTCGTCGACCGCCACCATGCCGGCGCGCGCGCCCGCTTCGATCGCCATATTACAGACCGTCATACGGCCTTCCATCGACAGCGCGCGGATGGTCGAGCCGCCGAATTCGATGGCGTAGCCGGTGCCGCCGGCGGTGCCGATCCTGCCGATCACGGCCAGCACGATGTCCTTGGCGGTCACGCCGGCGTTCAGCGCGCCCTCGACCTTGACCAGCATCGACTTCGATTTCTTGGCCAGCAGGGTCTGCGTGGCCAGCACGTGCTCGACCTCCGAAGTGCCGATGCCGTGCGCCAGGCAGCCGAAGGCGCCGTGGGTCGAGGTGTGCGAATCGCCGCAGACGACGGTCATGCCCGGCAGGGTCGCGCCCTGCTCCGGCCCGATCACGTGCACGATGCCCTGGCGCTTGTCGTTCATGTCGAAATAGGTCAGGCCGAACGCTTTGGTGTTGGCGTCGAGCGTCTCGACCTGCAGGCGCGAGGTCGGGTCCGCGATGCCTTGCGCGCGGTCGGTGGTCGGCACGTTGTGGTCGGCCACGGCCAGGTTCGCGGACACGCGCCATAGTCCACGGCCTGCTTCGCGCAGGCCGTCGAAGGCTTGCGGGCTGGTGACTTCGTGCACCAGGTGGCGGTCGATATAGAGGACTGTGGTGCCATCGGCGTCGGCACGCACGACATGGGAATCCCAGAGTTTGTCGTAGAGCGTTTTTTGCATGGTCGATCCAGTGTTGCGGTGAAGTGAGGCGCGGCCCGCCATCGTGCGACAGGCGGGACGGTTTTCGATTATGCCATAGTTGTGCAGTGCCGCACCAAGGCGGGGCAGCGCCAGTTTATGCCAACGACCTTACCACGCAGCAAATAATATTTGCAAGGGGTTTGCTGGATGCAAATAAAAAAAGCCTGTGTCGAGGACACAGGCTTTTGTCTGCGCTTTTGGCGCGGATCGCGATATTGCGAATTACCTCAGGCTGCGAGCCTGACGCTGCTGCGGCAGCCATCCATCAGGAACGACAGGCCAACGACCAGCACCAGCTCGCCCTCGGCCGAGCGCGCGGTGCCGGTGATGCCTTCGACCGTCAGCGCGGTCATCGGCTTGATCACCAGGTCGGCGGTGCCGTCCACCGCTTCCATCGCCAGGATGTAAGGCTGCGGCGCGTTGATGACGATGCCGACCTTCTCGGAAGCGGCCTCGTAGCCCAGCGCCAGCGCCAGCGAACGCACCGGCAGCGGGCGGCCCTGGTCCTTCAGCACCGGGGCGCCGCCGACGCAGGCGAAATCGTCCGGCAGCTCGACCACGCGCTCGACGACGGCCATCGGCAGCGCCAGTTGCGCGCCCGAGGTCGACACCAGCATGGTCGGCACGATCGACAGCTCGATCGGCAGGCGGATCGCGAAGCGCGTGCCCTTGCCCAGCGAGGATTCGATACGGATGGCGCCGCGGTTCTTCTCGACCGCCGTCTTGACCACGTCCATGCCCACGCCGCGGCCCGACACCGAGGAAGCCACTTCCTTGGTCGAGAAGCCCGGCAGGAACACGAGCTGGTACGCGTCTTCGTCGCTCTGGGCGCCGTTCTCGCCGATCAGCCCCTTGTCGACCGCCTTCTTGCGCAGCTTGACCGGGTCCATGCCCTTGCCGTCGTCCTGCAGCACGATCATGACGCTGTTGGCCTCCTGCCAGGCTTTCAGCAGGATGAAGGCCTTGGCCGGCTTGCCGGCGGCGACGCGTTCCTCGGGCGATTCGACGCCGTGGTCGAGCGCGTTACGCAGCATGTGCACCAGCGGATCGTACAGGCTGTCCACCACCACGCGGTCGACTTCGGTCTCGGCGCCTTCGATGGTCAGCTCGACGTCCTTGCCCAGGTCTTTTGCCAGCTCGCGCACGAGGCGCGGGAATTTCTGGAACAGGCGGCCCACCGGCTGCATGCGGGTCGCCAGCGTGGCGCGCTGCAGCTCGGCCGAGTAGCGCGAGGCGCGCTCCAGGGTTTCGGTGAGCGTGGCGATCAGCACGGCGGCCTGGCCTTCGAACTTGAACTGCTGCAGGCGTTCCAGCAGCACGGCGGCCTGGTTGGCGGCCTGCACCGACTCGCCTGCCACTTCGAGCAGCGCGTCGAGCTTGACCGCGTCGATACGGATGCTTTCGTCCTTGGCCGGCGCGGCGGCGGCGGGCTTGGTGTCGGTGCGGCGCTCGACGCCGTCCCAATTCTTGGCGGGCGCTGCAGCGGCAGGGGCGGCAACCGGGGCGGCGACGGCAACCGCGGCAGCAGCGGGGGCGGCAGCAGGGACAGCCGCGGTTGCGGCGCTTGCATCGATCGCGTTCGCGGCCGGGACCACGGCGTTGTACATGCCGGTCCAGTCCAGGCCGTCCTCGCCGGCGGCGGGCGCGGCGGCAGGCACGGTTTCCGGGGCAACCGCAGCCGCCACCGCGGCGACCGGCGCCGGTGCGGCAACAGCCGCCGCCGGAGCGCTGTCCTTGCCTTCGATCGCATCCATCAGGATGCGTTCGAGGTCGCCCGGCATCTGCGCCAGGCCTTCCGGCGGCGTGCCGTTGTTCAGGTCGCCCAGCTGGTCGGCCACGAAGCCCGACGCCT
>Ga0308168_1002697_pt1 | contig 14277 bp, 14 predicted proteins | sample PhyCR2_FD_202133 | JGI IMG/M metagenome (GOLD analysis project Ga0308168, IMG submission 202133) | Phyllosphere microbial communities from UC Gill Tract Community Farm, Albany, California, United States - DLSLRC.R2 | ecosystem: Host-associated > Plants > Phyllosphere > Unclassified | place: USA... | reverse complement strand
AAAGCGAAACCCCACTCGGTAACCCGAGTGGGGTTTTTTGCTTTGTGCCTAGCTAAACGAAACCAAACAAAAATGGCGGCTTGCGCCGCCATATCTAACACCGCCATGTACTCAAGCGGCTTGCATCACCTGCCCGGCTTGAAACTGATTCCACAACTTGTCATGCAGCGGCATCAGCAACACATTACATACCGGCTCGAGAATCGCCACCAGGCCGCCGAAGGCCATCGATCCCGTGGCAAAGTACATCACCAGGAAGGCGACCCCCATGTGCAGGGCGGTGAGGCTGATCTTTTCCGCGCCCACCAGCCAGATGCGTCGCTGGCCGACCGCACGCTTCAACTTGTGTTCCCAGGCTTTCTCGTGGAAAGGCACCAGCATCACGTTCAACAGCGGTTCGATCAACACGGCCAGACCGCCGAGCATCATCGATCCAGTCAGCGTGTAGGTGAGGGCGAAGCCGATCGCCAGGTGGGTGAGGACTTGACTACTCTTGCGTGCAACTGCCATGGAATGCTCCGAAATTCAATTTCTGGCGTCGATGATAATGATTCTCATCTATACAGTAAATTGAATTAATCCTAGGATTCCAATAGTTCCTTGCTATTGAGTGTGCATGCCCATCAAACGCGCCATCAAGGGCTCGGCGGCATCGGCAATCCTGTCGAGACTCGCCTCACGCAATGCCATGCTGTCGACGGCATGATTGCTATGCAGGCCGGCCCAGCGCAACAAGGCGGCGCAGCCCGAGGGATTGTCGAACAGCCCGTGCAGATAAGTGCCGAGAATCTGTCCGTCCGCCGAGCAGGCGCCCTCACCGCGGCCGGCGATCTCGAAGGCCGGACGGGCAAGCGCAGCGCCTTCCGATATCCCCATGTGGATTTCATAGCCGCTCACCGTCGCCCCCGCCGCATCTGGCGCGAACACGCATTGACCGCTGACCTGTGCCAGGCGCTTGTCGCGTGTCAGCGTGGTGTCCAGGTCGAGCAGCCCGAGCGCTGGCGAGCGTCCGGCAGCGGCTTCCACCCCATCCGGATCATCCACATGCTGTCCCAGCATCTGGAAGCCGCCACAGACACCGATCACCTTGCCGCCATAACGCAGGTGACGGCGGAGCTGTTCCGGCCAGCCCTGCTGCATCAGCCAGGCCAGGTCGCCGCGCGTGTTCTTGCTGCCGGGGAGGATGATCAGGTCCGCGCCGGGCAGCGGCTCGCCCGCGCGCACGAAGCGCAGGTCGACCTCGGGATGGGCGCGCAGCGGATCGAAGTCCGTGTGATTGCTCATGCGCGGGTAACTCGGCACCACCACGCGAAACGCCCCGGCGCGCGGCGTGACGGCTTGCACCGCATCCTCGGCATCCAGGTAGAGCCCATGCAGGTAGGGCAGCACCGCCAGCACCGGCTTGCCGGTCTCGCGCTCCAGCCAGTCCAGCCCCGGTTCCAGCAACTTGATGTCGCCCCGAAAACGGTTGATGACGAAACCGATGATGCGATCGCGCTCGCTCGGTGACAAACAGGCCAGCGTGCCGACGATGTGGGCGAACACGCCGCCGCGGTCGATGTCCGCCACCAGCAGAACCGGACAATCGACCGCTTCAGCAAAGCCCATGTTGGCGATGTCGCGGTCGCGCAAATTGATTTCGGCCGGACTGCCGGCGCCTTCGACGATCACCGCCTCGTACTGCGTCCGCAGGCGCGCATGCGATTCCAGCACCGCCGCCATCGCCACGGTTTTGTATTGGTGGTAGTCGCGCGCATTCATCTCCGCGCGCACGCGGCCGTGGATGATGACCTGGGCGCCGGTGTCGCTGGACGGTTTGAGCAGCACCGGATTGAAGTCGGTGTGCGGCGGGAGGCCGGCTGCGATCGCCTGCAATGCCTGGGCGCGGCCGATCTCGCCGCCATCGGCGGTCACCGCGCTGTTCAGGGCCATGTTCTGCGGCTTGAAAGGCGCCACGCGCACGCCCTGGCGGCGCAGCAGGCGGCACAGCGCCGCCACGAGGGTGCTCTTGCCGGCATCCGAGGTCGTGCCCTGCACCATCAGGGTGGAATAGGGGAAGCTGCTCATCGGGATCGGGGTCGGAATCGAATTCGCGGCGGCATCAATGCGGACGATGGCTGCGCGCCAGTTCCAGCTTTTCGCACAGCATGGCGGCGCCGGCGATCATGCGCGGGCCGGCGCGGTTCAGCAGGTTGCCGTCGATGGTGAACAGGTTGTCGTTGCGTACCGCCGTCAGGGTGGCATAGGGCTTCCACATGCTGACGCCGCCGTAGTTTTTTTCGGCGGTGGCGAAGATCGCTTCCGGATTCTCCTGCAGCACGCCTTCGACGCTGACCACCGGCGCCGTCACCGGCAGGCGTGCGAACACGTTTTCGCCGCCGCACAGGCGCAAGGCGTCGGTGACGATGTGTTCGCCGTTCAGGGTGTACAGGGGCTTGTCCCACACCTGGTAGAAACTGCGCACGGGTGAACGGTTGGCGTACTTGCTGCGCAGGCTGGCCAGTTGGCCGCGCAGCGCTTCCGCCGCCGGGCGCGCCGCGTCTTCGGTGCCCATCAACTGCCCGAGCTTGAGCAGGCTGGCGGAAATGTCCTCGAGCTTGCGCGGCTCGCTGTGGAACAGCGGCACGCCGAGCTTGCGCACCATCTCGATCTGGCGCTCGGAACTGCCGTGGCGCCAGACCACGAACAAATCCGGCTTCAGCGCGATGATGCGCTCCAGGTCGAGCTCGCGGTTGGAGCCGATCTGCGGCACCTTCTTCGCCGCTTCCGGGAAGTCGCTGTAGGCGACCACGCCGACCACGTGGCTGCCGCCGCCGGCCGCGAACAGCAGCTCGGTGACGTGCGGCGCCAGGGACACCACGCGCTGGGCCGGCTTTTGCAGCGTGACGGTATTGCCGTCGTCATCCTTGACGCTGATGGGGCCCGCCGCCTGGGCGGCATGCAGCGACAGCCCGGCCGCCAGCGCGGCGGCAAATATCACGGTCTTCATCCTTGCCCTCATCGTTGATTCCATTCTCTCAGAGCGTGTTCGATACGATCCCAGTGCGCCGCCTGCGCCGGCAAGCCGAGGCGGATGCCGCGCGCGGCGTCGCGGAACAGGCGCACCCAGATCGCGCGCCGCGCCATGTGTTCGTGAAATGCCTCCGGTTGCGCTTCCGGCCACCAGTGAAACAGCGGCGTTCCGGACGCCCCCGGCGGCAGCAATGTGCGCATGCGGGCGCCGTCGCGCGCCAGCCGTGCCTGGGTGGCGCGCTGCCAGTCGCGGTCGCGCAATGCCGCCAGCGCGACCTCTTGCGCCGGGCCGCTGACGGTCCAGGGGCCGAGCAAGTCTTCCAGCTGCGCCAGCAGCGCCGGCGCGGCGGCGACGAAGCCGAGGCGCAAGCCGGCCAGGCCAAAGAATTTGCCCACCGAGCGCAGCACCACCAGGCCGGGCAAGCCGGCATGCGCGGCGATGCTGCCCTCGGGCGCGGTGTCGCCGAAAGCTTCGTCGACCACCAGCCAGCCGCCGCGCGCCGCCAGCTGCGCATGCCAGGCCAGCAGCTGCGCCGGTGACACCACCTCGCCGGTCGGGTTGTTCGGATTGCAGACCACCAGCACCTCGCTGTCTGCGACCGCCGTATCCAGCTGCGCATACGGCACCTGGCGCAGCGTGTGGCCGTGGCGCGACCAGTGATGGGCATGCTCGGCGTAGGAGGGCGCGGCCACGGTCACGCGCGAGGGCGTGCGCAGGCGCGGCAAGGCCTGGATCGCGGCCTGGGTGCCGGCCACCGGCAGCAAGTCATGCGCGCCGTAGTAGGCGCAAGCGGCGCGTACCAGCGCCGGATCGGGCTCGGGCAGGCGTTGCCATGCGTCCGGCGCCACGCTCGGTGCGGGATAGCCGATCGGGTTGATGCCGGTCGAGAGGTCGATCCAGTCGCTGCCGCCATACAGGCGCATGGCCTCGCGCAGCTTGCCGCCGTGTTCAAGCATGCGCGCCTCCGAGGAGCAGCACGCCCACCAGTGCGGCCACCAGTGCTACAGAGAGCCACAACAGCGTAGTGCGCCACACCAGGCGCCAGGCGCGCGCGATGTCTTCGCCCCCGGCCGCCGGGCCGCTGCCGAGGACCGGACGCAGCTCGACCTGGCCATCGTAGACCGCGGCGCCGCCCAGGGTGACACCGAGCGCGCCGGCGCCGCTGGCCATCACCGGACCGGCGTTCGGGCTGCTCCATTGCGGCGCCTGGGTGCGCCAGCAGCGCCAGGCACGGCGCTGCCCCGCGCTTGGGGCCAGCAGCGTGTACGACAGCGCGGTCAGGCGCGCCGGCACATAGTTCAGCGCATCGTCGATGCGCGCGGCGACGCGGCCGAACAGGTTATAGCGCTGGCTGCGGTAGCCCCACATCGCATCCAGGGTATTCGCCAGGCGGAACAGCACGGCCCCGGCACCGCCGGCCACCAGGAACCAGAACAGGGTGCCGAACACGGCGTCGTTGCCGTTTTCCAGCAGCGATTCGGCACCGGCCTTGGCCAGGTCGGCTTCCGCCGCGGTCTTGGTGTCGCGGCTGACGATGTGCGAGGTCAGCCAGCGGGCGCGATCCAGGTCGCCGGCCGCCAGTGCCGCCGCGATCGGCAGCGTGTGGTCGCGCAGGCTGCGCAGGCCGAGGCAGACATACAGCAGCAGCGCATGCAGCGCCAGCCCGGCCGCGCCGCCCACGCTACAGAGCAGCGCCGCCAGCAGCGTCAAGGGCAGTACCGCCAGCATCCAGGCCAGGGCGCCGCGCGCGATGCGCCAACCACCCTTGTTCAGGCGCCGCTCCAGCCGGGATGCGAGATTGCCGAAGCCGACAAGCGGATGCCAGCGCGGCGTTTCGCCCAGCAGCAGGTCGAGGGCAACGCCTGCGATCAGCAGCAGGGCCAGCGTCAGCGGCGGCAAGCCGGTCAGCACGGTAGTCCCTTCAAGGCCAGCGGCAGGCCGGCCGCGACGAACAGTACGCGGTCGCAACGCGCGGCCACGTCCTGGTTCAGGCGCCCGGCTTCGTCGGTAAATGCGCGCGATACCGCGCCGTAGGGCACGATGCCCATGCCGACCTCGTTCGACACGAAGATCACCTCGCCCGCAGCCGGCCGCGCCAGCCAGGCCAGCAGGGCCGCGCGCTCGCTCGTGAACAGCGGCGGCAGGTCGATCGGTCCGACCTCCGGATACGCCGCCTGGCCGGAAAACAGCAGGTTGCTCAGCCACAGGGTCAGGCAGTCGACCAGCACGATGCGCTCCGGCGCACACAAACGCTCCAGCGTGACCGCCAGCGCCGTGGCTTCCTCGACGGTCTGCCAGTGCGGCGGACGGCGCTCGCGGTGATGCGCGATGCGCACGGCCATCTCGCCGTCGCCGGCATGCGAGGTCGCCAGATAAATGACGTCCTTGCCGGACGCCTGCGCCAGGCGCTCGGCCAGCGCGCTCTTGCCGGAACGGGCGCCGCCGAAGACCAGCGTGTGGCTCATTGCTCTGCTCCCAGCAGCAGGCCAGCCGCGGCCTCGGGGTTGGACGCAAAGAACGCGTGGAAGTAGGATGCGGTGAGCGAACCGGCGCGGTATAGCGCTTCGCCCTCGGCGCCGGACGGGTGCTTGATCGTATGCGCCACCGGTGCCACGGCGGTCTCCAGCCGCGAATAATGGAAGGTGTGGCCGCGCAGCTGGCCGTCGCGGGTCGGCAGGCCTTGCCCACCGAGACCGGCCAGGCGCGTCTGCATCAGCACACGGCCCGGCAGCAATCCCGCCATCGGCCAGGTCGCGCCTTCCTTGTCGGTGATCGAATCCGCCACCGCCATCATGCCGCCGCACTCGGCCAGGATCGGCACACCGGCAGCGTGCGCCGCGCGGATCGAGGCTTGCCAGCGTCCCGCCTGCGCCAGCGCTTCCGCATGCAGCTCCGGATAGCCGCCGGGCAGGTAGACGCTGTCGGCGCCGTCCGGCACCGGCTGGTCCGCCAGCGGTGAAAAGAAGGCCAGTTCGGCGCCGAGTGCGCGCAGGGTGTCCAGGTTGGCCGGGTAGAGGAAGCAGAAGGCGGCGTCGCGCGCGATCGCCACCGTCTTCCCCGCCAGCAGCGGCGCCACCGGCTGCGACGGCGGCAGGGTGGCGTCGAAGGTATGCGGCGGCAGGGCGTTCCAGGCCGCTTCGTCCAGTTGCAGGCCGTCGGCCAGCGCATCCAGCACGCCATCGATGTCGCCGACTTCGTCCGGCAACACCAGGCCGAGGTGGCGTTCGGGCAGGCGGCGCGCCTGCTTGGGCAGGGTCGCCAGCAGCGGGATGTCGCGCAGCGACTCCGCCACCATGCGCGCATGGCCTTCGCTACCGACGCGGTTGGCCACCACGCCGGCCAGCTGCACCGGGCCGTAGTCGCGCAGGCCCAGCACCACCGCGCCGGCGGTCTGCGCCATGGCGCCGGCATCGATCACGGCCAGCACCGGAATCCCGAATTCGCGCGCCAGGTCGGCCGCCGACGGCTTGCCGTCGTACAGGCCCATCACGCCTTCGACCAGCACCACGTCGGCCGCGCGCGCGGCCTCGGCCAGGCGCTGGCGGCACAGTTCCGGCCCGACCATCCACAAATCGAGGGTGTGCACCGGTGCGCCGCTGGCGCGCTCCAGCAGCATCGGGTCGATGAAGTCGGGGCCGCACTTGAGTACCCGCACGGTCTGTCCGGCGCGCTTGAAACGGCGCGCCAGCGCCGCGGTGACCGTGGTCTTGCCCTGGCCGGAGGCGATCGCCGCGACCATGACGATGCGCGCGCCGCTCGCATGCTTTGCCGGCGCTTCCATCACCACTCCGTCCCGGCCTGGGCCGCGATGCCGGCCTTGAAGGCGTGCTTGACCACGTTCATTTCGGTGACAGTGTCGGCGATGTCGATCAGTTCGGGAGGCGCCGCGCGGCCGGTCACCACCACGTGCTGCATGACCGGGCGCTCCAGCAGATCGGCAATGACCTCGTGCACGTCCAGATAACGGTATTTCAGGGCGATGTTCAGTTCGTCCAGCACCACCAGGCCGTAGGCCGGGTCGCGCAGGAAGCTGCGCGCCATCTCCCAGGCTTCGCGCGCCTTGGCGATGTCGCGCTCGCGGTCCTGGGTTTCCCAGGTATAGCCTTCGCCCATCGCGTGGAAGCTGACTTCCTCCGGGAAGCGGCGCAGGAACTGTTCTTCGCCGGTCGCCATCGCGCCCTTGATGAACTGGATCACGCCGACCTTCATGCCGTGGCCGAGCGCGCGTACCGCCATGCCGAAGGCGCTCGAGCTCTTGCCCTTGCCATTGCCGGTGTTGACGATGATGATGCCGACCTTCTTGTCGGCGGCGGCGATCTGGGCGTCGATGACGGCCTTCTTGCGCTCCATGCGCAGGCGGTGTCTTTCGTTGATGTCGTCAGTCATGCTGGGCCTCGAGGGGAATGAAGATGCGGCGGCCGCCGTGGTCGATGGTCTCGATCGGGTGGCCGAGGTAGTCGCTGAGGAGTGCCGGCCGCATGCTGTCGGCCACGGGGCCGGCATGCCAGCGGCCGTCGCCCATGAGCAGCAGGGCGTGGCTCGAGATGCCGTGCGCCAGGGTCAGGTCGTGGCCGATCATGACCACGGTCTTGCCTTGCGCGCGGCACAGGCGCGCCAGCAAGCCCATCACCTGCACCTGGTGCGCCAGGTCGAGGGCGTTGGCCGGCTCGTCGAGCAGCAGCAGCGGCGTGTCCTGGGCCAGCAGGGCGGCGATGGCGACGCGCTGGCGCTCGCCGCCGGACAGGGTGCGCACGTCGCGCGCGGCCAAGCGGTCGACTTCCATCGCCGCCAGCGCCTGCAGCGCGGCCGCGTGGTCGTCGCTGCCTTCCCAATAGCGTCCGCCGTGATACGGATGGCGCGCCGACAGCACGGTTTCGATCACGCTGTAGGCAAACGCGTCGTGGCGCGATTGCGCCAGGTAGGCGCGGCGGCGCGCCAGCTCGTCCGGCGGCCAGGCCGCCAGCGGCCGTCCATCGATCTCGATGTCGCCGCCGTCGGGCGGGCGCAGGCCGGCCAGGGTGCGCATCAGGGTGCTCTTGCCGGCGCCGTTGCGGCCGATGATGCTCCAGCATTCGCCGGCCTGCACTTGCCAGTCCAGGTCCTGGACCAGGGTGCGGCCGCCGGCGGCCAGGCGCAGCTGTCGGGTCGCGATCGTCATTTGCGCAGCCGGTGCAGTTGGTACAGGAAGACCGGCGCGCCGATCAGGGCCGTGATCGCGCCCACCGGCAGCTGGGTGGGAGCGACCACGGTGCGCGCCAGCGTGTCGCACAAGACCAGGAAGCCGCCGCCGCCCAGCACCGCCGCCGGGATCAGCACGCGGTGGTCGGGGCCGAAGGCGAAGCGGCAGGCGTGCGGGATGATCAGTCCGATGAAGCCGATCGCGCCGGCACTGGTCACGGCGCTGGCGGTCAGCACGGCGGACACGAAGAACAAGCCCTTGCGCAGTGCGCCGACGCGGATGCCGAGCGTGGCGGCGGCTTCGGCATGCAGGGCAAGGATATTCATCGCGCGTGCGCTGCGCAGCGCGTACACCAGCGCGGCGCCGAGCACGATCCAGGGCAGGGGGCGCAGCGGCGCGCCGGCCAGGTCGCCGATCATCCAGAACACCATGCTGCGCAGCCGCCCCTCGGGGGCGATGGAGAGCATCAGCGTGATCATGGCCATGCAGGCCGAGGACAGGATCACGCCGGTCAGCAGCAGCATCGAGGTGCCGCCTTCGGCCGCGACGCCGCCGCGCATGTCGCGCCGCGCGAACAGGAACAGGAGCATCGACACTGCGACGGCGCCGCCGAGCGCCGCGGCGTCCACCGTGGCCGCGGCGCAGGCCAGCAGCAGGGCGAGCAGGGCGCCGACCGAGGCGCCGGCCGAGATCCCCAATACATACGGGTCGGCCAGCGGGTTGCGCAGCAGGGCTTGCATCATGACGCCGGCCAGGGCCAGTGCGCCGCCGGTGACGAAGGCGGTGAGGGCGCGGCCGGCGCGCAATTCCAGCAGGGTCGCCACCAGCGAATCGGGCTGCCCGCGCAGTACCTGGCCCAGCGCCGCCGGCAATTCGGCGGGAGCCAGCGCGATCGACCCGGTCATGCCCGCCACCAGCAGGCTGGCGATGGCGGCGAGCAGCAGCCCGCCGACGATCAGGACGGCGCGCCGGCTTAAGGAATGGGGACGGGGACGTGGACGGGCGGGGTGCATGCGGTGCAGGGCGCGGGTTTAACGGAAGCCGTAGCGCAGCGCGCCGAACCAGCTGCGGCCGGCGCTGCCGTAGTAGCGCGCCAGCTCGTAGCGCTTGTCGGCCGCGTTGTCGAGGCGGACCAGCAGCGACCAGTCGGGGCTGAGGTGCCAGTCGGCATACAGGTTCAGCAAACCGTAGCCGCCCAGGCGGTTGGCATTCGCCGCATCGTCGAAGCGCTGGCCGGAGGCTTGCAGTTCGACGCCGCCTTCCAGCTTGCCGACCGTGTGGCTGGCGCTGAAACTGGCGTGGCGGCGCGAACGGCGTGCCAACTGCTTGCCGGTGGTCTCGTCGCGCGGATCCTGCAGGTCGGCCGTGGCGCGCAGGTCGATGCCGGCCAGGCGCGTCTCGGCCGACAGGGTCAAGCCTTCCAGCAGCGCGTGGTTGACGTTGTAGGCGCAGCTGCCGGCGCGGGTCGGGCAGGGATTCACGCTGACGATCATGTCGGTCAGGCGGTTATGGTAGTAGCTCGCCTGCAGATCGACGCCCGCCACCTGGTAGCGCAGCCCGAGCTCGGCATTGCGGCCCTGTTCCGGCTTGTTGCTCGGCAGGCCGTAGCCGGGGTAGTACAGCTCATTGTAGGTCGGCGCGCGGAAGCTGGTGCCGATGCTGGCGGTGGCGCGCAAGTCCTTGCTGAACGCGTAGCCATAGCCGGCTGCGCCGGTGGTCTTGGAACCGTAGACCGAGTGATCGTTGCGGGCGCTGAGGTCGACCAGGTGATCGCCGCGCTTCATCGAATACGACGCTGCGACCGAATTGGTGACGCGGCTGCGGTCGAGCGGACCCGAAACGCCGGGGATGCTGGTGCCGGAGGCCGACAGCACTTCTTCCTTGCGGTGGCCGAGCAGCACTTGCAGGGTGTCGGCGCCGATGCCGAGCGTGTTCTGCCAGGTGATATCGTCCTGGCGCGTGTTGATCTGGCTGGTGCCCGAAGCCGCAGTGCTGGTGAAGCTGCCCAGCTTGTCCTCGGCGCGCGCCACTTGCAGGCTGCTGCGCCAGTTGGGCAGGAAGCGGTCGTTCAGGAACAGCGCGTAGCTGTCGAGGTCCTGGATGTTGCGGGTGTCGAAGCTGGAGGCGCTGCTGTCGTACTGGGCGCGCAGGCGGCTCTTGAGGAACTGGGCGCCTGCTTCGTGGCCGTCGGCCAGTTGTACGGCGATGCGGCCGTTGGCGCTGTTGCGGCGGTAGCCGTCGTCGTCCGGGTTGTAGCCGAAGGCGCCGGGGCGGGTGGCCGAGAAGCCGTCCGCCGCCTCGTGGCTGGCGCCGAAGCTGTAGCTGACGCTGTGCTCGCCGCCGCTGGCGCCGTGGATGGCGGCATCGGCCTGGCGCGTGCCATAGGTGCCGCCGCCGATGCTGGCGCCGATCTGGGGTGCGCCGCTGCCGCGCTTGGTGAAGATCTGCACCACGCCGCCGATGGCGTCGGCGCCATACAGGGAGCTCAGTGGGCCGTAGACGACTTCGATGCGGTCGATGGCCGCCAGCGGGATCGCATTCCAGCTGGCCGCGCCGGTGGTCGAGGAACCGATGCGCACGCCATCGATCAGGACCACCACCTGGTTGCTGTTGGCGCCGCGCAGGAACACGCTGGTGCTGGCGCCCGGGCCGCCGTTGCGGACGATCTCGATGCCGCGCTGGCGCGCCAGCAGGTCGGCCACCGAGCCGGCGCCTGCGCGGCCGATTTCTTCGCTGCCGATGACGGTGGTGTCGGCGATCAGCTGGTCGGCGCGCTCTGGCGTGCGGGTGGCGGTGACGACCACGGTTTCGGGAGTGGCGTCGGCGCCGGCGGCGAAAGCGCTCGACGCGGTGATGGCAAGGGCTGGGGCAAGGACGAGCGCGGCCGCCTGCCGTGAAACTGGAAATTGCATGATGTGGTCTTCGTTGACAACCGGCCCGCGTCCCCGCCAGCCGGATTGAACAGAAGCGCTGCGGCAGAGCGCGCGCTTCCCCCTTTTTGGCCGGTATCCGGGCTGGCAAGTAGGGCCGTCCAACCTTCCCATGCGGATGCACAGTGGCGATGAGGACGGTTGCCGCGTCGGGACGCGGCACTTGCTTACCGTTGCGGGGGCAGCACACCTTGGCGCACCGGCTAAGCGGCGCGCTCGTGTTTCCCGTTTAACTGCGCCCGTGAACACGGGCGCGAGCACCAAAACGGCGTCATTATACGTTCGGCGCGCGGTATTGGCTGATTACTTGGCGGATTTCTTGTCAGATTTCCAGCGTCAGGATGTCGCCGTAGCCGATGCGGTGCGGCGTGGCGGCAGCCTGCAGCGCGGCCTGCTCCAGCGTCAGGCCGGCGTCCATCGCCCGCAGCAGGCGGATGGTGCCGGCGTGGCAGATCAGCAGCGCTTCATCGATGGCGCCGGCGCGCAAGTCGGCGACAAAGGCCGCCACCCGCCGTGCCACGTCGATCACGTTCTCGCCGCCGCCGGGACGCCAGTGCAGCAGGTCGGCGGCCCAGGCATCGACCTCGGCGCGCGCGATGCCGGACCAGGGACGCATCTCCCAGCGGCCGAAGTCCATCTCGGCCAGGCGCGCGTCGATGTGTACCCCTTGCGGACGAAGGCGGGCAGCCAGCAAGGCGCAGCGCTGCAGGGGACTGGTGTAGAGCGGCAATTGGCCGGGCAAGCCCGCCGTGGCAAGCAGCGTCTGGACGCGCGCCAGCTCCGCTTCGGTGACGGGCAGGTCGGTCGCACCGTAGCAGATGCCGGCAGCGACTGCGGGTTGCGGGTGGCGGACCAGGTGCAGTCTCATGTCGACGGCCAGGCGCCCATGCCGAGCGTGGCCAGCACCGCCATGTAGATTGCGGCTTCGGCCACCTGTTGCACGGCGCCGAGGCAGTCGCCGGTATAGCCGCCGATGCGGCGCAGGAATTTGCGGCCGAGCCAGACGGCGGACAGCAGCGCCGCCAGCAGCGCGGCGAGCAGTGCGCCCGCCGAGGTCAGTCCGGTCACCAGCAGGACGGCGGCAGGCAGCAGGGCGGTGACCGTGGCGATGGCGAATTCCGCCGTCGTCATCTGCTGGGCCAGCGGCTTGGCTTTGCCCTCGCCGCGCACATAGTCCAGCCTCCAGATCAGCGACACTGCCGCCAGCCGCGACAGTGGATGGGCCAGGAACAGGGCGACAATCGCGGCGCGCGGCGGCAGCATCGCCAGGCTGGAGAGCTTGGCCGCCAGCATGCAGACGATGCCGATCGCACCGTAGGCGCCGACGCGCGAATCCTTCATGATCTCCAGCACGCGCGCGGTCGTCATGCCGCCCCCGAGGCCATCGCAGGTGTCGGCGAAACCGTCTTCATGGAAGGCGCCGGTGGCATAGATGGAGGCCGCGGTGGACAGCACCGCCGCCACCGGCGCCGGCAGCACGAGCGCGGCCGCATAATAGACGCCGGCCGCGATCGCCGCCACTACGCATCCCACAAGCGGGAAGTAGCGCGATGCATGCTGCAGCCAGGCGGGGTCGAAGCCGACCCAGGCCGGGATCGGCAGGCGCGTGAAGAATTGCAGGGCAATGAAGAAGAGACGGACCTGCTGCATGAATCAGGCGGCGCCTTTTTCACTCACGCTGGCCGAGGCGAAGGTCGCCATCCCGTTGAGGAAGTTGGCGGCGGCATGCAGCAACGGCAGGGCGAGGGCGGCGCCGGTGCCTTCGCCCAGGCGCAGGCCGAGCTGCAGCAGCGGCTTGGCAGCGAGCGCATCCAGCATGCGGCGGTGGCCGGCTTCGTCCGAGCAATGGGCGAACACGCAGTAGTCGAGGATGGCGGGGGCGATGCGCGCCGCGACCAGCAGGGCGCTGGTGACGATGAAGCCGTCGATCAGCAAGACCTTGCGCCGCTGCGCCGCCTGCAGCATGGCGCCGGTCATCATCGCGATCTCGAAACCGCCGAAGGTGGCCAGCACGTCGAGCGGCTCGCTGACGCGCGCATGCTTGTCGACCGCCGCTTCGATCACGCGCTGTTTGCGCAGCACGCCTTCCTGGGACAGGCCGGTGCCGGCGCCCACGCAGTCGGCAACCGGGATGCCGGTCAGCTTGTGCATGAGGGCGGCGGCGGCGGTCGTGTTGCCGATGCCCATTTCGCCGAAGCCGATCACGCTGCCGGGCAGCTCGTCCACGAGTGCGGCGCCGGCGGCCATGGCGCTGGCGCACTGGCTGTCGCTCATCGCCGGCTCCAATGCGAAGTTGCGCGTGCCCGCAGCGATCTTGCGGTCGATCAGGCCCTGGCGCGGACCGAATTCGTGGGCGACGCCGGCATCCACTATATAAAGCGCGCAATCATTCTGGCGGGCGAAGACGTTGATGGCCGCGCCCTGGGACAGGAAGTTCTCGACCATTTGCCAGGTGACGTCCTGCGGATACGCGGACACGCCTTCGGCCACCACGCCATGGTCGCCGGCGAATACCAGGATCGCCGGCTGTTCGATGTTGATCGTCACGCTTTCCTGGATCAATCCCAGCTGCCGGGCGAGCGGCTCCAGGGCGCCCAGGCTGCCGAGCGGCTTGGTCTTGTTATCGATTGCCGCGTCGAGTTGGGCGGAGAGGGCGGGATTGGCCGTCGGGACAATATGGAAGGCGTGCATGCGAGGTGTTGTTGAGTTGATGAACGCGGCAACGATAGCATGGGCGTGCTCTTGCGAACACTGCCGAGCTTTGCTATAGTTCGCCTCCTGCTTCTGCAGCGCGAGAAAAGCTGAACGAAATCAAGTAGTTGAGCGAGGTGTTTTGATAATACCGCTGGCGCTGAAGAAAAAGACGGGGTTGACGAGTTAAGCGAAGTACGGCATAATCTCTCTTCTCTGCTGCTGACAAACACAACGATTTGCCGCCAAGTAGCAAGCGCAGTACCGAATAAGTTCTTTAAAAATTAACAGTCGATAAGTGTGGGCGTTTGATGAAGGTGCCAGCTGACTAGTTCAGCTGATTACTTAAAATATCAAATGTTCACAAAAGTATTAAGCGTTGTCTCAGCAATGAGATGACGGTCAGTATCTTGAGTGAGCGAACTCCGACCAATGGGAGGAGTTCGGACTGATTAAAAACAGTC
>Ga0308168_1002696_pt1 | contig 14292 bp, 11 predicted proteins | sample PhyCR2_FD_202133 | JGI IMG/M metagenome (GOLD analysis project Ga0308168, IMG submission 202133) | Phyllosphere microbial communities from UC Gill Tract Community Farm, Albany, California, United States - DLSLRC.R2 | ecosystem: Host-associated > Plants > Phyllosphere > Unclassified | place: USA... | reverse complement strand
TCGGTGGCTTGCGCATAGCGCGCCTTGTTGGCTTCCATGTTGGCCTCGCGGCCCTGCCAGATCACGCCCTTGGAATCGGTGACGAAGATGTTGGCCTGGCTGACGCCCAGGCTCACCATCATGTCGAGGCAGGCGATGGCGGCGGCGCCGGCGCCCGAGGCCACCAGCTTCACCTCGGCGATGTTCTTGCCGACCACCTTCAAGGCGTTGAGGAGCGCGGCGCTGGAGATGATCGCGGTGCCGTGCTGGTCGTCGTGGAAGACCGGGATGTTCATGCGCTCGCTCAGCTTCTTCTCGATGTAGAAACATTCGGGCGCCTTGATGTCTTCCAGGTTGATGCCGCCGACGGTCGGCTCCAGCATCGCGATGGCCTCGATCAGTTTATCCGGGTCGTTCTCGGCCAGTTCCAGGTCGAACACGTCGACGCCGGCGAATTTCTTGAACAGGCAGCCCTTCCCTTCCATCACCGGCTTCGAGGCCAGCGGGCCGATGTTGCCCAGGCCGAGGACGGCGGTGCCGTTCGAGATGACGGCGACCAGGTTGCCGCGCGAGGTGTATTCGGCGGCCATGGCCGGGTCGGCGGCGATTTCCTCGCAGGCATAGGCGACGCCGGGCGAATAGGCCAGCGACAGGTCGCGCTGGTTGGACAGCGGCTTGGTCGCCACCACTTCGATCTTGCCGCGCACGGGGCTGCGGTGATACTCGAGCGCATCCGCGCGCAACTGGGTGTCTTTGGTGTCGTTCAGGCTGCTTTCGGTACTCATGTTCTTCTCCTGTGCCGTTGACCGGCGGGTGTTGAACGGCCGGGGCGCCGGTACTGCGCCCGAGACCGCTGTTTGCTAACCTTCCATATTAGCCTTGAATCACTTATTCTGCTGCCGGCTTGGTCGATCCGGTCCGCGAGGAGGCGCAGCCGTATTGACAGGCGAGCATCGCGCGTATCGTTTTGTATCACGGTCATCCTTACGAGCTCAGCCGCGTTATTCTGCTTGTCCTTGTCCCTGCTGCTTGCCGCTCATAACCATCACGATCGATTGCCATCCATGACACTCTTCCGTTCCGCCGGGGCCGCCGCCCAGGGCACCCCGACGCTCAAGGTCCTGCCCGCGCTCCTGCTGGGCTGCTTCCTGGCCCAGCCGCTGTTCGCGCAGACCATCCAGACGCCGCCTTCACGCCGCGCCGGCACCCAGGCGCCGGCCACAGCCGCGGGCACCACTGCTGCCCCGGCCGCCGCCGATACGGCAAGCACCAGCGGCCAGGTCAACGGCGCGGCCAAGCCCGCAGCGCAGTCAGCGGCCAGCGACGACCTGGCGACCGTCGAAGTGATCGCCTCGCGCCCGACCAACAAGGTCGACCGCGACGTGTATGAAATGAAGAACGACATCAGCGTCAGCAACGCCTCGGCTTCGGACGTGCTGAACAATGTGCCCTCGGTCACCGTCGAACAGGACGGCACGGTGGCCCTGCGCGGCAACCAGAACGTGCAGATCATGGTCAACGGCAAGCGCGACGCCCAGTTCCAGGGCCAGAACCGCGGCGACGCCTTGAACGCCTTCCCGGCCGAGAACATCGAATCGATCGAGGTGATCAACGTGCCGGGCGCCGAATTCGGCAACGAAGGCGGCAGCGGCCCGATCATCAACCTGGTGCTGAAGCGCACCCGCAAGGCCGGCTCGCGCGCCACCCTCAACCTGAACAAGGGCACCGAAGACCGCTACAACGCCGGCATGAACGGCGAATATGCGGCCGGCCCCTATTCCATCAGCGGCAACCTGTACGTGCGCAAGTCCGAGCGCACCAGCCATGGCGAGTCGCAGCGCGAAGACCTCGATCCGGCCAGCGGCGCGGTCATCGGCGCCAACGACACCGGCAGCGACCGCAAGGCGGCCTCCAAGGCGGTCGGTTTCGCCTCCACCCTCACCTACAACGTGGGCGAGCGCGACCAGGCCGGCGCCACCGTCAGCTATTCGAAGAACCAGAACGACAGCGACAACAGCAACCTGACCCGCTTGTTCGGCCCGGGGATGCAGCCCACCGCCGACTACGGCTACCGCTCGCACGGCGAGTCGCCGGCCGAGAACTTCGGCCTCGGTGCGTCGTACAGCCACAAGAGCGGCGAACCGGGTGAAGAGCTGAAGGTCGACCTGCGCTACACCGGCCAGACCAACAATGCCGATTCCGACGTGTTCTACGACTACCGCCTGCGTCCGGAACGCTACTTCACCGACAGCATGCGCGCCAGCGACCGCCGCAACCGCATCCTCGACCTGACCGTCGACTACACCAAGGTGCTGTGGCAGACCTGGTCGCTGAAGGCCGGCGCCAAGATCGCGGACAGCCGCAACGACAACGCCACCGGCTACCTGGCCGTGAATCCGCTCAGCGGCGCCTACGAGCCGGTGCCGAGCCGCATCAGCGAGTTCAAGTCGGACGACCGCAACGCCGCCCTCTACGCCACCCTGAGCCGCAAGTTCTTCAGCAACCTGCAGGTGCAGGCCGGCATCCGCGGCGAGTACACGGAACTGGACGTGCGCCAGCCGCTGCTGGGGCAGGAAGACAAGTACTACTACATGAACTGGCTGCCGAGTTTTTACGCGACCCAGGACTTGAGCGATACCGCGACCCTGCAGCTGCGCGTGGCGCGCCGCATCGCCCGCCCCAACGAGCGCGACCTGAACCCGAACCTGGTCTACCTCAGCGACTTCAGCGCGCGCCTCGGCAATCCGGACCTGGAGCCGGTCAACAACGATTTGTTCGAAGTCGCCTACCGCGACCGCTACCTCGACTTCATCGACAGCAGCGTCACCCTGTTCAAGCGGCGCGAATCGCCGGTGATCGGCAACCGCAGCTACCCGCTCGCCAGCGACCCGAACGTGATCGTGAGCTCGCCGATCAACTTCGGCGCCAACGATTCCACCGGCGTCGATTTGAACTTCAACGTGCGCAAGCTGTTCCTGCAGGGCCTGTCGGCCAACCTGGGCGCCACCCTGGCCAACGAAAAGCGCCTGCGCGTCTCGAACTACAACCTGGACGCGCTGCCCATCGAACAGAAGAACCACCGCGAAAACGTCAAGCTGCGCCTGGCCTACCAGATCGGCGCGGAATCGCTGCAGATGAACGTGAACCGCCAGGGCCAGTCGCTCAACGGCCAGGGCACCAACAGCGGCTTCACCACCACCAACTTCAGCTGGCGCCACCGCTTCTCGCCGCGCCTGTTCATGAACCTGAACGTGGTCAACCTGTTCCGCTCGGGAAGCACCGAAACCTTCGTCGAAAACGAAAACCTGCGCGTGCACTCCGTCTCGACCACCCAGCCGCGCATCGTGTCGCTGGGCTTTACTTACCAGTTTGGTGGCGTGACCGGGGATGACCGGATTCGCAATGGCGGACGTGGGGGCATGTTCCGTGGTGGGCCTGGTGGTGGCCAGGGTGGTGGCCGCGGGGATGGTGGTGGAGGTGGTGGTGGTTGGGGCGGCGCCGGTGGTGGTGGCGCTGGTGGAGGCGGTGGCGGTGGTTTCGGGGGCTAAAGTACAGGTAACTGACTTATTTCGCTAACAGAAAAACCGTCGCTCCTGCGAAGGCAGGAGCCCAAGTTCGTCGAGCAGCTACGCGCGCGAACTTAGGTTCCGGCCTTCGCCGGAACGACGTAGAAAGCGCCGCTTAAAAGCCCAAATGCAGCTTGGCCCCAACCCCATTCGCATTGCTATCCCCACCCCACTTCTTGCTATCCCCGGCGCGCTGGTATTCACCGGACACGGTCGCCCTTTCCGTCAGCTTGTAGCGCGCCCCCACGTTGGCATACGGCCCGGCATCGCCCTCCTTGAGCGGCATGGCGGCCGCGTCACGCGTCTCGCGCTCGCTGTAGGCGATGCCCAGCTTGCCGTAGGCCGAGAAGCGCTCGCCCACCGGCGCTTCGACCTTGGCGGCCAGGTAGCTGGTGAAACCGTGGTTGCCGAGGACGCCCTCGCGCTCGTCCGGGCGGCCTTCCATGTCGACGTAATGGAGGCCGCGGCTGTACAGGTTGGCGAAGCCGGCTTCCAGGCCCAGGTTGGGCGTCAGATCGAAGCCCAGCACCAGCTTGGGATCGCTGCGATAGGTGTGCAGGGGATTGCTCTGCAGGACAGGGACTTCGCTGTTGATGTAGGGCAGCGGAAACGGCTGGGTCCTGGTCAGCGTCAGGGTGTGCGCCTGGAAGGAAGCCGGCGGCACGTTCAACAGCTGCGCCTGGGCGGCGCCGGCAAGGAAGATGCCCGTGGCGAATGCTGCAACTTCGGCTGCGGCTGCGGCTGCGAATGCTTTCATCTGCTTCTCCAATGATCTTGATCTGTCGGCAATCATGACGATACACGAATGACGCGGGTAAATCGCCGACATACATATCAAATACCCAGGATCAGCGGCTGAAACGAAACACTTTGGGCGACGCCGCCGCGATCGCCACCACGCCCAGCAGGCTCATGGCCAGCGCGATGCGCAAGTCGAAGCGGTGGGCGATGAAGCCGACGATCACCGGCCCCACCAGCAGGCCGACGTAGGCGAGGCGCGTGGTGACCGCCAGGCCGTTTGAAGCCGAGCCGCCGCCGGCCAGCGCCGCCCGTCCGGCCGAGGAGAACATTACCGGAATGATGTTGGCCGTACCGAGCCCGCACACCAGGAAGCCGGCCAGCGCCGTGTCGACGCGCGGCCACAGCAGCGCCAGGCCGAGCCCGGCCAGGCACATGGCGCAGCTGGCAAGGATCAGCACGCCTTCGGACAAGCGCGCACGCACCGGATCGCCGCTGAAGCGCCCGGCGGCCATGCCGACCGAGAACGCGGCATAGCCGGCGCCGATCATGCCGCCGCTGGCCAAGGCCACCTCGCGCATGTAGACCGCGGTCCAGTCGTACATCGCACCCTCGACGATCAGCGCCAGGAAGGCCAGCACGCCGAAGATCACCAGCTTGCGCTTGAGCGCGGGCGCCAGCTCGCCGCTACTGGTCTGCGCCTCGTTTGACGCCGCATGGGCGGATTCCGGCAACAGCCAGCGCGACGTGAACAGCACCAGCGCGGCGCAGAAGGCGCAGGCCGCCGCCAGGTGCCAGGCGTCCGGCCACCCCATCGCCTGCCAGCCGCTCGACACCAGCGCCCCGAACATGCCGCCGAGGCTGAAGCTGCCGTGCAGCGATCCGATCACGGGCCGTTCGAAGGCCGCCTCGATCAGCGCACCTTGGGAATTGGCCGCGACGTCGTTCACCGCCGAGGTGGCGCCATACAGCGCCAGCCAGAACAGGAGCAGCGCATACTGCGGCACCAGCAGGATGCCACAGGCCGCCAGCGTCATCGAGAGCGCACTTTTGACGGAAGCCGAAGCGCTGCCCACGCGCGCGATCCAGCGCCCGGCCCAGGCCATGATCAAAATGCCGCCCAGCGCCACCGCCAGCATCGACAGCGAGAGATTGGCGTCGGACAGCGCGAACTTGTCCTTGATGGTCGGCACATGGGTGCCCCAGGACGCGTAGATGACGCCGTTGGCGAACAGCACCGACATGGCGGCCAGGCGGGCTTTGCCGAGCTCAACCATGCCAGACTCCCGGGTGTGCTGTTGGGGTGGAAATTAATGAATGTAGGAAATGAATCGAGTGCCGCACTGATGTTGCCTGGACATATTTGCTTGGGCCGGGCAGTGTAAACCATCGCCGCTGCAAGCGTGCGCGCCTCATCCGCGGTGTAGCATGGGCTCGACCAATGAACAAGAAAGGACCTACCGTGAACCAGCGCTACCAACCGATCACGCGCCTGGGCCTGGGCGGCACCGGGCTCGGCGACATGTACCACACCACCACCGAGGAAGCCGCCAAGGCGACCGTCGACGCCGCCTGGGATGCAGGCATCCGTTATTTCGATACCGCGCCCCACTACGGCGCCGGCATGTCCGAGCACCGCTTCGGCGTGGCCCTGCGCGGCCGCCCGCGCGACGAGTACACGCTGTCGACCAAGACCGGCCGTCTGCTCGAGCCCCACTTCCCCGGCGAGATCGCCAGCCCCTTCGTCAACGCCCTGCCCTTCAAGCGCGTATTGGACTACACCGCCGACGGCGTGCGCCGCGCGGTCGAGGACAGCCTGCAGCGCCTGGCGCTCGGCTACATCGACATCGCCTACGTGCACGATCTGTCGATCGAAGCCCTGGGCGACCAGTTCGAACATTATTTCCGCATCGCGGCCGGCCCCGGCGGCGCCTTCGAAGGCATGGTCAAGCTGCGCGAAGAAGGCATCATCAAGGGTTGGGGCTTGGGCGTGAACACGATCGACCCCTGCCTGCGCGCACTCAAGCAGTCCGACCCGGACATCTTCCTGCTGGCCGGACGCTACACGCTGATGGAGCAGACGCCGCTGGAAGAACTGTTCCCGCTGTGCGCCGAACGCGGTGCCCACGTGGTGCTGGGCGGGCCTTTCAATTCCGGCTTCCTGGCCGGCGGCTCCCACTACGACTATGCGCCGGCCAAGCCCGAGCAGATCGCCCAGCGCGAGCGCCTGCGCCAGGTTGCGGCGCGCCACGGCGTCGACCTGGCGGCGGCGGCCTTGCAGTTCGGGGTGGCGCATCCGGTGGTGGCGGCGACGATTCCCGGGGCCAGCAGCCCTGAGCACTTGAAGCGCAATGCGACCTTGATGCACATGGAATTGCCGCCAGCGTTCTGGGAGGAGTTGCTGGCGGAAGGCTTGTTGCCGAAGGCGGCGCCGATCCCTCCGCGCAAGGCGGCTGCCTGATTCGTCAGCTCAGTATGCGTACAAGCCGCCATGCCGGCGACGAGCGCAGCGTCATCGATGTCGAACACGCCGGCGAACACCGAGACGGTGCGCAGCAGCGCGGCTTCGCCCTCCATGAGAAGATCGCAGGATTGCGGGTGCCGGCGCCATGTCTTTCGGCATGCCAGGTGTCACCGGCACGACCAGCTTGTAGCCGCGCCCGGTGACGGTGGCGATATACCTAACGTCATCCGAGCCGCCGTCGCCCAGGGTCCGGCGCAGGGCCGCCATGTTCACCTTGAGATTGCTTTCATCGACGACCGTCGTCGGCCACACGCGCGCCATCAGTTCGCGCTTGCTGATCAGCTCGCCAGGACGCTCTACCAATGCCGCCAGGATATCCAGCGCGCGGCCGCCGATCCGGACCGGAACCGCGCCCTGCAAGAGCAACTGACGCTGGGGAATCAGGATAAATGACCCAAAAGCAAAAGACCGCACGCCCGCATCGTCCGTCATGAATTCTCCTCCAGACTTTTTTCCCGTTGTACTCGCCTCAAAAAATCATATACACGGGCCCCAGCGAAAGCAATCACTACAATTTCCTCATCCTTAATGGATATCATTTGCAAAATCCGAACTTTGACGCTTCTCCTGAATTCCAGAATTTGGCAGGAAATATTATTTTAGTAATTGCCAAAAATATCTGGTGGCGTATCGAGACCGCGTCAGGAGCGCTTAACCATTTTTAACCTGGCTTAACCGCGATGCGCAGTGCGCCCGGCATACAGTGGCCACCTAGCGCCAACCCAGGTCGACATCCGGCGCTCTTCACCTTTCGGAGAACGCCATGAACCAACTTGATGCCAGCACCAGGATCGCCGCTCCGGAAGCCGCGGGCGCATCGGCACGGGCAGTGCCAGTGATTCACTACAAGACAGTGCATATCGACGGCGTCGACGTGTTCTATCGCGAAGCCGGCCCCGCTGATGCACCCGTCCTCCTGCTCCTGCACGGGTTTCCCACCTCGTCGCACATGTTCCGCAACCTGATTCCCCTGCTCGGCGACCGCTACCACGTGATCGCCCCCGATTATCCCGGCTATGGTCAGAGCGACGCGCCGGACCATGCCGCATTCGCCTATACCTTTGCGCACCTGGCGGATATCGTCGATCAATTAACGGTCCTCCTTGGCCTGAGCAAATACAGCATGTACGTCATGGATTACGGCGCCCCGATCGGCTACCGGTTGGCACTCGCGCACCCGGAACGTGTGCAAACACTGATCGTGCAAAACGGAAATGCCTATACCGAAGGACTCGCCGCATTCTGGGATCCGATCAAGGCGTATTGGGCGGATGACTCGCCGGCCAAACGGGAAGCGCTGGCCGGCCTGCTTACGCTCGACACTACCAAATTCCAGTACACCGACGGCATGGGCGACGTCAGCCGCATCAGCCCCGACAACTGGACCATCGACCAGGCACTGCTCGACCGGCCCGGCAACCGCGAGATCCAGCTCGACCTGCTGCACGACTACGGCAGCAATGTCCCGCTGTATCCCGACTTCCAGGCCTTTTTCCGCGAGCGCCAGCCGCCCATGCTGATCGTCTGGGGCAAGAACGACTTCATCTTCCCGGAATCGGGCGCCCATCCGTATCTGCGCGACCTCCCGGATGCGGAAATTCATCTGCTCGACAGCGGCCACTTCGCGCTGGAAGATAAGCTGGATGTGATGGTGCCGCTGATCCGCGATTTCCTCGATCGCAAGCTCTGAGAAAAACACCAAAGGAGAACGCAGATGCAAACCACCACGCGCGCCAAAACCAGCGTCCTGCCTACCGGCGGCGGCGCGATGCTGCTCGATCCGGCCGATACCCTGGTCCTGCTGCTCGATCACCAGTCCGGCCTGTTCCAGACCGTCAAGGACATCCCGGTCGCCGACCTGCGCCGCAACGTGACGATGATCGCCAGGCTGTGCACCCTGCTGAAGATCCCGGTGATCACCACGGCGTCGGAACCTGCCGGCACCAACGGCCCGCTGATGCCGGAGATTCACGAACTCGCACCCCACGCCGTCTACGTGCCGCGCAAGGGTGAAGTGAATGCCTGGGACAACGACGACTTCGTCGCCACGGTCCGCGCCACCGACCGCAAGACGCTGGTGATGGCGGGCGTCTGGACCAGCGTCTGCGTCATGTTTCCGGCACTCGACGCGCGCGCCGCCGGCTACGACGTTTATGCCGTGATCGATGCATCCGGCGATCCGAGCGAGATGGCTTCGCGCGTGTCACTGGCGCGCTTCGTCCAGGGTGGCGTGCAGCCGACCACGACCAATGCGCTGCTGTCGGAGCTGCACCGGACGTGGGCGCGGCCGGAGGCGGCCGAGCTGGCGACGACGAGGCCGATGGGCAAGAGAGAGACACAATTCCGACTGACCCAACCGATTACTGGGAAGAGTTCCGAGAATGGCTCATGAACGTCTACCTCTTTCGCTATACCGGGACGTCCTTACCGCCGACACCAATGAAGGTCTTGCCGCTGCTAAAGGAGCGATGCTTCTTCGGCCCGATGTTCTTCTGGTATCAAGGGAAGCTCATCGATCCATGGCGGGATTTGGCTGTCAACAAGGTCCTAGACATGACTGGGAACACCGAGCCCAACAGCCAGTGAGCAGCATGACAAAGGCTAGGCTTCTAGGCATCTGAGTCAGTTTCGGCGTAAGTTTTTTGCGCAAGGTCCCATTGTTGGTGTAGTGCTGCCATAGATGGCTGCTGGGCAGGGTGCGTAGGTTGTAAGACTTGGCGGCTCGACAGATCACGATAAGTCGGGTCGTCTACTTCGACGCTAACCCAAACTCTTCGCGTTTCGGGATTGATAGCGACCAACCCTAAGTCCCAGAGCGTGTGTAGGTCCGCGCGAAGTAACAAGCCATTGGTAATCGAGTTCGTATCCGGACCCAGATACGGTGTGATGTGTGCGGCTTCCAGTAAAGGCGTTACGGGGCAGCCTGTGATTGCACAGCGACCGCCATAAGCAGCGATCAGCGACTTCCTAAACTTCTGTTGACCCCGCCGCTGAACGACTTCGCGTAGGACACGTGCGCGTGCGTCATCTTGTCCCCTTGGATCGAACGGCTCACCTTGCTCAGATACGATCTGCGCTACCTGTTGTTGGTACGGTCCGTATTCATCGGTGTCGGCTGAAGAGACAAGGGAACGAAGGAATTTTTCGTAGTTGCTGAGTGCGGCTGCGTACATCCCGTTACCGGTCGTATTCCTATCCTTGAATTCCGGGGTCTGCCTCAGCTGCCGGGCCAGAGCCAGGAACTCTGGCAGATCGGAGATATCGCCGATTTGCCTCTTTGTCAGCTGATGGCTGATAGCCCAGTTTGTTAAACGCCCTTTGATCGCGCCTACATAGCTGTTGGCCGACTTTTCCGAGAGTCCTTCTGACCTCATCCATTCCACAAAGTCCATCCTGCGCTTTCAAAGATATTGAACAGGCAAGATAGCATCGTTTCGAATAACGCACAGTAAATCTATAGCGCAGACAAAGAAAAAGCCGACTTAGAAAAGTCGGCTTTTGTCTTAAATATCATGTACTTAATCTTGGCGGAGAGAGGGGGATTCGAACCCCCGATAGGTTTGACCCTATACACGCTTTCCAGGCGTGCGACTTCAACCACTCATCCACCTCTCCTGATGGTCTTCGCATGACTGCGAAGCCGCCTATTATAACAAGGATTCTCGGCAACACAATAGCGTTCGGCCGACTGTCTCACCGAGCATGAAAAGCCGTCTTCCCGGGCGGCTTTGTCGTTTCTGAACAGCAGTGTCCCCTGTTCCTCACCCACGTCCGGGCAAGGAATGATATTGTTGCTTAGATAAAACTTTCGAGACCAACCGACCGTGAAACGCAAAGCCCTCTACCTCGTCATCTTCGCTGTCGCCGCCACCGGCGCGGCAACCGGTTCCTGGCTGGTCGGGCGCAAGTCGGCGCCGCCGCCATCGGCCCAGGCCCAGGCGCAGGGTCAGACGCTGGAGACCAGCGCCATCGCCGCCGACATGAAGCGCATGCTCGATGCCTACCGCAAGATGATCGTGCTGACCCTCGACGAGGACGGTTTGCCGGAAGCGGAGCGCGCCGAGGCAAACCGCGTCGGCCAGCAGCTGTTCCACGAAAACCAGGAACGCATCGCCAAAACCGACGATGCGCTGGCGGCCCTGGCGGCCTCGAACAATCCGCGCCGCTTCGATGCCATCGGCGGCCTGCTCGATTACGTGGAATCCGGCGAAGGCTTGTACGACGCCGACCGCCTCGCCTTCCGCGAGCTGCTGCAGGCGCTGCTGGCTCACGTGGCGAAGGATTCGTCGCTGCCGGCCATCAAGCTGCACAAGCGGATCTCGGAAGACCTCGATGCGCTGGCCGAGATCGAGCGCAATTACGAGAAGGAGATCCGCGCGGTATTCGGCCGCTTCGAGTCGCGTGCTATCGTGCTCAAGCGCGAGAAGTGGGACAGTTATGTCGCCTACCTGAAGACCTTGTACCAGCGCGAGCGCATCCTCAAGGACTTCGGCGTGGTGCTGCCCTACCCGGCCAAGTCCGAGCCGGCGGAAGCACCGCAACCGCAGCAGCAGGCACAAAAAGAAGAAGACGAGATCTTCGGCAAGGCGCTGCCGAAGAAGACCGTGGTACTGACCTTCGACGATGGTCCGCACCGCCGCTACAGCGAGGAGATCGCGGCCATCCTCAAGCAGTATGGCGCGCCCGCCGTGTTCTTCAGCGTCGGCCGCAACCTCGGCTCGCTCGATGCGCAGGGCGCCGCGCGTCTGAACGCCGGCGCGGAGGTCAGCCGCAAGCTGAAGGCGGCTGGTTATGTGCTGGCCAACCACAGCTTCTCGCATGCCCAGCTGTCCAAGCAGAGTGGCGCCAGCCTCCGGTCCGAGATCCTTGATACCGATGCGCTGCTGAAGGCGGTCGATCCGCAGAGGTCAAGCCTTTTCCGCTTTCCCTACGGCGCGCGCAACAAGGAGGGCATGCATCTGCTGGCCGACGCGCATTTGAAATCGGTGATGTGGAATGTCGATTCGCTGGACTGGGCCGACCCGGTGCCCTCTTCCATCGCCGACCGCGTGCTGCGCGCGGTGGACAAGGAGGGTCGCGGCATCATCCTGTTCCACGACATCCACGAGCGCACCGTCAAGGCCCTGCCCGCGATCCTGGACCGGCTGGTGGCCGAGGGTTACCAGTTTGCCGGCTGGGACGGCACCAGCTTCAAGGCGGCCGGTGCCCAGGCCGGCGGCGCGCCAGCGCCCGTGGCAAAGGCGGCGGCTGCCGGTTATGCCAACTCGTGGGCGATTTTGGTCGGCATCGACAATTACCAGAAATGGCCGAAGCTCCAATATGCGGTACGCGATGCGGAAGGCGTGGGGCAGATGCTGGTGCAGAAGTTCGGCTTTGCGCCCGAGCGTGTGATCACGCTGAAGAACGAGCAGGCGACGCGCGCCGGCATCCTGGCGGCTTTCCACGACCGCTTGGCGCATGACGGTTTGCAGCCGAATGACCGCGTGTTCGTGTTCTTCGCCGGCCACGGCGCCACGCGCAAGCTGAGTTCCGGGCGTGACCTCGGCTACATCGTGCCCTGGGATTCGGACCCGAACAATCTCGCCACCGATGCGATTCCGATGACGGAAATCCAGAACATCGCCGAGAGCCTGCAGGCCAAGCACGAGCTGTTCGTGATGGACGCCTGCTACAGCGGCCTGGGGCTGACGCGCGGCGGCGCCAATGCGTCCTTCCTGCGCGATAACGGGCGCCGTCTCGGCCGCCAGATGCTCACCGCCGGCGGCAGCGACCAGCTGGTGTCCGACGGCGGGCCGAACGGCCACTCCATCTTCACCTGGACCCTGCTGCAGGGCCTGGGCGGCAAGGCCGACCTGAATGGCGACGGCTTGATCACGGCGACCGAGCTGGCGGCGTATGTGGCGCCGGCGGTGTCCAGCGTGTCGCAGCAGACGCCGGCCTTCGGCAGCCTGCCGGGGTCGGAGGGTGGCGACTTCGTGTTCGAGCTGCCGGAGGAAAGCGAATTCCTGAACACGTCGACGGCGCAGCTGTCCAACGATGCGATCGCGCTGAATACCAGGCTGGATGCCAAGGCTTCGACGCCGGCGACGGCGGTGGTCGTGAAGGATCTGCAGGGCGGTACCTCGACCATCACGGCGCCAGCGGCGGTGCCGGTGTCGAGCCGGCAGCAGGCGCAGCGGGCCAACGACCATGGGCTGCAGCTGTATAAGGAGAAGCAGTATGCGCAGGCCGAGGCGCAGTTCACCGAAGCCTTGAAACTGCGGCCGAATTTCGCACTGGCGGCCAATAATCTTGGCTTCGTGTTTTACAAGCAGGAGAAATTTGCTGAGGCGGCGCGCTGGTTCGAGAATGCGATCAAGATGGATCCTTCGCGGGCGATTGCGTACATGAACCTGGGGGATGCGTATGCGCGGGCCGGGGATGGCGGCAAGGCCAAGGCGGCTTACAAGACTTATTTGGAGCTGGCGCCGCATGGTGCGGGGGCGGGGTATGCTCGCGGGCAGATGGAGAAGCTTTGAACCCGGCAGTAGGGTGGGCACCCCGTGCCCACGCGAACATCCGACGTGCCAGCTCCGCGTGGGCACGGGGAGCCCACCCTACCGACTTCTAGGATACCAATATGGAAATGAAGAAAATTAACGCCGGTAAGCTGCGCGCCATCGGCTACGACACGCGCGAGCGCGTGCTGCGCGTAGAGTTCGACGACGGCAACGCGATCGATTACGCAGGCGTGGGCAGCGAGGTGTGGCGCAGGTTTTCTACTTCGGGTTCGGCTTGGAGTTTTTACCGCGACAATATCGAGGAGGAGTTTGCCGGTAAGCGTGGGCGGGCCGGGGTGGTGCCTGGCAAGCGGCCGGCGGGCTTGGATGATTTGTTTGGCGGGTCAGACAAGGACGACGCGTAAAACAAAGGCCACCGGGAGGTGGCCTTTGACCTTGAAGAGGCATACACAGGTCGGTTGAACGCGTGGACGGGGAACCCGACTTGCCGTCCGCGTCCACCCTACCCGCAATGCTTAGGCGGATTCCTTCAGCTGATCCAGGATCGCCGGGTTTTCCAGCGTCGAGACGTCCTGGGTGATGTCCTCGCCCTTGGCCAGCACGCGCAGCAGGCGGCGCATGATCTTGCCGGAGCGGGTCTTGGGCAGGTTGTCGCCGAAGCGGATTTCCTTCGGCTTGGCGATTGGGCCGATTTCCTTGCCGACCCAGTTGCGCAGCTCGGCGGCCAGTTGCTTGGCTTCGTCGCCGGTCGGGCGGCCGCCCTTCAGCACGACGAAGGCGCAGATCGCTTCGCCGGTGGTGTCGTCCGGACGGCCGACCACGGCGGCTTCCGCCACCGCCGAATGTGCCACCAGCGCGGACTCGATTTCCATCGTGCCCATGCGGTGGCCCGAGACGTTCAGCACGTCGTCGATGCGGCCGGTGATGGTGAAGTAGCCGGTGTCCTTGTTGCGGATCGCGCCGTCGCCGGCCAGGTAGTATTTGC